>Ga0181357_1000630_pt1 | contig 13495 bp, 10 predicted proteins | sample Fa13VDMM110DN_FD_130094 | JGI IMG/M metagenome (GOLD analysis project Ga0181357, IMG submission 130094) | Freshwater viral communities from Lake Michigan, USA - Fa13.VD.MM110.D.N | ecosystem: Environmental > Aquatic > Freshwater > Lake | place: USA: Michigan | collected 2013-09-24 | reverse complement strand
CGGACGGTAGAAGGTGCCAGCCTCGAGGACCGTGGCGACATCCGGGCCAACAACGATGAAGTTCGCAGAACCGCGGAGGGACTTGCGGTGGATCTCGTTGCCAACGTCGATGATCGTCTCGACCAGGGTCTCGTACCACTCGCGCACGGTACCGGTGAAGTTCGGGCCCGGGGCTGTCGCGGAGGAGCGCAGGATCTCGTTGCCAGTGACCTTGTTGAGGAAACGTCCAGGAGCACGTGACCAGAAGAAGTTCGCACCGGCGGCCTGCGTGAGAAGGTCGTTCAGGATCTCGCGATCGAGCTCAAGGGCAATCTGCTCGGAGAGGATCTGGGTGAGCTCAACCTCAGCGTCGATGCTGTGGTAGGCGTTCAGGTCCTGGGCGAGCTCCGGTGACCAGCGAGCGCGAAGCTTGCGGGTCGTTGCGGTGACGGCGATCGACTCGATCTTGATGTCAATCTCGGGGATGACCGGTGAGGGGCTTGAACCGAAGTTTGACTCGAAGACCGGGATGGTCACGGTGGAACCGGTGGAACTCTCAACGTCAAGAGCCGAGCCAAGAGGATAGCTGACGCGGAAAGCGTTCACGCCCTTTGCACCTGCCGGGTCGGAGGTCACGACCGCCGATGCAGGCATAACCATCAGGACGTGCGTGCCGGAGAGCGGCGTAGGAGTGAATACCGTGCCGCTAAAGGAGCCGAGCTGGTTGAGACGACGGATGTTGACGACACCGGTGCCGCCCTGGTAAGCCTCACCGGGAACGCTGACACCCGCGAGGGTTGACGCGGTCGTGAAGAGCGCAATATCCTTGACGAGTGTCTGATCCATGGAGGAGGAGAGCGGCCCGGTCGGAACAATTGCAAACTTGAAGGTTTCTGCGCCTTCGATTGCGGTTGTGATCTGGGGATCGAAGCCTATGAGGCGACCGTCGGTACCGGAAGCGAAGATGAAGCTTGTCGCTACCTGGCTGAAGCCCATCGAACCGAGGAACGAACCTGTTGCGGAGAGAGTCACAACAGTCTGAGCGTGGACGCGACTGTAACCAGAGCCCACGAGATCATACATACCACCCGTCGCGAGAGATCCGCTCCGGATGCCCTTACCGACTGGACCGTTGTAGATTGACTGACCAGCGGTGTAGGTTGACTTTGTTGCGTTTGCGTCAAGATCCACGCCAGCGTTACCACCGACGTTCGAACCGTAGGTGTAGTCCAGGTAGAAGAGCAGACCGGAAGGAAGCGACATTGGCTGGATCGAGACGAGCTCGTTCGCAACGAGACCACCGAAGACGCGGCGGACGATGGGGAACGCGATGTTCGAGAAGCCACGGATGTCGCCCGAGCCCACGCCGCCGCCGCCACCGGTCGAGAGGGAGTTAGCCTCGCGGAGGAGAGCGGAGGTCTGGTTCTCGAGAAGGCGAGCCATGTTCTCACGGCTGGTGCCATCAAGGCCACGAAGCAGGCCAGTGCGGCCCCACTTCTCAACGAGACGGCTGTTCTCCGCCCCGACGTTGCGCCCGCGAATACCTTCGCTGAGCTGATCGAGTGTAAAAGTCTTAGACATTTGTTTCTCCAATTTTATGTGTTAGATCAAAAACTAACGGACAATCGCTTGTCCTACTTGATACCTGCGAGGATAGCCCAACGATCCACCTCGACGGATTCATTCAGGGTGGCTGTTGAGCTACCTGACCGCGTCGATCTGGAGGATGATCCAAGAATCCTACCCTCATTCACTGTTCCTGACTTCGGCTTAAGGGACTCGGTCAGGCTGGTGAATAGAAGCTTTGCCTCCCTAACTGACTTGGCAGAATCGAGCGACTCAACGATCGCCCTCTGCTGGCGTGGAGAAAGGTCTCGGTTCTGCATAAGCTTATTGACATATAGAAGCTTAGCGTTGAACAGGTTGACCTCCTCAAGCTGCTCGCGCAGGGTAGCATTTGCGCGATCAGTCTCAGCGAGCTTTGTCTTGAGAGCCTGATTCTTGCGGGCCTCCTCGACTCTAGCTTTCCGCTCTTCCTTGGCAACTTCGGTCGCCTTCTTGGCAACTCTCAGAGCCTTCTCTGCAACCTCCTCCGCCTCATTGGACTCTTCATCGCCCTCGTTGACGTTAAGATCTGAATCTTTTGACTGCATGACGAGATGCTTTGTCGCCTTACCACCACCAAAGTTGTAAGCAACTTTCTTGGCGTTGGGGTGGCCCTTGTTCTCGCGGAGACGTCGAAGCTCAGCACGAAGCATGGACTCATCAACGTGGAAAGAACGACCATTTTCGTCGCCCTCGTCCGTGTCGTCGTCCTCGTCGTCCTCGTCGTCCATTTCCTCGTACATGCTGTCCATCTCTTCCATGTCATATTCGTCGAGGTCGCGCTCTGATGGAGCGGGAGGGGCAGGAGGGGCTCCAGCCTCAAGGTCGGTGCCCGCGCCCGTGCCTGCGACGTCAACGGGCATTTCGCTGTCCTCGCCGAACTCAACGCCGAAGCTCATACCCTGGAGCTTGGTCTTGAAATCTTCGTCGTCAAGACCTTCGAGGTCTGTCGGATCAAAAACAATCTTTGCTTCCCTGCGAAGGCGGGGCTTCGTGCTCTCCATCTCCTCAAGCAAGCGACGGAATCTTGCGCTGTTTGACATTTGCTTCATCTCCTTTACGATGCTATTAAAACGTCCCCGAATAGCGGGGGTGCTACCATTAGATATGATGTGATTGTTAAAATCATTCATATTTTTCACCAAAATGGTGTAGGCAGCACGAAAATTTACGCTCTCTCTAAGTGGTAGGTTCTTTGAGACTCTCTTAAGAGACTCAAACTGCCTGCGAACGGTGCCAAGAGAAGCTTTCTTCTGACGACGCTCTCCGAGGATCATGTCCGCGAGCCGCTCGAGACTCTCCTTACTCAGGGAGATATCAACGTCATCGCCCTCAGCAGCGTCCGCGTCGGCCGTTGCAGACGCCTCACCGTGCTTATCGACCCGCACGTTGATCTTGACCTCGGTCCCCGACGCAGTCTTGGTCGTAACGGTGTGGGTGACTTCCTCTCCGTTATCGGGGGTCTGAACGCCACCCATCATAGGGGCTGATGGGGTGTAGGGTCCAGCGGTGAGAGCAGGGTCGGCGGGAATATCATCGGGCAGCGGCTCGAGGTCGAGATTAGGAATCTCATCGTCAGCAGCGTCCTCGTCGTCCTGCTCAGCTAGAATCTGCTTCTCGACGAGCCTTCTGATCTGGGGAGAAATGGATTCAATGATCTTGTTGCGCGCGCTGCGCTCAGCCATCTCTCTCAATGACTTAGCATCTGCGATTGCTTCATCGTACAAATTCGGCATTCTGTGATTCCTATGCTGAACTAACTATATCAGCGTTCAGGGTTTTTCGAGTTCCTGCTGCAAATGGATCGATCTTATCAATCGACGGAGTCTGATCAGGGTGAGCTCATCCGGTGCTGGAATTTCTTCAAGTGTGTATGCCGGCTCCATTGACCCGGCGTCCCTAAGCGGAAGGGAGCTGGAGTATCCGGCTTTCGAACCCGCAAGTGAGATTCTTGCAGGGGCAGGACGGATGGAGGGTCCATCCGCGCCAACACCGAGAATTCCCTGCTTATTCTTGTAGAGATCAGGGATCGGTGAAATTCCTCGTCCCGTCGTCTGCTCATGCATGCTAAAGTCAGCTCCGACTCGAGTTCTCTTGTCAGCTGCTCTTTTCGCGTATGAGTCCCAAGGTATATGCCCCTGTCCAGACATATTTGCGATGGCAACCTGCGTCTCCAGGTCTTCTTCATCGTCTATAGTATCCTCATCATCGACATCGTACTCTGCTTTCTGTATGTAAGGCCATCCCGACTGCGATAATCTTGGTTTATCGTTTCGAACGATGATGTCGCCACGTTGACCGGTAAGAGCATCGTAGTTGGGATTGTTCGCCTCGCTAATTTTTCTGTGGGACATCGTGGCCCTATCAGGACTGGGAGCCAGGATTGCTCGCGTGAGCGGGACTCTGGCCGAGAGGGCCGATCGGGCCCGGAGGACCATCGATGGTCGTGGTCGAAATTTCCGCAGAGGTGTCGACGGGTGTGACCTCAGTGACCTTGAGGCCGCTACCGAAGTTGTCGTTCGGCTCTCTAATAGCTCCAGAAGAAGTTCCGTCTGTCCCAGCAGCAGGGTCGGTCGGAGCAACGAGATACGGGAGATAACGACCCTCATACAGCGTAGGATCTGTCGGGAAATCAGGAGCTCCCTGATAGTCCATGGTCACAGGAGTGGCGAAATGCGGAAAGTTGTCCGTATCTGACTGTGTGATTGGCTGCAAATAACCCTTAGCTGTTGTTCTGTAATCTTCAGCCGTGATCGTGTAGATTGGAGAATTTTTGAACATCGCAAGAAGCGTAGGCGTGTCGGAATTTGAGAGACCCACACCGACGCCCGGTTCTAAAGGCTTACGGTCAGTTGATATTGAATTAATGGTTGGATACTTTCCGGGCATGTTTCTCGTCCTCCAGACTAACTATGCTGATCAGAGCTGCTCAAGGATACGAGCGCGAATCTGCTGGCGGGCCTCGTTGATCTCGGAAAGCTCAACCGCAAGACGAGCCGCCTCGTTCTGAAGCTCCTTGTAGTGCGAAACTTCCTTAGCCAGGGTGTGAGCCATATCCTTCGCTTCAACTTCGCGAGTCTGCTTCGCGACCTTCTCAACTGCCTGCGACGCGCCGGACGGCTTCTTCAAAACTCTGGCTCTCTTTGCAAGCTTCTTCTTCTCTTCGCTGATGATTTTACGAAGGATGGCGGGGGTAAGGTTAACGATATTGGACATTTTTGAGTCTCCTTGTGAACATCAAGTGTAAATATACGATGATAATGATTTTGCTACTTTTTCGAGGTAGCAAAAGCTAAATCAGCCCAACCAGAAGCGCCCTCGAAAAGTGACATTGGGTCAACATCCGGAACTCCTGATATCAGAGATGCTGCGGCTGCTGGATTTCTCTCAGCAGTTTGCTGTGCCTGGAACGTGCTTCGTGCAGTGTCAGCAAATATTTCCGACATGACACCGCGTTGCTCCTTTGGAAATTCAGCTGCGAGCTGCGAGATCATGGGAGAGGAGGCTGTCGGCAGGCGGCGCCCCTGTGCCTGCTCAGCTATCCTTGAGGCTCCCTGCCCAAATGCTGTGCTGTCGAGATGCTTTTTTCCGACCGTGGTGGACTGCTTACGAGTGCTCTCTCCGATCGTGCTCTCATTCGGTCTAATTCCCTCGAGAAGAACTTCGAGCAAGCACTCTTTCACGATGTCTTTTAATTCAGTTCTAGTTAATGATGCCATTACCTCTTCCATGTTAGAATATCGTTGAATATTCTATCGATTCTATCACTACGATTAAATGTGCAAGCAAGCTCTGATGAAGATACTTGACGTCCCTCTCTCATCATGAAGGCGCCGGGGGTGCTCGGTTCGGAAACAAAGTCCCAGCAGATGAGCTGAAAGTCATCCTGCACGATCTGATGCTCACCAGACTTCTTGGTTGACCCCACTCCTCGAGAAGAGATTCCAAGGGTGACACCCGCCTCAACAAGACTCTGGAGGATTTTTCCGCAGGGGGTGTCAAGAATCTCAACAGTACCGTAGCAGGTGTTACCCTCCATGTGAGCTTCGCGGATAATGTGACTCACTTTCTTCAGCTCGACAACTGACGAGTCAGGATGATCACATTCGCCCAATGCTCTATTTTCTCGAATAAATTTCTGATAGTTTCGAACTTCACGATCAAGTATGTCGCTTGGGTAGATTCTGCCGTTCTGATTAAGCGTCTCAGCTTTCTGCAGGATGCCTTTCATAATCAGCTTTCCACCGTTCTGCTCTCTATTTTCCTTGATTGACTTTGCGTCATAAAAAAATGGAGCCCACTCCGTTAAGAGTGTTAGGGCACGATCATTCATTTTCAGCCTCCAGCTCCTGGTAAAGATGAGTTATCTGCATGAACTTAACGATTCCGTCATCGTCCAATTTGCTGGTGTCTGCTGCCTCAACAACGCTCTTAACGTTGTCAAGCTTTTCCATCAGTATCTGGTTGTCGGTTGATTCTCTCAGACGTCCGAGTCCACGAAGTGCACGTTTCTTGATGCTGCTCAAAGTGCTCTCGTCAACTTTACCGTGGATGTAGTCTCGAATAAGCGATTTCTGCGATTCGTTGAGTTTATCGCCCCACTTCTTCTCGAACTTTTCGTTCATCACTTTCACCGTGAATGAGTTAACGTCCTTCGTAGTGAGCTCAGAGATGTTAGGCTTCTCGACCTTCTCCCCCATCATCCACTCAAGAAGCTTTGTCTCATAATCGACCAGCCTGCCGAGATTAGCGTCCTCTTCAAGACGCCAGTCATTCATCAGCGTCTGAACGGTGGCAAACAGCTTATACTCTTTCACAGGTTGGTTGAAGAAATTAGGATCATTTAGCGTCTTGTTAATGTCCCTAATCAGCAGAGACTTCTCAACTTCAAGCTGCTGGGGCGAGAATATATGAACGCCCCGGCGTGCCTCCTGGATCAGTCTCAACCCAAGCGCATCTGACTTCACAGTGGTATTTATGAGAGCCTGAAAGAGCCTGAACTCTTTGAAGACTTCTGTTCCGGGCTTGTAGTACTTCTTTATCAGAGAGGTGCATTTGGATGCTGTTGTGGCGTCATTATCGACCAGCGCAGCAGAAGCCCTATGAAGCAACTGCTCGTAGATAATTCCCACGTTCCTCTTCTTGTTGTGCTGGTTACTCATCTGTGTTTCCTAACTTGTTTGAGCTCTCCAAAGACTCAGCGATGAGGGAGCTGCTTCCCATACCTATCTTGCTCCGCATATCTTTCAAAGAAGAACCTAGCCGCGAAGTCATCTTAGGCTTAGAAAATGGAGGTTCGTCGTAAAGTTTCTCAACCAAGCTGTACTCTCCCTTTGATTCAAGGGCTACCGATAAAATTTCGTCCTCGTCAAACACCCTGTTAGATGTGTCCTGGTCGCGTGCCCACTTTCCGGTGCCGACCATCTTGAACATATCTGGCATATCCACTGAGGCGGCCGTGCTTCTGTCACGCTCGACCTCACTTGTCCGCCCAAAGACATTTCTGATCGCCTTCTCAGCTTTTAGAGGGAGATCTTCATTCTCTATCGATAGAATGGCGGGTCTTGTGACTCCAGCTGAAACGATGTCCCCTGGACGCTCATAGCCTGCTGTCAAAGCAGCACCTGCATCAGGAGGGGCACCTTCAGCGCCACCGGCTGCGGGACCTGGCTGGGCTTCAAGGTCTGCGTCTTCCTTCTTGTCTTTGCGTCTGCCGTCCTTAATCTCATCAATCTCCTCATCAGTGAGGCCCATGATTGTTTTACGAACCCAACGACGATCGACTATTCCCTCTGGTGCTTTTGCAGCGATATCAAATCGTGATGAGATAAGCTCAAGCTTCTGCTGCTGCGCGATTGTTGAAGGGTTCGAGAGCTTCAGTGTGAAGTCAAGCAGGTCCTCACCTTCATAGCCATGTGCATACAGGTGAATCATTGCCATCTTGTTTAGCTCGGAAACAACGACCTTCTGGATCCTGGATATTGTCCTCGAGAAACGTATATCCTCCTGGGCAAGGGTAGATTTCGCGCCGATGTCTTCATCATACCCAAGGTAAGCCTTTGGAATCTTGAGCGCGGCGAAGAGTTTTTTCTGGATATACTGGACGTCCTCGATGGCTGCTGCGTTTGTTCCGCCAGCCAGCGAATCGATCTTGGTTCCAGTCTCACCGCCACGGACCGGAATGAAGTAGTCCTCATCCACCGAGAGCGGATTGTAGCGAAGATCCATCTTCCCGTTAGCTTTGTCAACAACCTTGTTTCTCTTCAAGCTTGTCTGAGCCTGCTCCATGTAGTTGGCAACCTCCTCCGGGGGTACGTTACCGACGTCAATGTAAAAAACTCGACGCTCAGGAGCACGGACAATGCGATAAACAAGCATCGCGTCCTCCATAAGGATCAGCTGGCGCCAGATTCGACGTGCAGACTCAAGAACTGATGAGCCGTACGGAAGAAAAGCGTCGTTGCCGAGGAGCCGGAAATGTGAGATCTGCCAGTTCTCGAGAACTTGGTTGCCACGAGTGATCCAACGAAAACGAACAGCCATTGGATCTTTCGGGTCGTATCCCTCTTCACGTTCCATCTCTGAGATAGGGATAGGGTAGCCGTTGATAATTCCGTAGTTCGGATGAACATCGTTGAATAGGAAGAAATCACCGTACTTGCAGATATTTCTTGTCCACATCGGTAGATTAAATTCGATGTTCAGGGTGTCGTTAAAGAGAGTCTCTAAAAGCTCCCTGATCCTTCTATTCTCGGAGTAAATGTGGAGGACCTGGCCCTTCTCATCCTGGGAAACTGTTTCCTCAGCGTAGATGTCAAGCGCCGATGCAATTTCAGGTGTTGCTTCCATTTCTGAGAAGTCGGAGTACCTTGACATACGATCGAAAGCTCCGTAGGCTGACACGGTGCTTGAGTATATGTCGGATTGGTTCTTCCTGAACATCTCATACGCGGACGACGCCGTAGGTTCAGAATAGTTCTTCACCTTACGACGAATGACGGGACCAGCTCTGAAGAGTTGGGTCAGCTTCTGGAATAGATTTCTATTGTTATTTTCTGGCATTTCGATCTCAATTCTATTAGATAATTTGGGAACTTAAATCAATCCCTGATTAACCACCCAAAGTGAGCGTAGGGATTCAAATTTCCCACAGCACTTTTTGGTGAGGCGTCCATCATGATAGGAGACATCACGTTTTTAGAGTGAGGGACGAACGGCTGCTCGTCGTGATCTCTCTTGTTGACCGAGAAAGCGGCAAGCATGGCTCGACTCATCTCCTGACTGTGTTTGGAGAAGTCAACGTTCGTATCGTATAGCCAAATTGCGATCGCAAGTGCCATCACAAGATCGTCGTTGTATCCTCTCATGGCTTTCGCAGTTTGTCCTATCCACGTGAAAGTCTTCAACTCTTCTGCCATTCTCGTGGACCTGATCCTGATCTGCTTGTTTCTGATAACCTCTTCAAGCTTAGTGAGGATCTTTGTTCTGTTCGAGGGTCCTGTCGTGAAACCGATGTTCGCGATGTCCTCAGATCCAGCTGCCGCCCCCAAATACAAATATCGCTTGTCCTTGTAGTAGAGGTTCGGGTATCCCAGCTCTTTCAGCTTCATGCACACTGCGTAACCATAGCTGTTGTTTTCAGGACAGATTAGAGCTCTTCCGTATCGCAGTCCTGCTTCAACCAGAAGGACTGCGAACTGGTCGGGTGGTATCTTACCCTTGAATTCGCATACTTGCTCACCAGCCGTCGTATCGATAACGTGAAAGCTTGAGTAGTCAGCCCCGTCGCCTCTTGCAACGTCAGCTGCTATGAGGTACTTGTGATCAGGAAGAAAATACCTCCAGACCCAGACGCACATCTCAGGTCCCCAGCGCTCTATGGGTGTCTGGGTACCAAGGATGATGTACTCAAGATCATTCGCATTCAGGAATGTATCACCTGATGCTGCAAAGTCGCAAAGCAGCTCCTGGGAGATCTGCTTCCTCGTCATATTTTTTGATTCGTTGTCAAACCATACTTGGTCACGCTCAGGGTGAACGTCCCAAGGAAGCTTGATAGCATTAAACTCGTTGAGCCCTGCGTGACCCTCAACGTACAGCTTGTGGTACTGCCCTCCAACGCCGTTAGGCGTCGAAAGAACAATCGCTCGACCACCAGTTGAGAGTGTGGGGTATAGACCAGTCCAGAGATCGTCGAAGTTTCCGATGAACGCAGCTTCATCAACGATCAAGAGCGTAAGAGCCTCTGAACGGCCTGCGTCATCAGAAGTTGGAATCGCCTTAATAGACGATCCATTGCTAAATTCAACTAATTGCTTGGTGTCAGACTTCATCGATGGCATGATGATCCACGACGGAAGGTTCTGAAGCATGACCTTCACCTTCTTGATGAAGTTCTGCGCGACAGCCAGCTTGGTAGCGATAATGAGGATCGACTTATCTTTGTAGAAAAGAGCAAGCCAGAGTGCATATGCAGCGGCAAGAGTGGAGATTCCAAGCTGCCTTGACTTTAAAATGACATTAAAGCGATGATCCTCAAACTTGTCAAGGCACTCATCCTGAAACTTGTAAGTGTCAAAACTAACAAGTCCGCGAGTCGGATGCTGGATCTTAATGTACTTGTTTATGAAGTACGATGATTTCTTTCCACAAGCAACTATCTCTGCAACTTGCTTGTCTTTTGATAGGACAGCCATCTTACATTACACTGAGGACGACCTGTCTCCTGTAATAAGCTACACGACGTGGGGACAGATTTGTTGCAGAAATTATCTCAAGCGAGTCCCTGTTCGTAACCTCCTTCAGAGAAAGAGGCCTACCGGTTAATTCTTTGAACTGCTTCTTCGTGTCAGCAACGCACTTCGTAAGAATGTCTATGGACTCGTTAGTTATCCTCTCGACCTGGCTCCTTAGTGAATCCTCCGCTGCGAAGTGCACTACTGTCATGAACTTCATGGTGATAGTGTCTCCGGTCAATGAGCACGTCACTGCGTTTGGCATCGATGAAACGCCCCACCCACGTTGCGTTATATGTCCCAGGGCATTAATTTCTTTTGTTGAAAGGTGCATCTCAGATATCTCTCCTAAGCTAAATATGCACTCTCGAGTGAGGTGATGAGAGTCTCCTGCTCCTTATTTCACAAATGACGGTTTGGTCTGGTCTCCACCCTAGAATCCACTTTGGTCGATTTGGATCAACAATCTCAGATTCACAGTCAAAGCAGCAACCTGACCTTACGATGGAAATCTCGTCCATCTCATCGATAAGAACGGATTTGCAAAGCAAGCAATCAAGAGGGGCAACATCCACAGATGCCTCACCCCTCTTGATAATCCTGTATCCAACCTTACCCTCTACCCTTCCGAGCAATCAATACCTCACGCTTGCGTCAATACCATCATGGGAAATCTCTATGACGTTATCAACAATGTCCTTGATGCTATCGACATGCGAGATCACAAGTATATTCTTAAAGTTGCGCTTGAGAGATGTTAAGAGGCGAGCACAAGATTCAAGATTCGTATCATCAAGAGCGCCAAACCCTTCGTCAATGATGAACAGATCAGGCTTCGGAATAGCTGAAACCTCGATCAGGGCGGTTCTTATTGCGAGCGATGAAATCATCTTTTCCATCCCCGAAGAGAGCTCGATCGGGCGTCGTGAGTCTCCGTAGTCGATAAAGATCTCTAGATCTCCGTCTTCCTCGTTGGCGACAAGATCGACACTAAAATTGGAGACCCCGGTCAGGACTTTCGCGATCTCGCTGTTAATACGAGGGAGCTGCGATGCAATGATCTGCAACGGGATCCCGTCCTTACCTGTTGCAGCGAGGATGGTCTCAAATACCTTCCAATCAGACTGGAGCTTCTCTATCCTCTCAACGTCCTGCTTGAGGCGTGATACCTCCGAGTTGACAGCTCCAATTCGCTGATTGTCCTTGAGAATTCTCTTAGCAAGATCCTGTGACTTTCGCTCCTGCTCGTCAACCTCGAGCTGCATCTTCTTCACCTCCTCAAGGGCCGAGACAGAGATTGCAGCTCTGATTTCCTGCAACAGCTTGTTCACCCTCTGGGACTCTTTCTCAAAAGACTCTCCGAGAGATTCTAGACTCTTTGCACGACTCTCGTGAGCCGTGAAAGAAGTTCTGGCTGCTGGAAGCTTTGACTCGATCGAGTTAAACTTCTCATATCGTGCCTTCATCTCTCCAAGGTCACTAGCATCGAAGCTCTGCTTGAGATCATAAACAAGAGCGTTGATCTCGTCCAGCGATGCACGGTGCTTAGGGATCAGAAGCCGATCAGCATGAGAGTCTTTGATGTACTTGCAGGTTGGAAACTTATCACCGCAAGGAACATCAGAGAGCTTGCCAACAGACCTCTCCAGCCTCTGCAGAGATTCACTTTCAAGACTAAGCTTGATCTGAGTGTCGTTTATCTTGGTTGATATTCTCTCCGCTCGCTCAATGTCAGATCGAAGAGCGCTTATGTCGACCGTCGTGAGAATGATCTCCGTCTTGTCAATCTTCGTTTTGAGATCGTCTCTCTCAAATCTAGCTCTCTTCAGCTCTTCGTTATTCTTAGCGATCTTCTGAGAAAGCTCTACAAGGTCGTTTTCATAATTTCTGATATCATCGAGAGAGTGCGATGATCCAGGAGATTCACGCTCAAGAATCGATCGTAGTTTCTTAACGTGTGATTCGATGGAATTCTTCTCACGTTCAATGACGGCTATGTCATCGTGGAGGGTGACGCCCTCCGCCTCCTTCGCTTCGATAGCAGCTCGAATATCAAGAGCTGGCGTCCTGCGAAGCTCTGACTTGATAGAGCTTGAGCTCTCTCTCGCAAGTAAGTTTAAGGTGTCAAACACCTGGAGATTTAGGAACTTTGAGAGGATATTCTTTCTGGCCGTCGCGCGTTCCTTCAGGAAGGTGTTCATCTCTCCCTGCGCTGCAAACGATGTCAGAAGAAAATCGTCCGAGGTTCCGATTAGGGATCGAAGTGCCTTGTCGGAATCCCTTCGCTGCTCACCAGAGATATCCTCCACGGGATTTCCGTCTTGATCGAGCCTAAAAAGGTTTAGATGGGTGACGGCGTGCTGCACACCAGATTTCGTCTGGTGCTTGACCGATTGACGCTCCGAAAGGAAAGTCTCATTCCCGGCCTGGAATTCGACGGACGCCTTGCAGTAATCCTTTCGAGTGTTGATGATATGAAAGTTTTTGATCGGCCCTCGATCAGTCGTGTTGAACAGTGAATACATGATAGTTCCAGGAATCGATGACTTTCCCTGGGCATTTCGACCGAAGATACCCGTGATTCCGTTGAGATTCTCAAAATTGATCTCGTTTTCCGCTCCGTAGGAGTATGTGTTGTCCCAGCGAAGCTTCTTGATCGACCACTTAGCGTTTCCAAGACGCTCGTCCTCAGGAAGAGAGTCAATAAGCTTTGAAACAGCAGCATCAAGCTTCGAGAGCGATTCTCCCTCAAGTCCTTTCGACTCAGCGTAGCTCTTGAATAGGCTCTTTATGGTAGCTGGATCACGTAGATTCTCTCGTGAGAGCATCGTTGATCCCGCTCTCATCTCTTCCTTGGACTGCGAACCAACAAACTTCCAAACAACCTCGGACGCCGACTTCTTCTTCAGCTCACCAGCAAGCTGACGAGATTCAGATATCGCAACGTTCTCATCATTTAGAATTCGAAAACGAGAACGGGACGGGAGCGTATCGCACTTTTCTATGGTGGATGAAACGTCACCCTGCCATTCGATCGTGTGAAAGGGCCGAGGGTTCTTCAGCTTGACAAAGTTAACTCGATACTCATCACGATTCTTGATCTGCCAGAAGAGGAACCCCTTCTCGATGTCCTCACCGTAGTTCTGCTGGACAGTTGAGCCTGGATAGGCAATTCG
>Ga0181357_1000626_pt1 | contig 13564 bp, 15 predicted proteins | sample Fa13VDMM110DN_FD_130094 | JGI IMG/M metagenome (GOLD analysis project Ga0181357, IMG submission 130094) | Freshwater viral communities from Lake Michigan, USA - Fa13.VD.MM110.D.N | ecosystem: Environmental > Aquatic > Freshwater > Lake | place: USA: Michigan | collected 2013-09-24 | reverse complement strand
TGTTTATTAAAAAATGAAACTACTCAAGTACAATTTAACGATGGTACTTATGTTCAGGATATTAAAACTTGGTTAATTGAAAATAATTATACAATAGCAAGTAATGGTGCTGTGTATCGAAACGACAAACGAGGATTCTTACCTACCATTCTAGAAAAATGGTTTGATGAACGTGTTATCTATAAAAATAAACGAGATGAATATGAAGTAGGATCTGAGCAATATAAGTTTTATGACGCATTACAGTTAACACAAAAAGTATTATTAAATTCATTTTATGGAGTATTAGGTCTTAAGACATTTAGATTCTATGATATGGATAATGCAGGTGCTATTACGGCAGTTGGTCAATCTATTATTAAGTTTACAGGTAAATGTATTAATCGTTATTATGAAAAAGAAATAGGTCGACCTCAAACTGTTAACGCAGAAGGATTGCCTGTTGATTATGCATTCTATACTGATACAGATTCATGTTTTATTTCAGCATTGCCATTAATTAAATTTAGAAACCCAGATGCAGATTATACTGATGAGCAATTTATGATTGATCAGACTAATGGTATTGCAGACGAAGTTCAGAAACATATTAATATGTTATATGGCCAATATGCTAAAGTATTTTTAAATACAGATAAACATCGATTCCAAATTAAACAAGAATATGTTGCAAAATCTGGTTTATGGGTTGCTAAAAAGAGATATGCTCAATGGGTGATCTATAAAGAAGGTAAACCTACGGATAAATTGGATATTAAAGGAATGGATGTAGTTAGATCATCATTTCCTGAAGATTTTAAGAAAATAATGAAAGAAGTGTTGTGGTTTATTCTTAAAGAAAAAAATAAATCTGATACGACTGATTTGATTATGAATTTTAAAAATAAAATATCACAGTCTGAGGTAGTTAATATAATGAAAAACTCCGGAGTTAAGGAAATCTCTAAATTCATAAAAGGAAGAGCTAGTTTATCAGGTTATATAAAAGGTACACCGGTACACGTAAAATCTGCAATTAACTATAATGATTTATTAACAATGAACAATATCACAGATATCGAACCTATATCAGACGGAGAAAAGGTTAAATGGGCATATCTAGTAAATAATCCATTAGGATTTGATAGTTTAGCATTGCGAGGATATCATGACCCAGAAGTTACAGTAAACTTTGTTTCGCAATACATAGATAGAAATAAAATGTTCGAATCGGATCTTAAAGGTAAATTAGATGATTTTTATGCAGCACGAGGATGGGGTCAGTTACCAACAAATAATAATGCAACAAAATTCTTTTCATTTGGAAAGTAAGAAATTATTTTATATATTAAATAAAAAAGTTATATGTACGGAAAAAAACAATGGCGAGGTCGAGAAGTAGAAGGTCGTTATAGTGATTTAATGACTTATTTCGTTCGCGAATTATACGAAGATGATGACATCGAAGAAATAGCATCATTATATCCACATTTCTATTTCACGATTGAATATGTGACTAAAATGATTGATCTAACGACTGGCGCTGGTAATCGAGAGCGTCATATGAAAGTAATTCGAACTATATTAGATGATACATTTAATGCAGTAACACTTGAAGCAAATGCAGCAACATTGAAAAAAATACCAATTGATATGTTTAATCGTTGTCATATTATATATAGAGTACAAGATGACGCAGTACAGCATCTAAAAGATACTGACACATTTAGTGTAGATGCTGGTTGGTATCGCGTGTCGCAAGTTACAAAATGCAATATGATGCATATCAATCCAGATAATTATAAATTCGACGAAGATATATGAAATATAGTGTAGTAGTAACATTTAGCATCGAAGGTTTCCATAATTGGCCCGATGCTAAAGACTTCTTTCCAGAAGTAGCATTTTTATCTGATAGACACCGTCATATGTTTGGATTTCGTTGTTATGCATCAGTAACACATACAGACAGAGATGAAGAATTTATTTTATTAAATAGAAAGATTCAGAAATCTCTCCGAACTAATTTCTCCAAGGAACTAACTAATGTATTAGAATTTGGTTCTATGAGTTGTGAAATGATTGGTGAGTGGTTATTAAATGAATTTCCTTCTTTATATAAAATAGAAGTATGGGAAGATTTCGAAAATGGTGCATTTATCGAAAGATAAATTTGGTTATTGCGTAGTTATTATATATAATAGGTTATGAATATATTTTATTTTGGCTTAGAGCCACTCAAAGCACGATATACATATCAATTATCTAAGCATTGGATGCCTGATACATTTAAACCATATATAGAATCTGGTAAAGCTAATTTTATTGATGTTGAAGGAGATTTTGACCCTGATCAGCAAATTAAAATTGGAGCTGTATTAGATGCAGTTGGTAGAGGTAAGTTTGCTATGTCTCAATGTAGCAATTTCTTAGATATGCTTAATAATGATCAGGTTAAAGATGGCGATGTTATCTTCTTACAAGATTATTGGCACCCGGGTATCGAATCTATTTTATATGCATTGGATCTGTATGGTATCAATGTTAGAATCTACGCAATGCTTCATGCACAAAGTGTTGATGAGTATGATTTTACTTGGCCGATGCGTAAATGGATGCGTGGATTTGAATTAGGTTTGGATAAAAGAATGTCGGGTATATTTGTGGGATCTACTATTCATCGAGACCAATTAAGAGCAGCAGGTTTTGAAGCTCCAATTCATGTAGTATCTTTGCCATTGCATAAGCAAATGACATTAGATGTGTTGCCTAACTTTAAACATACAGATCCAAAAGAAAAGAAAGTAATATTTTCTAGCAGATTGGATAAAGAAAAAAATCCATTCTTCATGTTAGAAGTTGCAAAACGATTCTTAACGTCTAGAAAAGATTGGGTATGGCACATAACAACTTCAGGTAAATCTTTTAAGTCAATGGTACCTGGCGTTGTTGACGCATTATATGAATTTGCAAGACAAGAACCTAGATTTAAATTGTTAGTTAATTTAACTAAGGAAGAGTATTATACGGAGTTAGCAACTGCAAAAATACAATTTAATTCATCATTGCAAGATTATGTATCGTGGACAGTATTAGAATCGGTTACATTTGGTTGTGATGTGGTATTTCCTAATTTTAGATGCTTTCCTGAATTCATGCCAGCTGGCAGATTATATGAACCATTCCAAGAAGAAAGTGCATATAGCGCATTGCAACATGTAGCTATGTATTATGATTTAGGCAATAAGACACAAAGATATAATTGGCCAGATATTGCAGACTTAGGTCGTCGAATGGAGGCATATATCATATTCAATGATGTTAAAGAAGAAATCAATGTTTGGCACGAAGAAGCATATTGTAAACATTTATTAACAAACGAGAACAAATAATGAGTAACAAAAAAGACACAAGTCACTATAAGGATTTCTTTTATATTCCTTCATTATCTGCCGGATCAATGGTATCTGCATTTAAAAAGAATACAAAGTTTTCTGATGGTACGACCATGAGATTCTTCGCAAAAGAATATCCAGAGCAATGGCGTCATAATAAATTCTTGGTTACTGCTGGACATCATTATAAAAAGATGGATTTTAGGCAACAAATAGGATTAGATGATCAGACATTTGTGTTTGGAGATTCAGGAGGATTCCAGATTGCAACGGGAGCATTAAAGTGGGATGGTACTATTCGAGAAAAAATCTTTCATTGGTTAGAAGCAAATTCAGATGTTGCTGCAAATTTAGATATTCCACCACGAGTTACTTTTGAAAATAGGTTTCAAGATTCGATGAATATTAGTTTTGATAACTTTAAATATTTTGAAACACATCAAAGTGGTAAAACTAAATTTTTAAATGTAATTCAAGGTACATTTACTGAGGAATATAGCACTTGGTATCATAAATTTAAAGATTTTGACTTTAATGGCTGGTGTATTGGTGGTCCTAAGAAATTAGTAGACTTTATGTATGTAATTGCATTAATGCTTAAAGAACGAGAGTTTGAAAAGAAACATGTTCAATATATACATTTATTAGGTATCTCAAAAATATCAGATTTCTTTATTTTATCAACTATTCAGAAATTACTTAATGAATTAACAGATGGTAGAATTCAGTTAATGACCGACTCTTCATCCCCAGGTCAATATCCGGTATTTGGAACATATTTGCATTCGACTAATTATAAAACTCAAACTTTTACGGAATTGTATTTCCCTAAAAATGCTGAGTATAGAAGAAAGACACATATTGCTAAGAATAAAGGTTCTGTTGAAATTGATAAAACTAAATTAGTTCCTTGTAGTATCAATTGTCCAGCATGTAAAGATTTTACATATGAATATTTAGGAGGACAGACAGCTAGCGGATTAGATAGATATTCACAAGAAGGAATGCCTAGAATGGTTGTTCATAATACGCATCTATATTGTGAAGCGGTTAAGGATATTAATAAATTAGTTAATAATCACGTAGAGTTGTTAGAAACAGCAATACCAACGGAATTATTTAATGTTATATTATCTTTGCATGAAATGTTTGCAGATCCGGATAATGCAATGCAGGTATATGAATCATATATCAAAACATATAAGAAATTTGGAGGCGAGAGTATTTCGACTACAGATGCAGTTAAATTCAATGAATTTTTTAAATTTTAATAAGTTATGGAAAAAAGTAAATTAGTTAGTTTTATTAATCGTTATTATTTGGCAGGTAACTGTGAATCAGTTATTTTAAAAGAAAACGAAAATGGTATTGGTTGTGAATTGATCGACAGCGATCAAACAGTAGTTGGCAAAATTCAATGGAAAACGACTCCATTCATGAAAGGATCATTAGGAATCAATCATACAGGTGCATTAATAAAAATGTTATCGGCAGTGAATGAAAATATTGATATTGATGTGCAGGCAGCTAGTGGTAAAAATTATGCAATGAAAATATCCGAAGGATCTACCAAATTAACATTCATGTTAGCAGATATATCAGTTATCCCATCAGTCCCAACTATTAATCAAGAACCCGACTATAAAGTTTCAATCGATGTTAATGACGAGTTTACTACTAAGTTTATCAAAGCAAAAAATGCATTACCAGACGCAAAAAACTTTGCGGTTCAAGTAAAAAATGGTCAAATTAAATTTATTATTAATTACACTACCATTAATGCTGATAATATTTCTTTTGAGATTGGAACTGGTGCATCGGAAGAAATGGAACATATATGTTTCTCGGCAGATAAACTCAAAGAGGTATTAACTGCAAATAAGGGAGATATGGGAACTTTACATATATCACCAGATGGTTTAGCAAGAATTGATTTTACTGGCGCTGATTTTGAATCTAGCTACTGGTTGGTTCAGTTGCAGAATTAATAATATTATGGAAGTAAAAATAAAGAAGTTACATCCAGATGCAGTTATCCCGGCGTATTCAAAGCCGGGTGATGCTGGATTAGATTTAACTGCAACGTCTATACATGATGATTCATATGATAATATTGTATACGGAACTGGGTTAGCAATTGAAATACCAGAAGGATATGTTGGATTGTTGTATCCTAGATCGTCAAATAGCAAAACTGATTTATATTTAACAAATCATGTTGGAGTTATTGATTCGGGATATCGGGGCGAAATTATGTTTAAATTTAGACCAATAAACGGAATTGTAGATGCATATATATACGCAGTTGGCGATCGTATTGGTCAATTAATAATTATGCCATATCCTAGTATCAAATTTGTTGAAACTGACGAATTATCAGATTCAGACAGAGGCAATGGTGGTTATGGTTCAACGGGTAAATAAATAAAAAAATGGCAGAAATTAAAAAACATGATTTGTGGGTTGAAGCATTTCGCCCATCTACATTAGACGGTTATATTGGAAATGAATCGTTAATCGAAAAAGCAAAAATATGGATTGCTAATAATGAATTACCACATTTATTGTTATATGGTACTGCAGGAACTGGCAAGACTACATTAGCAAAAATCCTAGCAAATGCATTAGATAGTCAGATCATGTATATTAATGCGTCGGATACAAATAGTGTAGATACAGTTAGAGAACAAATATCTAGATTCGCAAGCTCAGTTGGATTTAACCGATGGAAGATTGTGATATTGGATGAGTTTGATTTCATGACACCAAATGCCATGGCAGCACTTCGTAATATTATGGAGACTTATAGCAAATCTACTAGATTTATATTAACATGCAATTATGTTGAAAAGGTTATTGATCCAATTCAATCTAGATGCCAAGTATTTGCAATTACACCTCCTAGTAAAACAGAAGTCGCTAAACGATTAGTAACGGTGTTGGAGTCAGAAGGCATTGAATATGATATTAAAGATGTAGCCGCTATTATTAATTCATCATATCCGGATATTCGTAGGGCTATAAATGCAGCCCAAGGAAGTGTTAGGGACGGTAAATTGCAATTAGATAAAGCAAGTGCAATTCAAGCAAATTATATGAATGAAATTGTAGAAGTTCTAAAAAATCCAAAAGATAAAAAAGGAGCTTTTACTAAAATTCGTCAAATTATTGCTGACAGTAAAGTTAGAGATTTTACACCATTATATCGATTCTTATTTGATAGCATAGATGAGTATGCAACTGGTACTATTGCAAGTGTGATATTAATAATTGCAGAAACCCAATACCAAGATGCTGCTGTTGTAGATAAGGAAATTAATGTTATGAGTATGTTTGTGAAATTAATGGCTGAATTATAAATTTATATATTTATACAAAAAAAGGTATAACATTAATGATACGATTACGACAGTTACTTACAGAAGATAAAAACATTAAATCATTTAGTACATCAACTACTGATAAGTATGAATATAAAAAAGAAAATGATATTTGGTATACTAAATTAAAAACATCAGATAGCTGGTTAGATATGAAAAAACAGTTATCTAAAACCAATTATGATACTGCAATTAAAATTTTATCAAAATACGATACGACTGGTGATGTAAAAAAAGATGTAGTAAAACCAAAAGAAAAACCAAATATGTTGGATATTGAAAAATCAGATGACTCAAAATCTAAATCAGATGACTCAAAATCTAAATCAGATAAATCAAAATCTAAATCAAATGACTCAAAATCTAAATCAGCTGATACAAGTTCAACTGCTGCAATATTAATGGGTGGTTTAGATTATAGACCTGGTGATTATAAAATTGATCAACAAAAATCTTTATTACAAAGCAGTTTGAGCGGTAAATCTGTAATAGCACACCGATATACAGATTTAACAGGTGTATTAGCGTCAATAAAAAATAATCCAGCTGCAACCGTTGTATTGTTCAGCGCCGGCTGTTCATATGCATCAACAGTTGCAAAGGCAATGGCAGACAAAACTAAATTATATATAGTAGAGCCATATGCAAAAAGCAACAACACATCAAATGCAGTTCAAATGGCTGTAAATGCAGGCGTGCCATCATCTAATGTATTAACTGGTAGTACATCTGCCCGCGGGTTGAATGTAGTTCCAGGTGCTACAAAAACACCGGATGTTGCTGGTGGTGGAATGGCATCACATTGGAACGCTTTAAAATTCGTTGGAAAATTAATCTAAATTTTATATAATAAAAAAAAAGTTATGATGAAACTATCAATCAAGTCAAATGATACGCACCCAGTTAATTCTGGCGAGTGATGTCAATACAATATATAAAACAACCGGTTGTAGTGGTATTTAAATCGTCAAGTCGAAGCAATGCTACTACTAAAATGAAGATTATACGTAATAAAAATATTGACCAAGTCAATGAAGAAAAGATTTTAGGTATATCTGATAAAGCAATAGTGATTGAATTAGGAGTTGGTGAGTATTTTATCGATCGATGGAAACGTAAATATAATTTATAATGGCAAAGGTTAAAGCAGTTAAAGAAGCAACACAAATAAAAGGAGCAACAATATTTGATTTTGTTGATGGCGTAACCCATAAAAAGAAAGAATGGAGTAAATGGTCTGAGTCTGATCAAAAGAAATTTAGTCCATTCATTGTAAATAGATGGTTATCAATGCGTTCTGAACTAATAGACCTGGTTAATATGCTTCAAAAGTATACAATTGGTACATTAACCCCAAAAGAAACATATCGCGTATACTATGAGGTATTGCCCCAAAATAAAGGTTTTGCAAAATATATAAAAGGGTCTAAAGATGACGCATATAATCCAAAACTAATTGATCAGATAGTAGAACATTATACTGTATCTAAATCCGAAGCAGTTGACTATTTAGATTTATTAAATGCAGACCAAGTTACAAAAATAGTATCATTGTATGGTTATACTGATGCTGAAATAAAAACAATGATTAAAGGAGTAAAAAAATGATTTACGGACACACACCTACAGAAAAACTTGCCCCAGATCCATCAACTATTAATACACAACTTCATTATATTGGAGGAACAACTATATATAAAGTTGCTGAAGATTTTAAATTAAATTCATATGAGTTTGATATAATTAAACGTGTATTGAGATGTCGACATAAAGGCAATTGGTTGCAGGATTTAGAAAAAACAAAAGATACTATTGATCTTTATATAAAAGAGCAACAAGAAAACTTTGGAAATTCAAACAACTACTAAAGATAAACGGATTAGGACCGTCTATGGTTACGCCATATAGATCAATTATAAGTGTCGCTACCTGTAATTGATCGCCTAAATTAATCCTCTCCTTAACCAGGGAGGATTTTTTTACTGTTCATTTGGTTTTAATTAAATTTTTTATTATAATATAGTATGAAAGAAAATGTAAATTACATAGCTCCTATCTATAAGATATCATTGCGAGATGCTACAACTGTACCTAGAAAGATTTCATATTCACAATGGTCTATGTATGAAAAATGTCCACGGCAATGGAAACTTGCATATATCGATGGCCTAGCCCCATTTCAGTCTAGCATTGAAACATGTTTTGGTACAGCATTTCATGAAACCCTGCAAACATATTTAACTGTTATGTACACTGATTCTATAAAGAATGCTGACAGAATTGATTTGCAAGGCCTATTAACAACAAATCTTCGAAATGAATATTTACGTACGGTTGATGCAATGAATGGTGAACATTATTCAAACCCATTGCAATTAGCTGAGTATCTAGAAGATGGTGTTGCTATTTTAAATTGGTTTAAAAATAGACGGTCAACATATTTTTCTTCAAAGGATATGGAACTTGTAGCAATTGAAATGGAACTATGTACACAAGCGTCAACTAAGAATCCTTCTGTGTTCTGGTATGGTTTTATTGATGTTGTTTTGAGAAACACAAAGACCAATGAAATTTTAATACTAGATATCAAAACAAGCCGAAGTGGTTGGAACAAGTATCAAAAGGCAGACAATATAAAAATGGCACAATTGATTGCATATAAAAACTATTTCCATCAACAATTTGGTACTCCGATTGAAAAAATTGATGTTGAATTTTTTATTGTTAAACGCAAATTGATAGAAGATTCAATGTTTCCACAAAAAAGAATACAACAACTTCGTCCAGCAGCTGGCACGGTTACTCAACGCAAAGTGCAGAAAGCAATTGACACCTTTGTTGAATTGTGTTTTGATTCTGAAGGCAATAAAAATGCTGATAGAAACTATTTTGCGATTGCTGGTAAAGGATCAAAGAATTGTAAATATTGTCCATTTAAAGAAGATTATGAACAATGTCCAAAAGAAACTAGGATTAAAGAATAATTTTTTATATTATGAATGTAGCAGTAATAGGTAATCCGGATTGGCAAAGTAAAAGAAAAGTAATTGATGCTTTGCAAAGATTAAAACAACAATTTGGCAATGAATTAACAGTTATAGGGGCAGGAGGTCAATCAGAAGGTGCAAATTTTATGGTTAGGAAATATGCATTAGAGTTTGGAATGAATTATAAAGAATTTAATCCATCATACTCTGGATATAACTTATATTCAGCAATGCCTAAATCGTATTATGGAAAGAATTATCATTTTAGTCAGTTGCATCACAGGATGAAATTAATAGCTGAATGTTGTGAATATATGATTATAATGACAACAGAACCACAATTAGATCCTGTTTTAAAAACAGCATTTACAAACATAAATAAACTAAAAAAGCCAGTTATTATACTTGGTTAATATTTATTAATATAAACGGTTATAAATAAAAAAAAAGGTTACATATGAGTAAAAAGAAAATTTTACTGTTAGCAGATGATTTTAGATTACCATCAGGCATTGGTACTGTTAGTAAGGAAATTATTTTCAATACAGTTAAGGAATATGATTGGATACAAATTGGCGGTGCACTAGAACATCCAGATGCTGGAAAAATGTTTGATTTGTCTGCAGAAGTTGCTAAAGAAACCGGCGTTGATGATGCATCAGTAAAATTAATTCCATATAATGGATACGGTGATAAATCAATACTATTTTCTATAATAGAGCATGAACGTCCCGATGCAATACTGCATTTTACAGATCCTAGATATTGGATTTGGTTGTATCAATTAGAACACGAAATCAAAACTACATTTAATATTCCATTGGTGTATTATTCTATTTGGGATGATTTACCGTATCCAATGTGGAACGCCCCATATTACGGTAGTTGTGATATGATTATGGGTATTAGTAAGCAGTCTGATAATATTCATAGAGAAGTGCTTAAACAAAATGGATTTGGTGTTATTGATTATGATAAACCACAAACTCCCGCTGTTTATAAAAAATGGAATGATGTAGTTACCGGATTCGTACCACATGGACTAAATCATAATATATTCAAACCAATATCCAAAGATTCCGCTGATTATCAATCAATGCACAAAAAAATAAAAGATGCCACCGGCTGTGATTTTATTGTGATGTGGAACAATAGAAATATCAGAAGAAAACAACCAGGCGATTTAATATTAGCATTTAAACATTTTGTAGATCAATTACCAGCCGAACTAAAATACAAAGTTGGTTTATTAATGCATACTACGCCAGTTGATGATAATGGTACTGATTTAAATGCGGTAGCAAAAACATTGGCACCAGATTGTAAAATTATATTTTCAGAACAAAAATTATCCGCAATAGAATTAAACGCAATGTATAATGTAGCTGATGTTGTTGTTAATATTGCTAGCAATGAAGGTTGGGGACTAAGCAGCACCGAGGCAATGCTATCCGGAACACCAATTATTAACAATGTAACTGGCGGTTTGCAAGATCAGTGTGGTTTTGTGGATGAAGATGAAAATTGGATTCAATTCGATGGAGATTTTGCAACAAATCATACCGGTAAATATAAATTGCATGGTGTTTGGGCTAAACCAGTATTTCCTAGTAATAGATCATTGCAAGGATCACCATTAACACCATATATCTTTGATGATCGAGTAAAATTTGAAGATGTATCTGACGCAATTATGTATTGGTATAAAACTCCAGAAACACTTCGAGAAGAAATGGGTCAAGCCGGTAGACAATTTTGTGAAAAAAATGGTTTAACTGCAGAAACAATGGGTAACAAAATGATTGAAATGTTCACATATTTGTTTAACACAGAAAAGGACACTAGACCAAAATACACGTTACATAAAGTTCAATCAAACAAATACGAACAAACAGGAATAATAGCATAATGAGACAAGTAGTTATAGCATCACCAGTACAAACGCAATCTGGTTATGGGCATCACGCTCGAGAAATTATTAAAAATGTATTAAAATACAAACAAGACGATTGGGACGTTAAGTTGTTATCATTGCCGTGGGGTGGAACTCCAATGACATACCCAATAGCTGACGATTGGAAATCTAAATTAATGCCATTACCATTGACTCAGCAACCAGATGTGTGGATTCAAATTACAGTGCCAAATGAATTTCAACCAATTGGTAAATACAATGTAGGTGTTACTGCCGGCACAGAAGGCGATATTTGTCCAGAAGCATGGATTGACAACTTAAATGCAATGCAATTGATTATTGTGCCAAGCAAATTCACAAAAGACGTATTTGAAAATACAGCAAAACTCAAAAACAAAGAAATTACTGCTATAATCAAAGTCATTCCTGAATATTTTAATGAGACTACATATTCAAACAAAGCGGATAATATATTAAATTCAAAAAACATAATATCGGTATTAGATGAAATTTCAGAATCATTTGCATTCTTAACGGTAGGACATTGGTTGCAAGGACAAATTGGCGAAGATAGAAAAAACATAGGAGGTGTAGTTCATTCATTTTTTGATACATTTAAAAATAAAAAAGACGCCCCGTGTTTGGTATTAAAAACTAGCGGAGCTACATATAGTGTTATGGACCGAATGGATATTGAAAGCAAAATCAATCAAATTCGAGAAATGTATGGAAACACCAAGTTACCAAATGTATATGTGTTGCATGGTGATTTAACTGACGATGAAATGAATTCATTATATAATCATCCAAAAGTTAAAGCTATGATATCATTTACAAAAGCTGAAGGATTTGGAAGACCATTATTAGAATTCTCAACCACATCAAAACCAATATTAGCACCACATTACTCAGGACAATCAGATTTTTTAAATTCAGATTTTATTTGCGCATTACCAGGACACTTAACTCCAATACACCCATCAGCACAAAATGAATTTTTAATTGGCGAAGCAAAATGGTTTACTATAGATTATTCATATGCTAGTAAAATGATTGACGAAGTTTATACTAACTATAAAAAATGGCAAGAGCTAGCAAAACGTCAACGATATTTTGTTAATAGCACATTTACGGAGCAAGTAGTTGAGACTGAATATGCTAAGATAATAGATATTATTAAAGATGTAATGAATCTATTACCAAAGCAGGTTGAATTAAAACTGCCACAATTAAAAAAAATAGAATTACCAAAACTACAAAAGGTTGGTGAATAGTATTAATTTTCATATAATAATAATATGAAACTAACATATGCGGTTACAGTCTGTAATGAATTCATAGAAATTCAACGTTTAGTGTCCTTTTTACTTCAACACAAACGACAGCAAGATAATATAGTAATACTATATGATGAAGTAAATGGTGATCCCGCTATTGAAGAATACCTAAGGGCCAATTCAATCAATGGTGAATTTGCATGGCATAAAGCAAAATTTGAGAATCATTTTGCAAATTGGAAGAATCGATTAAGTAGTCTCTGTAGTGGGGACTACATCTTCCAAATAGATGCTGATGAAATACCTCATGAAAAGCTAATAGAAACATTGCCTCATATTCTAGAAGCAAATCACGGCGATGTAGAAGTATATCAGGTACCGAGAATAAATACAGTTGAAGGTTTAACGGAATCACATATTGCAAAATGGGGATGGCACGTCGATGATGAAAAAAGAATTAATTGGCCTGACTATCAATGGAGAATTTGGAGAAATAAACCTGAGATAAAATGGATTAATAAAGTGCACGAACGTTTAGATGGATTAAAGATATGGTCACAATCATCACAAATATCCGAATGTGCATTATACCACCCAAAGACACTTGAACGACAAGAAAAACAAAACAACT
>Ga0181357_1000624_pt1 | contig 13578 bp, 16 predicted proteins | sample Fa13VDMM110DN_FD_130094 | JGI IMG/M metagenome (GOLD analysis project Ga0181357, IMG submission 130094) | Freshwater viral communities from Lake Michigan, USA - Fa13.VD.MM110.D.N | ecosystem: Environmental > Aquatic > Freshwater > Lake | place: USA: Michigan | collected 2013-09-24 | reverse complement strand
TAGCAAAAAGAGTACCCAAATATTCTATGAACTTGCTGGTTTTGAAGCTACGATGTGTGAGCAATCTATGATATATTATACTCATACCCAAACATCCAGTAAAGAAGTAGACTAGCAATACTATTATTATGTCCTTGAAGCTAGGTCCCTGTATTAACCAAAATAAAGCTGCTGCGTGTGCTATCGCTTGCAAACAAAACAATTTTACAGAAGACAATCTCCAGAACATAACGCTATTTATCAGGTGATTTTAACTGTGCAATAAATACAAGATGAAGCCTATAAATGTCGCATTTTATTCTCCGTCATTAGATAAATCAATAAGGATAGATTATATAGAGGTAATGGTAAATCCAACCCCATACTATCTGCATGCCTATTTCAAGAAAAGCCAACCAAAATATGCACCGTATATCGTATGGAAACCTAGCTTATTATTAGGTAAGAGTGGTGAAGAATTAGCCAAGTATATCATCGAAAATGACATAGATGTAGTATGTGCTAGTGTATATATTTGGAATGTTCAGCAGGTCTTACATACTCTATCTACTATTAAAGGTCTAGTTAACAAACCCATCAAGATAGTAATAGGTGGTCCTAGCTGTGATGGTTTTAATGATGAGTGGAATACAAAATATCCCTATATAGATAAATTTGTAGTAGGTCAGGGTGAAAAAGCATGGGAAGCTATAGCATTAGATATGTTAGGAGTATCTGCATTATCTGATCAAACTACTAATATAGTGCATTTCTCCAAAGATAAAAAAGAAACAAAATATGAATTTGAATTCATACGCGGAATACATTATAGTCCATATCTAGAGTGTGAAGACCTAGTAAAAGAACTTATACAGACATATGAAGGACATGATATGTTATGGCCATATGAGACACAAAGAGGTTGTCCTTATCGTTGTTCTTTTTGTGATTGGAATGGTGGGCAAAGTAATAAAACACAGAAGAGAAAAGAAGTAGATTTTGTAGCTGAGATTGACTTTTTAGCCCGTAATAAGATGTATAGACTTCACATATCTGATTCTAACTTTGGGATGTGGGATGTGGATGTGGATATTTTAAAAAGAATATGTTATTATAAAGAACAAGGGCATCCATTTTCATTTGTATCATATGGTATATCTAAATTTGTTAACCACAACTTTAGAGAAATAATGAGATTAATAGTTAAATATGATTTAACCCCATGGCCTAAATTAAGCGCACAAGATGTCCACCCCCATGTTCTTAAAGCAATTAATAGACCGGGTAGTTGGGAAGATCATAAAGAAGTAGGATTGGAGCTATATAAAGAATTTCATGAATCTAAAGGATTAAACAAGATTTATGTAGAACTGATTATGGGATTACCCGGGCAAACATATGAATCCTGGATAGCAACATTAGATGAGATATATTCTAATGGGTTTATTCCTCGCTCTTACCCTTTCTTGATATTAAGTAATGCTCCTGCAAAATATGATTTAGACTATCGTTCATTACATGGTATAAAAGATGATCTAGTATATGAAGTCATTGATATGGGTACAACTGGAAAAAACGTATTAGAAGTTTATCACAATACCGCAACTAATTTTTTACATTGTCAAATTATATCTACAAACACTTTCAGCGAATATGATCTGGTAAAGATGATTATGGCTGATCAGTTATATCGCATAATGCTTAGTAGAAATAAATGGCCAGCATATGGATTTATAGACGTAAATTGGAAACATATTAAACCAATGATCACTGCATTGATGAGCACTAGCGATTATGCATTTATATTAGAACAGAGATATGCAAACTTTATGAAGTATAGGATTAATGCTATGGATTCTGCTCAAGATAAAATTCTAGTAAACGGTGCAGATATGAGTAGTTTAATTGGAAGAAATTATGATTTAATTCATCAATCTTTTGCTGAAACAAACATAGATGATAGCGCCGCTGCCAAGTTTCTAGAAGTGTGGGATCAATTCAAACCCACAGCACATTGGTTAAACCGATGAACTTTGATGCTTTTTCTCATGGGCAAATACAAAGCAAGATTTGGCTATGTGAAGAATTAGAAACACATACTCCAATACATGCAAATATAAGAATTTTAGGTAGTTGGTATAATATATTAGCTTTTATGTTATTGACTAGAAGACCTGAATATTATTACAACTCTATAGAAGGGATCGATATAGATCCTGATGCAATAAAAACTTCATATTCTATAACAGATGCATGGAGATTTGATCCACCTATTGTAACAAATACTGTTGCAGATGCAAATACTCTCACTTACAATAATATCGATCTTGTGATCAACTGTAGTCCGGAACATATGATAGGTGATCAGTGGTGGCAACAGATTCCTTGGGGTACATTAGTATGTATTCAGACTAGCAATATGATTGACACCAATGCTCCTTGGTATATCAAAACCCCTCACCCTTCAATGGAATCTTTCAGAGAAAAATATCTATTGTCGAGGACACTTTTTGCAGGCACAAAGAGGATACAATATGCTGATTGGGGTTATGATCGATACATGATCATTGGGTTTAAATGATTATACTGGTACTACTTTACCTATAGCACTAACTGTTGCAGCTATTCTACCAATGGCCAACAGTTCTTGAGTAGTTGTTCCTTCTTTTCTAAGTTTATCACACCTAGACCTGATACTAAAACTACATCTACCTACAATACTTGCGGTTAATGCATACATCTCAAACTTCTTTTTAGATACTCCGCCACGTGTATTGCAAGCCCCCATAGATAATCCGGATACCTCATCAGTTATATTAACATCATCTGCTAGTTCTACAAAAGAATACCATGTGTTCAGCATTGATATAAGTGACGCAGCGGTTTTGGCAGCTTCTCGTTCAGCAGTATATACAAATAAAGGACCGTTCATCTCAATCTCTTGTGCTAACATACCGTTCCCTGAAACGATTGCTGCTATAAATGCACAAGCATGAGCATCTACTGGATCTAATACGCTATTGTTTATTGTTGCTACTAGATTTATCTTTATATCTTTCGCATGATCTGGAATACTACATTCGACCTCTTCTACCCAACTCATCATTCCTCCATAGGTTTATTGTTGTTTCTTACTTTATCTAAATCTTGAAATAATCTTTTTTCTTGCTGTGTTAGTTCATTCCATACTCTACGCGGATTTGAACACAGATAACATTTTGGATTCCCGCAATCCATTGCATGATGTTTAGCAAACCTGTGTGGTTTGCTAAAAGGAATATTATTCTCTTTAGCTATCTTAGTTTGTTTTTTTATAGCGTTTTGATCTTTAAGCAAACGCTTAGAATGTTTAAATTTGTCTTGTTCGTTACTCATCAATGCTTCTTTTTGTAGTCCTCTATAGCGGCTTCAATTGCTGATTCGGCGAGGATGGAGCAGTGTATTTTGACTGGGGGGAGTGCGAGTTCTGTGGCGATTGCAGTGTTCGTGATTGTCCTAGCTTCAGCCAATGTTTTACCTTTGAGCCACTCTGTGATAAGGCTTGAAGAAGCAATTGCCGACCCGCACCCATATGTCTTAAATTTTGCATCTGATATTACTCCTGTGGTTTCATCTACTTTAATCTGTAACTTGAGGACATCACCGCAACTTGGGGCTCCCACCATACCTGTCCCTACTGTGGTATCGTCTTTTGCAAAACTACCCACATTTCTGGGGTTCTCATAATGGTCAAGAACTGCTGCCGAATAGCTCATATAATGTTTCCTTAGTGATAGAACATTTAGTTCCTTTTATTCCATTATCAATTGCCGGAATAAATTCTAAATTACCCAAACTTCCAATAATCTTTGGTGGAATATTGTTGCTGAATCCTTCTGTTATACTGTATTTATGATCTAAATGATACCCCGATCTACTTCTTTTATCATTATTTTCTAGCATGGATAAATCATTTTTGACAAATTTAGTAACGTATATCCGGCTGAAGTACTACTACCCAACCTAACTTTAGCAAATCTTGTTGTATTTCATGTGTTACTAATGCTTCCTCAACATACCCCAAAGTTCCATCTTCATCACCGTTTCCTAACCCGCCCCCGATACCAGAACAATACCAATCCATATAGTCCCCTTTTCCGCATATTTCAGCTATAATACCACCGGCATATCTCCAGGAACAACTCCACTTCTCTTCGGTCAATCGTGGCCAAACTTCATTCTTTATGAAGTCATTATTACAAAGGGCTGCATACATATGCTGTGCATATACTGTATCTGATCTGACCTTTTCCACTACCCAATCAGTATTACGTAAATCATTTTCTAAATTATGGATTATCTTCATCTTCTTTTAGTTTTAAGTTACGTATATTCTTTGCTTTAGAATAAAACACATGATTGCCTATTGTAGCTACCTTTTTGTATGGCCAAAGCGGATCAACTGTTATAGCATGAAAGAATAAAGTAGATCCTGGTACAACATCTTTGTATTTACCGTTTACCATAACATCCCATGCAACCTGTTCAGCTACTTTATATCGTTCGCTATGTGTATTTATCTGATCTTTACCTTCACATACCCAACTAAACTGACATATAATTCTTTCGTTTATTGTGGTCTTTTGATATATCACACCACAGGGATTATTGGCGAACCCGTGTGCTACTCTATTCATCACCACTCTAGCCACTGCTGCCTGCCCATGTAATGATTCACTTCCGGATTCATATACAATGTTCTTTGCCATACAAATGATTTGCTTTGTATCCACTCTAACCGCGTTGGAATACAAGGCAATAGTAGTCTGCGGTAGCATTTGTGTTTGTGTTTGAGTTTGTGTTTGAGTTATTGTCATTCCCCACACAAGAATCATCATGCCTAAAACAATTTTCATCAACTTAATTGAATTTTGTTGTAACATAGTTTTTTCCTTCCCCCTAATTATAACATAGGGTAAAATAATAGTCAAGTAGTTTGGACTACTGTATCCAACAGTCACAGTTGCAACGAATTACTTCTTCGATTGCTGCTGATACTGCATAAGTTGCTGGCAATAGAATATCTGAGGTGTAGATAGGGTCTAATTGCGGTGGAATTAGAAAGCTGAATGGAGATCCTGCTAAGCTACCCGGAACTATTGGACCACCAGTTGGCGCTGGAGTTCTAAATTGAGTTCCTGCTGTTTGTCCTCCACCTCCTCCAGTTGGCGTTGTTCCATTTAATAAGTAATCTTCCGTTACCGGATCATATATACCTGCAGGTATTGGAACTATTTCTGCACCGGCTGCATCAATTTGAGCAGGATATGCAGGGAACTCTTCCCCATTAGATATCACCCCATTAGCTATTAGTTCGGTCTGGAATTGTATAGGAAATACATCACTTATATTATCATCTAATGTTATTCCAACTGATGACAACCTAGCTTGGTTTCTAGCTGATCTTAATAATGCAACTACACTCTGACCAGCTATTATACTTAAATTAGCAATCGCTTCCCATGTCTGCGCTCCCATGTTTGGTGCAGTATCAGGTGCATAAGATGGAATAGAATCAACCACTCCATATATCGTCAACGGATACGGGAATCCAGAAGCATTAGCTAATGCAGTTACTCTACCGTGTTGTTCGTTAGTCAGTTGTGTTCCGGTTCTAGACCATAACGAATTCAATGTAATTATATTAACATTGGCTGTATTACTGAATATTGATGCTATCTCTGCATTAGCATCATCAATAAATCCCTGTATCAGAGCATCTAATCCCGGATCAGCTGGGCTTAAGGTAGCATCATATAAATCTTGATATATAGCAGCTAACTCCGGTGTTTGTATGTATTGAATCAATTGTTGAAGATTTGCCCAAGGATAAGGTAACCCGGACATGCAACCAAAGAAATCTGAATATGTATAAGTACCAAACGGGCCGCTACCAAATGCAACTAAACTAAGCCCAACTTGTGCTTCTGCTGCATCTACTGGAATGTTTGTTCCATTAACCGCTAATCCTCTAGTAGTTTCTATTGTAGTAACTACTTGAGCAAACTTTTCAATCGGGATATTAGTAATGTTTCTAACTTGCAACATTGTAGTAGAGAATGCACCGGCAGTAACCGCAATATCTTCTGGAACTATACCTACTAAATATGATCCAAAACCTTCAGCTAGATTCTGTATATTACCAGTGTCTATCCCAGTTTGACCATTGGTGGGTGTTCCTGGTGGAATCTGTGAACCCACTTGTGCAACTACCGCTGGACTAGTTATACTGGAGCTAACCCCTGTACCTTGAAATATAGGATAATATGTTTTACTATTAGTAGGTCCGGGTGCGGCATTATATAACGGTACGGTCAACGAATCATAGCTGTTTGGGAATAACTTGCGTATATCTAATAAATCTGCTAACGACTCAAGACCTTGAATCCTGCAGTTTAAGGGAACAAGTATATTCAGCAAATCTATTCCCTTGATCACTAAAAATGCTGCATAGGCTTTTTGTTGTTGTGATACGGTTGTCTCAACATTTGCTGTAAGTTGATTAACATCGTTTGATGTTAACCCACTTGCTAATAATGCTACTGATAATGAAGGTGTGATTGCATTATATCTCCTCAATGTTTCTAATAGATTAGAAGGTAAACCAAAACTAGCCATCTTAGCTAGATTGATTGCTTTACCAGATAGGATTAAATCTTGACCAAACAATGTAGTAGATAATGTTATCCCGGTTAAATCAGCACTGATAAGATCATTCATATTACTGTATGTACCATCTAAGAACGTAAGAGAGTTCTGCATGGTAGTGATAGCTTTATTTGACACAGTTATGAATGAACTAGCTGTTTGGAATGATCCTATAAAATCTTTATAAGCAGTAGAACCAGAATAGCGATATTCGTTATATGCCTGCCAAGCAAACAATCTAACATAACCAAAACTAGCGATCTCATCTGTATATTCTATGCCACCCCATCCTGGGGAACCGATCCAAGTAAATGTAGGTGGTTTAGTATTACCTAGTGCTGGTATGGTTGTTGCTCCTATCGATATAAGATTTTCATATGTGGTAGAAGATATATCAGCGGCATCATATCGTATCCAACCTTGACGTATAGCGTCAGTCACACGTTTAAGCACTGTGTTATTGACAATTGACCCATAGGTGTAAGTACTTACTATAGTACTTGATCCCATATAACCTGCAGCTACAGGATTTATCTGCAATCCCTTGTTTTGCAAGAAACCGCTGAGTACGTTTACACCTAATGGACTTTGTTTTCCTGTATCGCTCATTATGGAACAAACACATTAGGACTGCCCACAACGATTGGATGACCGCATGTGTTACCTGAACCTATCCTTATTACAGGAGAACCTTCAGCAAATACTGTAGGACTGCCATCAGTTGTAGTAGCAGCTTCATGCGGAGGGTGCGGATCTCCCCACGGTTGATGTGAAGTCATCTGACTAACATGTAATCCTATTGGAATACCGTTGCATATAACGGTAGGAGCACCGCGTATTATAGTGCCTCCTGCCGAATTAGCATCACCTATCCTACTTGCTGCTGGCATATCAACCCTTTATAATCTTCTTTTCTGGTATTCGTATACCAGTTGTAGCTTCTATATATTTCATCCTGATACCGTCCTCAGTAACTGAGGACATACTAATATTATTAGTATTTAGTGTTACTGGAGAACCGGGTTCTGCGGTAAACATACTAGGAATCATTTGCATACCATTTTGAGCAGGAGCGATTGATACTGGATCAGTAATCGTAATTGTTTTTTCTTCTTTGAAAATATCAGTTACTTTAGCGATAAGTTCTTCCCCCGAGTTTAGCTTTATAGTATATGTGGTGCCTTGTTCAAAGTTCATTAGTTGCTTTCTGTAAGTTTAGTTCTGAGTTCAGTAAACCCACCAACGAGTTCACCGTCTAAGAAGATTTGCGGAACTGTACGTGCGTGTGGTACTGCTTCTAGTAATTGCTCTCTAGTCCAACCTTCACCTATCTTGCGTTCTTCAAACGCTATTCCTTTATTATTCATTAACATCTTTGCCTGATCACAAAAGGTGCAATTCTGTTTTGACCAAATGATTGCTGTTGTCATAATTCTTTTTTCTTTCTTATAGATTAGGTAATTCATCGTAATCCAATTCGGATGACATTATACCGATAACATAGTTGGTGCTCTCCGACTCTTGTAGTGCTGTTTGTTTACTAGAGGTTGAACTATGTTTGTTGAACCAGGGTATCGGAGAACTCTTTGGTGCTGGTAAATTATACTTGATGCCAATCTCTTTAAGAGCATTGCTGGCAGTATAATCCATAAAATCACGTAGTATGTTTATGTTCAATCCTATCACCGGGCCTCGATTGAACAAGAATTCTGCCCAATCTTTCTCTTCACGTATCACATCCATATACATCGCATATACTTCATCAGCACACTCGGCCTTTATTTCAGCGAATCTTGAATCATCTTTAGTTACTTGATTGATGATATATGCTGTCCAATCACGATGCAATATCTCATCTTGTAAGATCAAACTAATGATATTCCCGTTACCAATGAATATTCTATTCTCTACCATAGCTAGGCTAGTAGCGAATGATACCATAAAACGTAATGATTCTAATGCATAACTAGCGTGTAGTGCTAACCAGATTGCCTTTATGTGAGCACGTTCTTCTAATTTAAGTCCTAACTCTTTCTTGCAATTCATAATATATAACGCATCATAATATTTTCCAATAGTAGATGCCATATCTATGATCTGCTGTATCTCATGAATCTTGTTAAATTCATCTTTAGGCACATTATAGATATTACGTATAATATGACTATAGCTTTTGCTATGGAGATTTGTCTCAAAGAAGCCCCACAACAAACAGAGTGATTCTAATTCTGGAATAGACACTACTGGGAGAAAGATTTGTGTGGGACCACGTCCTTGTAAACTATCTAATGCGGTTTGTCGCAATAGATTGCTTGTAAATATATGTCTAACTGTATCACTTGCATCTTTAAAATCAGCCGCATCTTTAGTCAAACTGATTTCTTCAGGTACCCAAAAGAATCCCCTAGCAGTCTCTTCAAACTTTGCTATCTTTGGATACTTAAATTCCTCAAATCTCTGTACCGTTACTGGTCCAGATGCATCTAAAAACATCTTACGATTTAAGTAATCTGTTTTGGTGGTTAAATTGTATTGTTGTTTGGACATTTTAATCTTCTAATCCTAATCCTGCTAATTCACGATATCTACGAGTGCTCATATTAGAATTGATCCTGTTCAGTACTATGTGACATGGCAGTAGTGCTTGAGGCTCCAACTGCTGTAGAAATCGCATCAAAGTACGGTACACCAACTTCTGCTTGATGCTTGACTGTGGTAAATCCTCTTTCTGCTGCGGCAAACTCTAACTGTTGCAAGTCTGAATACGCTCCCATACCTTCTTTGGCATAGGCTTCAGCTAAACTAAATGTAGCAAGATTTACTGAATGAAAGCCTGCTAATGTGATAAATTGAAACTTGTATCCCATCTTACCTAACTCACCTTGAAACGCAACACATTCATCACGACTTAGATGTTTACGCCAGTTAAAACTAGGACTACAGTTATAAGCTAACCTCTGATCTGGGAACTGTGCATGAATCGCATCAGCAAACTTCTTAGCTTGACCGATATCTGGAGTAGAGGTTTCGAACCATAATAAATCAGCGTATGGTGCATAAGCTAATCCACGCGCAATACATGCATCTATCCCGTTCTTAAATTTGTAAAATCCTTCATCAGTTCGTTCATTGATGATAAAATCTTTATCTAGTGGATCATGATCACTGGTAATTAGAGATGCTGCTTCTGCATCAGTACGAGCCATAATAACTGTATCTGTACCTGCTACATCTGCTGCTAAACGTGCAGCATTAAGGGTGCGAATCATCTGACTAGTTGATACTAATACTTTTCCACCTAAATGACCACATTTCTTTTCTGAAGCAAGTTGATCTTCAAAATGAACACCGGCAGCTCCTGCTTCAATCATGTGATACATCAATTCATATGCGTTTAATGCACCACCAAAGCCAGCTTCAGCATCGGCTACAATTGGTAGATAATAATCGATATTGCCTTCACCTGTTAATGTCTGCATCTGATCAGCACGGCGAAAAGCGTTATTGATCCCTTTAACTACTGTAGGTACGCTGTTAACCGGATACAATGATTGATCAGGATAAGTTGTGTTGGCAGTGTTGTTAGCGGCAGCAACTTGCCAACCGCTAAGATAGATTGCCTTTAGTCCGGCTTTAGCATGTTGTACAGCCATCTGACCATTATATGCACCTAAGGTGTTGATGTATGGTGCTGTGGCTAATAGTTCTCTTAGTTTTTTAGCACCAATCTTTGCTAAAGTATGATCAATTTGCACCGTACCCTGCAACTTCTGTACGGTTTCCTGTGTGTAATTACGTTGTTTCATTTATATTCTATTCCTTGAGTGATATTTAGTGTTTATACAGTTATACTACAATTTACAAGATGCACAATCGTCTTCCAAATCAAAATCGATTGCTTCTAGCATTTCAGGAGTTTCTTCTGCATCTGCTTTACTACCCTGTTTGTTTACTAAACTATAGTAAAAGGTTTTCAATCCCCAAATATGTGCTTGCATCAAGTTCTTTGCAATCACTGTAGTGGGTACTTTTCTATCAGGGAAATGAGCAGGATTATAAAAAGTATTTGTGCTGATTGATTGATCTACATATACAGCAAGAACTGCTGCTGTTTTTAGATATCCATCGCAATCTTTTTGATCCCACATCAACTGATATTTATTTTTTAACTTTTGATATTCTGGTACCACTTGAACCAAACTACCTGCTTTACTTTCTTTAACACTAATCAAACTCATAGGCAACTCTATCCCGTTAGTAGAGTTGATCACTACTGAACTAGATTCTACTGGAGCAATAGCCATCAACGTAGCATTACGTACTCCGTATTGCTTCATGTTTATGCGTAGCGTTTCCCAATCTAATTCGGGTGTAAAATCTGCTAGGGTGTTTGAACCTTTTGCACGTAGTTCCCAAGGGAATATTCCTTTACCATATCTAGTCTTAGCACTGTCTAAACATGGACCGCGGTCTTTAGCTAACTCTACTGTAGCTTCAGTTAAATAGAATGCAATATGTTCTTGCCAAGTCTTGACTTCTTGTAATGCATCTTTGTCGCCATACTTAAGGCCGCGTTTTGCATGCCAATACGCTAAATTAGTGACACCTATTCCAATTGGTCGGATCAATTCATTACTTAATTCTGACTGAATACTCAAGAAGTCCTGATAATCTAATATATTATTTAGGCTACGCAATAATATTCTGCAGGCACGGCGTGTATCTTCGGGATTTCTAAATGCTCCCCAATTTATACTACCGAGAGTACATAAAGATATCATTGGAACTTTTCTAACACATTCTTTTTTAATTAGTTTCATTTTAGTAAATCCTGTATATCATCGTCCTCAGTCAATTCCCTTACTTTCTTTTTTTCTCCGGTAGATAATAAAACTTTATGCTGGCCCGGTAGAGTTATTTCTTCTCCATTATCTAATGTTAATTTAAATTCACCCTCATCATCTAATGAGTTAAATGGAACTGTGGGAAGTAGGACCTCTAAGCAAAGGTTGGATTGATAAATTGTATGATACTCAGGATCAAATGGTCCCTGATTCATTACATTGTCAATAAACACAAGATAGATACGTCCGGTATCGGTGCGTTCTTTTAGTATACCGCTTTTGAACACATCTTCCGCATTCATGGTTTTCTTGCGCAAATCTTTACGCTTCTCATACTTTACATAAAGTTCTTCGAATTTCTCTGTGTTAGAATAGAATGCTTCATATAGATCAGGGACTTCATTTGGATCAAAGAAGGTGATGTTTTCTTTATTCTTGAATCGTCTCCAAAAGAATGCAGATAGAACAACACCATAGTCCATATGTCTTACTCTTGTTTCTTCAGTACCTTGATTGTTTTTAAGTACGATAAGATCATCAAACTGATGATGCCAAATGGGATAAAATACAGTAGCACTGGCATTGCGAATTCCACCCTGACTGTTGTGTGTCAACACCATCTGGCCTTCTTTACTAGCCGAAGCAAAGAAGGTATGGGTGTCTTCTATAGTGATATCGACATAGCCGGGATCATTTTGTTGGTCAAAGTCAGCAACTAGCAATCGAGTAAATCCACTTTCTGTAAGCACTCGATCTTCACTAGTAAGTTCCCGGGGCTTCTTTTGTAAAAACGACCCCGAATCTGACCATGCCATTATGGGGTGGTTTACTGAACAGTTTAATACAACACCGTTTTCAAATTCCAATCGAACTTGATCTTCATGATTAACAATGGTGTCCCATTTGTTAGTAACTGATTTGAAAACAATATTACCTTGCTCAGTTTTGGTTTTAATTTTCATACCCACTGCTAGGTCTTTGATTTGAATCTTTTTAGTTTTTACCATTTTTAGCACTTCTACCCAGGTATCCGGAGTTACACAACAGCTACGCAAATCTCCAAACCATTTCTTTAAAAATGGTATCATACCTGTGTGCATAATCTCACCGCCGCGGATGGGACTACCTAATGGACGTAATCGACCAATCTCTAGTCCAATGCCTGCGCGTTTGCTGGCATACTTAGCCATCATTTCACCTGATGCAAAGATGCTATCTAGATCATCGTCACTCTTGATTAGAACGCAACTACTAAATTGTTTTGTCTGTGTGCCAAGACCAGCTAACACAGGAGTAGCTAATGTGAACAATCCGTCGCTAGCCGCAGAATAGTATTCTTTGATGTAGCGCATTCTGGCTGTGTTGGGTTCTTCTTTATGAAACGCGGTGGCAGCAGCTATCATGTAACGTACTTGCGGGGTTTCGTATATTTCTTTCGTAGCGCGATTCTTTACCAGATACTTTTCAATCAACTGTTCGATGGCAGCATATCCATACGCTTCATCTTTGCTGTGGTCGATGATTGCTTGCATTTTATTCCAATCTTCTTCTGAATACCATTCCAGCAGTTCCGTAGTGTACAGCCCGGCAGCGACATTTTTCTTGACGATTTCGTAGAGGTGGGGAGGCAAATATCCTCCATATACGTCCTTACGCAACATACTCAACCGCTGTTTTCCTGCCACATATTGGTAATTTGTATGACCCACATCTGGATTGGTTTCTACGTTAATAAGATCAACTATCGCTCGTAGTGTAATTTCATCAATTTCCCTCGTCGTGATACCGTCGTAAAAATGGGGCTGAGCCTTAATTTCTACCATTGACTGACTTACATCTGCTATTCCGGTGCATATTTTTGCTACTTGCGCTTGCCATTTATCGATGGTCAGTAGCTCTTTCCCACCGGAACGTTTAATTACGTGAATTTTCATTGTTCAACCTATTTTTTTTATTAGTTGGATAACATCAAGTGATTTGGTAATGGTAAAATCTTGCAGACAATTATTTACTACGGTATCGGGCCAATAATTGAGTATATATTTTGCGCGGTCAACCAGGACTAATG
>Ga0181357_1000623_pt1 | contig 13580 bp, 17 predicted proteins | sample Fa13VDMM110DN_FD_130094 | JGI IMG/M metagenome (GOLD analysis project Ga0181357, IMG submission 130094) | Freshwater viral communities from Lake Michigan, USA - Fa13.VD.MM110.D.N | ecosystem: Environmental > Aquatic > Freshwater > Lake | place: USA: Michigan | collected 2013-09-24 | reverse complement strand
TTCAAGTATGGCAAATTCAGTAGAAGTAAGAGCTCCATTTTTAGATTATAAATTAGTTGAGCTGTCGCTAAGCTTAGATGAGAGACATCACGTTAGTCATAAAAATGGAAGAAAACATTTTTTGAAAGAAATATTACATGAAGAAAAAGTTCCAGATAATATTTGGGAAAGAGATAAAATAGGGTTTAGCTTAATTGAGTCATATCTTACCGATATAGAATATTTAAAAAATGAAGCAGTTTCTAATTTACAAAAAGAAGGATATTTAACCTTAGATTGTACTCATAAAAATAAAGAAAGAGATCTTATATATTTAAAGAGTGCAGCACTAGGTTTTTACTATTGGAAAAGTGTCTGGATTGATTCTGGTATTGTACAAAAATAATTAAAATAGATGAAAATACTGTTTTTATCTCCACATACTGATGACGCTGAATTAGGCTGTGGTGGAATTATTGCAAGATTAGCAGAAGAAAGAAATGATGTATACGTTGCAGTTTTTTCAATATGTAATACATCATTACCTGAAGGATTTGAACTTGGAACTTTAAAAACAGAAAGTAAAAACTCATTAATTTCATTAGGCGTTCTAGAAGAAAATATAATATATTTTGATTATGAAGTAAGAATCTTTAATTATAAGAGACAAGAAATACTTGAAGATCTGGTAAAATTAAAAAAGAGAATATCTCCAGAAATGGTTTTTTTACCATCAGTAGATGATTATCATCAAGATCATAAAACTATTTCAGATGAAGGAATACGTTGTTTTAAAAATAATTGTTCAGTATTATCATATGAACTTATATGGAACAATACAGGATTTAAGAATCAATTATATTATGAATTAACCGCTAATCATATTATGAAAAAAAGTATAGCGCTATCGCATTATGAAACACAAAAAGGTAGAAGATATATTTCAAAAGATTTTATTCATTCTTTAGCAAAAGTTAGGGGAGTTCAAAATGGAGTAGAATTTGCAGAAGCATATGAAGTAATTAGACATAAAATATAATAACATGGGAAAAGAATTAAGTAGCGAATTTTATAATACTGTATTTACAAATGGCGGAAGTGAACATATTTACTTTAAAAATTATGATGATACTCCATGGTACCCGGTCTGGACATTAATAATTAAATATATTATTAATGGAAAATTTACAGACGTTTTAGATATTGGCTGCGGCCCTAGCCAATTTGCAAGATATTTAAGGGATAGTAGCAAATCTATTAAATACACTGGAATTGATTTTAGTGAAGTTGCCATTTCAATGGCAAAGGAATTAACTCCAGAATTTTCATTTAGAATAGAGAATGCAATAACTTTTGATTATGCTTCTATTTTTTATAATGTTGTAGTTATTACTGAATTTTTAGAACATATTTCTGGAGATTTAGATGTTTTAAATAATATAAAATCAGGAACACATATACTTGCAACTCTTCCTAATATGGATTCGGATGGACATATTAGATTTTTATCAAAAGATATTAATATTGCAAATTCTGAAATTATTTTAAGGTACTCTGAGCTATGCAATATTATTGAGATAATTCATGTTCCATATGAAGAAAATCCAACCAATGCTGACTATTTAATAATAATGATAAAGAAATAAAATGAAATTATTAGTTATAATTCCAATGTATAATGCTCGACAATTTATTGTTGAGTGTCTTACTTCAATAGTATCTCAAAATATTCCTATGAGAATTATTGTAATTGATGATGCATCAACAGATGGAAGTAGTTCTTTAATTTCTCAATTTAAACAAGTAGAGTTACTCAAGAATGATAAAAACATGGGAACATATTTTTCAATAAATACCGGACTTAAATATGCCTCCACTGATTCTTCATGGACTCACTATACTATTCATGGATCAGATGATGTTTCTTTATCGAATAGATTTATTAAGCAGTTATCTAAATTTAATAATTTAACTCTTGCCGTAGGCTGTCGATATTCTAGAGTTGATTTTGTAACAAATAAATCTTTTCCAACTAATCCAAACACAAATGAATCGGTTTTAATATTTGTACGAAAGATTTTTGATACACTAGGCTATTATGATTCAGCAAGAGCTGGCTGTGATACTGAATATAAACGTAGATTACTACTTGTATTTCCAAAGGCACTTGGTCAAGTAAATGAAATATTAATAAAATCTTATCTACATTCAACTAACTTGACTAAAAAGATACCTCTTGCTGGCAAAAATAGAGTACAGTATGTTTATGCGTATAGACGAGTTCATGCAAATATGATTAATAAAAAAAAATTCTATAAATCATTTTAATGAAACTTGGAGTATCCCATATAGTATTAGATGTAGTCTAATAACGTTAAAGGATGAAACTTGCAGTAATAATACCTACATATTGGAAAAATGACGGTAGCACTCGTGCACATCTTGAAAAGGCTCTTAAATCCGTTGCTGATCAGACACACAAAGACTATAAAGTCTTTTTAATTGGTGATGCATATTCAGATTCTACTGAATTTATTGAAGTATCTAGAATAATTGACTCTAATAAAATATATGTTGAAAATCTTGAAGTTCCAGGAGAAAGACATAAGTATTTCAGCTATCCACTTTGGGTATGCGGTGGAGTTGCCGCATCAAATACTGGAATTCGTGCAGCACTGGCCGCCGGTTTCGATTACATATGTCACCTAGACCACGATGATTGGTACTTTCCAAATCATCTTGAATTACTTTCTGAAGCGATTGAGTTAACTGGAACTAACTTTGTAACCACTAGGTGCGGCGCTGACTGGCCAGCCATTGCTTCAACTGAATACTTAATGAAATATCGACCTCTACCTTGTAAAATATTTAAAGTCACAACCTGCGTGAACTATAAATATTTTAATATTGTTTTTCGAAACATGATTGAAGAATGTGGCACTGTTTATCCAAGTGATGCTGACCTATGGGCTAGAATAAATGAACTTCTAATTAATAAAAATGAGTGGGGTTATCTAATTAATGAATCAACCTGCGGTCATGGACCTGAGCAAACAGTTATTCACAATCCAACTATAATCTAAAAAAGATGGCAAACGGAATCTATAAAATAACAGAAGACTTTGAAAAAGAGCTTGGTGACTATACAGGTTCACCCTATGTAATCACAGTCGATAATCAAAGCAATGCACTATTCTTAGCATTGATGTATGAAAAAGTTACAGGTCAGGAGATTACAATTCCTGCAAGAACATATCCATCGGTTCCCTGTGAAATTATACATGCTGGAGCAAAGGTAAACTTTAGACCAGTTGAAGGAAAAACGATTAAAGGGGCATATCAATTAGAACCTACAAATGTTTGGGATTCAGCACTATGTTTTACTGCAGATATGTATAAACCTGGAACACATATGTGTATCTCTTTTACTGGACCATATAAACATTTTAAATTAAGTAAAGGTGGTGCAATCTTAACTGATAATCATGATGCATATTTATGGTTTAAAAGAGCTAGATATAGTGGACGCCGTGAGTGTTCATATCATGATGATTATTTTGATATGTTAGGTTGGAATTTTTATATGATGCCTGAATTAGCTGCTCGCGGACTACTATTAATGAACCAATTCTATAATATTGATGGTACTAAAAAGACCAATGCTGATTTAGAATTGCCTTATCCAGATTTATCTAAATTTGAAATTTATCAAAAAAATAAATAGGTGATGAAAATATCACAAGTGTCTGTTTCACAGGCAGCGACATATTTCAAAACAGGATTAAAAGAACGCTGGGGATTATCTGACTACTCTGACCTCAATGCTCCATGCCTATTTTTTGGAGTCTCAGATCAAGTTGATTTAATTAATAAGCATAAAGGATATAAATTACTTTATTTTATAGATAAGTACGACACATATCCTGCCAACATATCTTCGCATAATGTCATATGTTTTGCTAATCCATATTCAAAGATACCTGCACATATTAAAACTAAACCTGGATGGTTTGAAACTAGGGTAAATACTATACTTACTCCAGCCCCATTAGGTAATAAAGTTTTTGTATATCTTAGAAATCCAACATATGCAAGTTTTCATGGTTCAAATCAAATACCAATACTTCAAAAATTAATAAATTATGAAATACTTCCGCTGTCTCCAAGTCAGCCTATCCCATTCTCAGATGTAGTAGATAATTATTATCGAAAGTGTTTTGTATCTGTGAATTTTACAGAAACTGAAGGATTAACATCGGTTTGTGATTTGGGACTTATTGGAATCAGGACAATTATGAATACTAAAATAGATTTAGCAAGTCTATTAAAATGTAATACGTTTGAAGAAGTACCGCAATTAATAAAAAATGAATCTGCAAAAATTGGAAGTATTCAACCGATCATTAATAATTATACCATAAATCCTCATTGGCAAAATATTGATTTTTGGCTAACTTAATTATAATTAATAAAAATATGAAAAAAGCAATAATTGGCGCTGGCGGATTTGGCCGTGAAGTTTTTTGGAGTTTATCACCAATAGAAAGAATAGGCTCTGTATTTTTTATAGATGATGTATATTGGAAAGACAACACAGATAATGTCTATCCGCTATCTAAATTTAATCCAGAAGAATATGAAGTTATTATTGCAGTTGGCTCGCCAGCGGCTAGAGCGAAGATTGTTGAGGCATTACCTGAGTCGACTCGATTTTTTACACATATTCATAAAAGCGCACAGTTACTTGCTCCAGATATTGAGATAGGTGAGGGTAGTATTATTTGTGCAAATTCAATCATTACGACTAGTGTAAAAATAGGTAAACACTGTCACCTAAACTTAGGTTCAACGATTGGCCATGATACTGTAATTGGAGACTTTTTTACAACTGCTCCAGGAGCAAAAATTTCAGGCAACTGTGAAATCGGAGACCGTGTATATTTTGGTACGAACTCATCAGTCAAAGAAAAAATAGAAATTTGTAGTGATGTAACGATTGGTTTAAATTCAGGTGTTGTAAAAAATATTTACTTCTGTGGAGTATATGTTGGGCTGCCTGCTAAAAAAATATAATAATGAAACTCAGCGTATCATATATTGTATTTGATGGAGTTGAATTGCTAGAACACTCGATTCGTCAAATTAGGAAGCATGCTAACCACATCAGCGTAATTTATCAGAATTTTTCATGGTTTGGAAAGAAATTATCTGCTGCTGATCTGATCATACTTAAATCTCTTGCACGTTCTGGACAAATTGATGAACTAATACTCTTTAGTTCATTTGTGCCTCTTCGAAACAAGACACAATCTTCAATTCTTACTGCAAAGAGTTATGAGCGAGATAAGAGACAGGTCGGTCTTTCTGCGGCTCTACGTAATTCATGTACTCACTATTTATGTATGGACGTCGACGAATTCTATACTTCTGATCAATTTGCAACCGCTAAAAATCTAATTAAAACTTCTGGATTTGAGTCGACTGCGGTTCGCTTAATTAATTATGTAAATATTCCAACGGTGCACCGTGGATATGATTCAACTCGTGTTCCATTTATCTGTAAAATTTCAAATGCTTCAAAGATGAGTACCTCATTTTTTGTAAAATGTGATCCTACTAGAGGAATTTCTCCAGTATCGGCTAAGAAACATGAATTTGCTCCAAATATTATTACTATGCATCACATGGAAACAGTACGCAAGGATATATTATTGAAGTATGATTCAACTACTCGAATGATATTTAACCGTGAAAGAACACGCGAGCTAATAAATAGTATAAAATCAGTAAATGAAAAAAGTAAATCAGTTAACTTTAAAAAAATAATATTTCCTGGGTTAAATCAAGTTACATTATCTACTTGCAAAAATATATTTGGAATACCTTACACTACATGGAAAAAAAAATAGCGTTAGAATTTACGACAACTGCCTGCAATCGACCAGAAATATTAAATAGAACATATGCAAGCTACTGTTCTAAATTACAGGGCGTAGATTTTAAATCGAGCATACTATACATTAACATCGATCCTTCACCCACAGTAAATAATATAGAAGCTGTTGAGAAAATCGCTAAAAAATATTTTGGAACAGTCATTGTTAACTTGCCGTCCACTGCAAATTTTGCAAAAGCGATTATCTGGTGCTTTTCTCAAGTACGCGGCCCATATTTTTTTCATTTAGAAGATGATTGGGAGCTTTTACGACCGGTTAACCTACATATGCTTATATCAGTATTGGGTTCATCTAATTTGCAGTGTGTGCTAAATAAAAAAAAGACTTCTATTGGACTTAAGGAAGTTGGAGAGCCAACCTTTGTTCCAAGCGTCTTTTCAACAGCTCATCTTAAAAAATATCTACCACATATGGTAGATAACTTGAACCCGGAGTATCAGATGAAACTTATTTTTAAAAATAAAAAAAATAAGCTATATTTACATAAAAGTGTTGTAGTAAATCAGCAATTTGAATTTTCAAAGGATATTGGCAGATCTTGGCTATCACAAAATAAGCTTATTCGTAATTATACTAAACCTAAAAAATGGTCACCTTGGATAACATGGAAAAAACAATAATTATTGCAGAGGTGGGGCTGAATTATGCCTATGGAGAAGATCAATCGAAGTTCATAGAAAACGCAAAAGCTCTAATTGATGTTGCCGCTGTTTCTGGTGCAGATTACGTAAAATTCCAAAAACGGACGCCTGAACTATGTATACCTCTTGCTGAACGAGAAAAAATAAAGTCTGTTCCGTGGAGAAAAGAGGAAACTACTTATTTTCAATATAAGTTAGATATTGAATTTACAAAGGATCAATATCGAGAGATTGACGATTACTGTACTTCAAAGGGAATAAAATGGTTTGCTTCAGTATGGGATAAGGGAGCAGTTGATTTTATGCGAGGTTTTGAAACAATACTGCCAAACGGAAAATGGGGCACCATGACCAAAATACCTTCAGCCTTAATTAATGATTTAGAATTAGTCGACTACGCTAGAAGCAGTGCAGAGTTTTTGCTTATCTCTACCGGGATGAGTACTCAAAAAGAAATTGATTCTGCGATTCAAGTCGGCTTGCCAGATGTTGTATTTCATACAAATTCAACATATCCAGCACCAATAGAAGAATTAAATTTAGAGTATATAACATATCTTAAACATATTTCTATAGAATTTGAAAAAAAATTTAAAATAGGATATTCGTCTCACGAAAGATCAATTGTTACTTGTGCTTCATCTATTTTATATGGAGCAACTTGGGTAGAGCGACATATCACTCTAGATAGAAATTTGTGGGGAAGCGATCAGTTAAGTTCATCTGATCTTCCTGAATTTGCATTGCTAATTAAAAACATTAGAGAAATTGAATCATCTAGAGGTACGTACGGATTACGAAAAGTATTAAAATCTGAATTAGCAAAGAGAAAAACACTTAGAGGAAAATGAAGATTACGCCAACAAAAGTCTTTCAATTTATTGAAGGTAACCTCAAGATGCTTGGAGATAAAATGCATCTTCTACCAAAACATGAACGTGAACAAGTTCTATATCGGTCAATGGTCTGTAAAGACGATTGTATGGAATATGGATACTGCGTCTACTGTGGATGTTCTGTTCCAGGTAAAATGTATGTGAAAGAGTCCTGTAATAACGGTGACCGCTTTCCAAATATTATGAGTGCTCCAGATTGGGAGAAATTTAAACTTGAAAAAAATATTGAAATCGAAGGTGATATATTACATTGATATTGACGATACTATTTGTACATTAGGCAGGACACTAGACTACTCAACTGCAATACCAAATCTTACTGCAATTGCTAAGGTCAACCTACTATACTCAGAAGGCCACCGCATCGTTTTCTGGACTGCTCGAGGCACTGGTTCTGGTCTGGATTGGAGACAATTAACTGAAGATCAACTCCTCTCTTGGGGCGTCCAGTATGATGAATTAAAGTTTGGAAAGCCAATATATGATGTATTTATTGATGATAAAAATATGAATGCTGAGGATTGGTTAAATGAAGAAGACTAGAGTTCTTGTTTTAGGAAACGATCCACAAATTAATCAAATAGACTTTGATAAACTTGCACCAGACGTTATTACGATCGGTGTAAATCGAATTTGGTTAAAGCATATCCCAAACTATTTTTTCTTTAATGATTATGATATTGTTGAAGACTTGGATGCTGCTCCAGAAATAAGAGCTAACCTTATTCAAAAGTCTAGCATTTTTGCAAGTGACTGGCTGCGACCTAGTGCTAAAAAGAGAAATGCGAATATTCCAAGTTGGGTGAAAGTATTTGAGAGAGCAAATAAATTACAATTTCCAGATGCAGTGTCTACTGGACTTCAGATTTTTTCTAGAGAATACTGTCCACAGGCAAATTGTATCTTCTATATTGCTGGCGTTTCTTTGACTTGGCAAGAACCAAGTCACTTTTGGAAAACAGCAGACCACCGAACACGAAATAATCATGGAGGTGATTGGTATACTCCAAGATTCGATAAAATGATCAATAATTTTAGAAGATTAAAGGGCCTAGGCTATACGCTGGTCTCAGTCAACCCAAACTCTGCCCTAAATAAATTTATCCGATATGAGAATATTGGAAATCTCTACCGTAAGTAATTACAACGATACTTTTACTGTCTTTGAAAGCGTACCTTCTTTGAAGGTGTTCACAACTGCTGAAATCGCACCTGGAGTAGGTGGAAATTTTCCATCAATTGCAGAGGCCATTGCAGTCAGTAATAGAAATAGGTTATCTCCTAATACTGCTGGTCCAGTTACTGGATTATGCCCTACTTTTACGAAATTTCCGTTTATCCAAATATCATTTGATGCAGCTTCAATTTCGCTGCCAGAGGTCATCTCGATTCTAGAGTTGGCGTGCATTGTAATATTTCCACCACGTAGTTCAATAACTGATTGTGTTTGATCGTGCTCAATTGTAATTGCTTTATCGCGACCAATATTTACCTTGGAACCCTTTAGTTGCATCGTAATGCCTTTGCTGATAGAGAACCATATTTTTAGTTCTTCATCTCCATCAAATAGAACAATATGTGAACCTAAATATTCTCCATCTTTTCCAAGTTCTTCTCGAACATCGTCTCCAATTTCGTGTAAGGAATAGTATTCTGGTGAATATTGATTTCCATTATCAAAACGAACTGCCACTACTGATCCCTTCTTTGGAACAGAAAGCGATCCTCCAAGACCACCTTTACCAAAGAATGCAGATTTTTGTTTAGGATATGCCCATGGTAAATCTTCAACTGCAATATCGTCATAGATACTAATCACCCGGATCTTTGCTCTGCCCTCTTTTCTAGGGTCATTTGGATCTTCGACAATTCCTAGAAATTGTTTATCAATTAAATCGCTTGCTCTTCTGTTTATATCGTGATTGCTTTCCATATTAGATTATATCTTAAAACGGTGATTTGGTTTATTTGCCATACACATTTCCTAAATCTGTTACTGGCGGGTCTAGGAAATTACTCGCTGCTCCCAATGCTGGATTAATTAATCCACCGACTGTAGCTAAGGCATTCTGTATTTTTTGACTCTCCTGTTGAATATTGTTACCGATTACTGGTAATCCAGAAAGGAATGATACTGCGTTTTGTGCCAGAGTACCAACATTTCGTGCACTCCATGGGTTATGTATGCTTGATTTTATTGCATCATCATATAATTTACTGCCATCTGCATATTTGCTTTCTTCTTCAAAGTAACCAATATTGATTTTAAACGAATTTGTTGCTGGTGTATTTTTTGGAGTAACATCAATCTTGCTGTTTCCTCCAGCAAAAGTATCAGAAAAATCAAATTCACACAGGCTACACTTAAATTTAATATAACCATACTGTTCTAATACATTAGATAGGATATTTCCACCACCAACAATATTTCCAATCGCTCCAGTATTAACTCCTAGCAGAGTTGCGACATTTTGCCCAACTCCTGGAATTCGATATCGAATATTTCTAGCTTCTGCAACATATATGTCCATTGAGAACCATCTTAAATTATCCGGAACTCGTTCACGCATATATACTTTATCATACACTGCATTACGATAGATATCTGCTAATTCGTTTATTCTTAAGTCAACTGCTTCAAGAGTAGAGACCGTTAGAGTTGCGGTCTTTCCTTTCCAACCCGTCTGCATATCAGTTGCGCCCTTCCACATTGCACCAAGTCCTTCAATACTTTGAAAATACCATGGTGCATCAAATGTTAGGAAGCGTAGGACATTCTTAAATACTTTTATGCCATGCGCTTTATCTTCATGGCCTCTATTTTTAAGAAAGGTAACCATACTGTCCTCCCTTTCGCCAAATAGTGGAGATACTGCAAGATGAGTTGAGTCATATACTATTTCTGCATCATCAAAATTAAAATCTAACGCAAATGTCAAGTAGGTAGGCTCATCATATGGATCGATGAAGGTTCCTTTTCTAAAATTGTCTACTTTATTTTTTATTCCATAAAAATTATGTGGCATGGTTAACTAGTTTTTTTAGATGGTGTCCATTCACGTCTTGATAAAAATAATTCTGTGTATAGACCGGCATGGTGCATCGCATCATAGTGATATTTCGCTCCCGATACATAATAATATCCACTCAATTGGCTATCGACAGTCTGCCGATTTAATTTTTCATCATTTGGATCTTTTGGTTTCTGAGTTTCAGTCGGATCTGTTGCTTTCATCACTTTCTCTGCCTGTTGGATTGAAACCATTACTGGAATCGTAAATCCTCGAGCCACTTGAAAATTAATATTATCAACTGTTACTTTAAGACGAATTTTATCTAATTCTTTTAAATTATGTGAGTTTACTAAGCGCGCAGCATTCCATTCTGGATGATTATTTCCATAATCAATATTCATCCACTTTTTAATTTCATTATTCGCTAAACTTAGTTCCGTTGGGACCAAATATTGATCTTGTGAACGATCAATACTTTTAATTGGGCTCATAAAGAAATCTTTTAACTTCTCGCCGGGTTTCTTTGTTGCCTTTAAGTGATCGTAATAGAAAATATGTTTTTTATATCCATGACTCTTAATAATTTGTCCCTGGTCTGAAAGTAAATTCATGGAGACAATATAATTCGGCTTGCCCTTATATTCTAATTCAGTTGTCAAATAATTAATCGTTGTTTCTTCTTCAAGTTGATCTCTAGTTGCAGAATCTTTTACATTTTGATTTATTCCGCTTGCTAGTGGATTTGCAGCAGTTAAAAAGGTTTTTTGAGCCTCTTCAACCTTTAATTGCTTATTTACTTCAATATAATTCAAATAGTAATACTTATCAATAAATGCCATAAAGAATGAATCATCATCCTGATAGGCGTGCTCTGCAATCGTCTGCATAAATTGCAAAGTACCCATATTTGTATTAATCCAGGTCATCTTATCATTTGGCGTGCTTTCATTTTCAGCAAAACCTAAACCAATATTATCGCAAATCTTTTTAAGTGCATCTTTTGAATTTAGGTTAGAATAGCTCTTTGAAATATTCATATAGATCGTTGGAATATACAATTCGCCACGTACCATATATGTTATACCAATTGAGACTCCGTTTCTTTCGCCAGTGTATTTTGGTGGAATTGATTTGACTCCAGTAATTAAGAAGTCACACCGAATCGGTTTAAGTTTTTCAGTACCGACTTTTAAATACACACTTAGTATAAGATCTGTCTTTGGAAAATATTCTCCAGCAAATTCGCCAAACTGATCAGTAAACGCTAATTGAATAGTTGGAATAAAACCCGTCTCATCGATCGTCATGGTTTCAATGTCCTTTACTATTTGTCCTCCGATTTTAATATATGGAGTGGTTGATCCAGTTTTTTCTGCAGCACTCGGTAAAGATTTTGGTGCTTTGTATCCAGCCGGTGTTGTAGAATCAGCAGATGTGTCCTCTTCAAATAACGTCTTTAGCGGTACTTTCGGTAAGAGTGTTCCTTTTATAATTTGTCCAAATGACATTAAAATAGATTTGCTTTAGTTAATTGCTGAATTAGTCTTGCTCTAGAAATAGGTATTGGGCAATTATCTTTTTTTACCTGAGTTACGTCTTCTCCAAAGATAACTTTACCGTCTTTTACTTTCACATTCTTGTTTCCACCGGTATTTACATTTGGTGGAACTATTTCTTTTACTCTATCTTTTAGAGCCTCTAATCTCTTCTTATCTTTAACTGTTTTTGGATTAAGAAGTTTAGACTCATTACTGTCTTTCTTCTGTGCACCCTTATCTACTACCTGTTTAGGTGATACTAACATCGCTTCTAAACTTTTAAATTGTGGAGTAAGTAGAAGATCTCCTTCGTCTAGTGAAAATGGATTTGAAATTCCATTATATTTCAATAGAGCTTCATAATATTGCTGATCTGCATAGAGTCTAATCGCCAATAGGTCAGGACGCATTATTTCTTCTTCCTTTACTCGAATAATACCTTCAGAGATACCCGAGTCCTTTTCAAAATCAAATGATGAACTAATTAAGTCAATAATTCGATCTCCGACTGGAGTTGTAAAAATATTCTTTAATCTAAGTAGTCTAGTTATTAACATATTAGTCTTTTGTTTTTAGATTTCTAAAGTAATCAGGTAGTGAGGGTGACTCTGCAAATTTTGTACCGTATGCTCTAGCAACCTTTGATTTAAAATAGCCGGCCAACTGATCTGCCGACTTAGTGCTTAATATTCCTTCAATTTCTTTACCAGTTTGAGTATTGACTTCAAATATTTGAGCGCTTGATGTACTTTGTGTAGGCGCTTGGCTTGCTGGGGCAGCAGTATCATTCCTTCCTAGTCTTGCGTTATTTGCGGTGATACTATTGCGTTCTCCATAAGAGTTATATGAGGCCGATGATTGCGGCAATGCTGTGAATGCCATAGATCCACCACCAAAATTAAACATTGATTCAATATCCTGTTTTGCTCTAGGTCTACCGTGATCTAGTATTACTGTGAATGTAACCTCGGTTGGAAAATCATCTAGACCTAATGAATCTGAAAATTCAATTTTTGTGCTGGTCATGCATAAGTTTCCAATAACGGCTAATGGATTCATTGGATTTCCAATAGTTAGGTGCCATTCGCCAACTGCTCTGCCATCTAAGAATGAACGCATAAGCAGTGGAGTTGCCATTAATTGACTTACCCAAGATCCAGCAATATTCTGTGCTGCTTGCGATTTTTGTACAGTAGTTAATACTCCACCTAATTGTTCGTCCTTTACTCCTTGTGCCATACTGCCGACTGCTTTTGTAAGCTCGGCGGCCTTTCCTTGCAATTGACTTAGCATGTATTGAATAACCTCCTGGATTCCGCCAATAAAATCTCCCTCTTCAAATTTCTTACTTGGTATTCCAGGAAGAATAAATCCAGTTTTTTGAAAGTATCGGATTCCTCCACCCCAAAATTCTGCTTTGTTATAGGTCAGTGATAAGAAGTTCGTAATTAAGTCAAGCATCGCAATTCGAGGATTAATATTTGAAAAAGATCTTAATTTATATGCAAACTTCATAGTAATAGGATGTGCATATGTAAATCCTTGAGTACGAATC
>Ga0181357_1000621_pt1 | contig 13586 bp, 12 predicted proteins | sample Fa13VDMM110DN_FD_130094 | JGI IMG/M metagenome (GOLD analysis project Ga0181357, IMG submission 130094) | Freshwater viral communities from Lake Michigan, USA - Fa13.VD.MM110.D.N | ecosystem: Environmental > Aquatic > Freshwater > Lake | place: USA: Michigan | collected 2013-09-24 | reverse complement strand
TGGGGCTAGCAAGACTTGTAGCACCACCAACGATTAATTGGTTTCTTAAAGTTGTAATACCAGTAACATCTAAAGTGCTAGCAAGACTTGTAGCACCACCAACGATTAATTGGTTTCTTAAAGTTGTAATACCAGTAACATCTAAAGTGCTAGCAAGACTTGTAGCACCACCAACGATTAAAAGTGTACTTATACCTACAGATCCTAAAACATCTAGATTAAATTTAGGAAGTGAAGTTCCAATTCCAACATAAGAATTTCTATAAATGTTTTTAGTCCCATCAATAATATCCCAAAAATCATAAACATAAATATCGGCAATTGAAGGACTGGTAGGATTTATAAATCCTTGAATTGGATCTGTAGTAATTCCAGTACCTTTTCCAGTTTTTAAATTGAGACCTCTAAAGGAATTGACTCCGACCAAAACTTCTTCATTATAAACAAATATACCTTCAACAAAAGAAGGTTCAAATGGAGTCCATTTAATTCCCTGAGCATCTTTTGTTAAAAATGCTCCTATTACTCCCGGATTATTTGTTGAATCATATAATTGACTTGAAAATTTTACATTTCCAATAACATCAAGAGATTGTTCTGGTGATGTACTATTAATTCCTAATTTGTTGCTAACTAATGCTATTCCGGTGACATCAAGGGCTTGTTGTGGCGATGCATTACCAATTCCTAATTTGTTACTAATTAATGCTATTCCGGTGACATCAAGGGATTGTTGTGGCGATGCATTACCAATTCCTAATTTGTTACTAATTAATGCTGTTCCAATAATATCAACTTTTTCTCTGGGATTAGTAATTGCAATTCCAAGGTTTCCAGTAGCAACAGATACAGTTAATACTGTTCCACCAACTCCAACATCAAATTTTTTAGTTACTGTTAATATACCAACTTGTAAATTTTCAATATTAACATCAGATAGAAAATTAGCCTTTCCAACAAATGTAGAAATTCCCCCAACAAAAAGATTTTCAGGTATTGTTACTGATCCAGTAAAATTTCCAACCCCAACTCCACCAACTCCACCTTCACCAAAAGCATATAAATTTCCATAAACATATACATCTTTAAAGAATTTGGCGTCTTCATTAAAGTATGCTTCTTGTCCTGTAACTAAAATATCTGCCATTTTACAGTCCTATAATTGAAGTTATGCCACCACTAAATGTTTTCGTAATAATATCTGCACCAACATAAGTTCCGGCAAAAGCAATTTCTCCAAAACTAGATCCTTTTGGTGCAAGATTTCCATCCAATGAATCACAATCTGCTTTGTTTGCTTTAATCAAAAGTCTTCCCGAACCAGAATCTAATGTAATATTTCTTCCCGCTTTAATATCCACATCTTCATCAGCATCAATCATAATGTTTTGAGCGCGAATTCTTACTCTCCCATTCTTTTCTGCTGTAATACATATATCACCATTTCTACCAGTGATTACAATATCTACACCATTTGATTGACTTTTTTGACCACCAATCAATTCTATTGAATGATCATTATAGATCTTATAAGTTCCACCTTCACTTAATCCGGTAATACAAACATCTTTACTATCTGTTACTGCATAAAGATTATAGACATCAGTACCATTCAATCCCATTGTAGGATTGTTCATGTCCAATCTAAATTTTGGACCAAAACTGACTATACTTCTTCCTTGCCAGTTTTGTTTATAAAGAGGTCTTTCATTGCCCATTTTATGTTACACAATCGATTACTTGTTTTACTTCACCTTGGAATTCTGCAGAAGTCATAACACTTATATCAAGTATTGGTCTAAGTACAGCACCAGATCCCGTTTCAGAATTGACTGTAAGGATTGGTAGATCATTCACGATAAAAGTATTTATTTGCTTTGTAGTATCAATACTTGGAGTTACCTTAGCAATTGTTCCATTAGATACTTGAATTGGATAATTATTTCCAAAATTGTCAGTTATGGTATCGTTTGAAGTATAATTTTCTCCAGGATTTTGAATTAGTACATTAGTTACAACATAATTTTGAATTGTGTCAATTGAATAATTTTCACCTTCTGATACAATGTAAATAGAATCTACTTCTCCAGAATCATTAATTGTTGCTCTCGCTACAGCACCATATCCTTGATTACAATTATCAACTATTTCTACAAATGGTGGGAATCTATATCCAGATCCACCATTTGTCACTTTTGCTCCAATAATACTTCCCGTAGATCCAACAATTGCTCCTAATAAAGGAATTGTTGTGCATCCTGTTCCCCCTCCTCCAAAAATATTAATTACTGGTGGACCACACGAGGTAGGTTGTCCAGTATAACACCCATTAGCAGATGGAATACTTGTTGCAGAATTAAAGATATCAAATGCACCATATATTTGATTAAACGAAGATTGAGGAACTGATTTTGTCAGAGATTCTTGAGGTATATTATTAATTACATTGAATGATGATCCGCTTATATAATTTGTGGCAATTCCCGAATATGCTCTTGTTACTGATACTTCATTTGTATTTGAATTGAAACTACTAATTTGCATTATTTCACCAGTTCCAGAAGTAATAAAACCTCCAGTGGTTATTCCAGTAAGATTTGGTAATGTAATACTGTTTGTGCTAGCACTAATTGTAGATGGGACAATGACGCTGGATAAGAAATTATCTAAAACTATCTGATCACTTGAAGCAACTGTTTCAATATTTGGGATTTGTCCGACTCCCATGGCAACATTTGCATTTTCTAGAATTTTTGCAAAATCTGGTGCGGGTACATTTGAAGGCCCTTGCCCAATTATCCACTGATCAACAATACCATTTGCCTTTCCTTTACTTTGATTGCAATCAAATAATCCAACAAGACCTTTGATTGCATCAGAACTTGTTCTTAAGAAACTACCAACACTAAAAGAAGGAAAAAATTGAAGAATTTTTTCAACTCCACCGATTGCAGAACTTAATCCACTTGATATTTTTCCAATAATATCATTCACAAGTGCGCCTGTAAATTGATTCGCCGCACAACTTACAAAATTTTGAACATTATCAATCATAGAATTGAGAAGTTCTTTGACAACACTTCCTAACGCACTAATAATAGAACCTGTTACACAAGGAATTGCTTTCTGCAATGCTTGAACTGGTGAAACCATTACAGTTTGTGCCGATACTCCAGCTGCATGTGCAATTGCGGGATTTTTTGTTGCAAGAAAAACTAAATTGTAGACTTGTTGATATAATAATTTTAATCCTTGATTGAGTAATGGTGCAAGTTTTTTGAATAATTTATTCACCATATTACCCACCAATCCATTAGTAATCGCCTGAATTTTATCAGTTACGCGATTAATTTCATTTTTAATATTTGTAAAGATTGCAGGTGCTTTAATCTTATTCAACAAATTACCAACTTCTGTGGAGATTTTGTTAATTGTAGTATTACTTACAGTATTTGCAAGTTGAATCTTATCCCCAATCGCACTGAAGTATGAAATCTCATCAGTTGCAATATTCTTTGCCTGTTCTGGAGATACATGTCTCGGAGATTTCTGAGACTTTGCATTTTGTTCACTTGACTGATCTTTTTTTACAGCAGTGCCATCATTTTTAATCTTAGTAGTATATCCAGTGAATGGTTGAAATGGTCCTGAAGTATTCGAAGTAAGAACCTGTGAAGTTCTTCCAAAACATCCCATAATTACAGGAGTCTGTGCATTATCAGTATCTAAGAAAAATCCAAAAACAACATCACCAGGAGAAATCTTTACACTGGTCGCATTATTGCCAGCACCAGTTCCAGATGTTGTTGGAAGTAAACATTGCGCCCATGGCAAATCTTCATCTGGAAGTTCTGTAAGATCATAGGGATGATATCCCATAATACGAACTTTAAATCTATTTCCCCACCCTGCTCCGTTAATTTGTCCACCATGAGCACTCTCTGGTGGAATCTGTCCGATCCACCAACGAAATCCGTCTCTTCCTAGAAAATTAGTTTTTAATAAGGATTCTTGTATCATTTATCGTTCGTTCCATGTGCTCCAAAAGTATCTCTAATCAACTTCATTGAAGTATACGATGCATCAGTATCAAAATGATGACATAGTTCTTTTATCATATATAGACCACTTTGGTCTTTATCATATTCTTCCTTATCTCCTCTTGAGATTTTTGGAAATTTACATTCAATAATATCTCCTGCTTTTAAATTTGTATTTGAAGGTACAATAATACTCATAGTTTGAGTAAAGAGCATATTGTATCTCATGATTGCCTGAGATTGATATTTAAATGGATCTGAGTTTACATCAGTGGATACATCTTTTTCCATAGTTCCAATATCTAAAACTTGAGTCAAATATCTGGTTGGAATATGTCCAAGATCAACATTTGAACTATTTGAAATTTTTGGCAATTCAAGTTTCTGACCAAGATTTTTTACCCCACTTATATAATCATCAGTCGTAAATGTACCCTTCTGTGGATCAGTGAATTCGAATGTTAATGGATTATAAAACATACGATAACTTGCATAAGAACCAAGTCTTAATTTTTCAAGTAGATTTTGATTTCTTTCTGTTTTATAATTAAGAATATTAAAATCATTATCTCTTTCAATTCCAGATTGATTAACCTGAGTATAAATGTATGTTGGAATCTTATCTGGTTTTTGTGAAATTAAACTATCAATAGATCTAAACTGAAATCCTTCCTTTGTTTGATAAAATACGAATCCTGCTGTTGCATCTCCAGAAATTTCTGCAGGAACTCCCTTAGATGCTAACCATACTAAAATTGTAAATGGTTTTCTTAGATTACCGATGAATCCATATTTGTTCTGAGTCTTATCAATTTTACCAATCTTTTCAGTCTTTAGATAATTTTTAAGAATATCTGTTACCGAAGCATCAATTGTCGAACTTGTTTTATATTTTTTTCCAACCCTTGAAGTCTCATTGGTAATTGCTTCTCTGGAAGTTAAATTCAAAAGAAATGTTTCTCTTTGAGATTCTGTTACAATATCAGTAATACTTGAGACATATAGGTAATCCTTTTCGTTCGTTGCAAAATCCAATCCTGGATTTTTAGTAGAGTTTCCTGTAATTTTTAATGAAACTCTTTCACCACCACGAAGAGGAAGACCATTATAAATTGATTGTTTTTCTCCATCAGGATTCCCTTCTTTATCGGGCGCTTGAATAGCATCTCCCGTATTAACTATTCTAATCTTTGCAGTAATTGTTGGTGAAAAAATATCTTCATAATAATCAATAGATACCGCACCCTGTCTAATATCAGCAGTTCTTTTTTGATCGTTCGATTCTATAGTCAATTCTTCATAAACTGACTTATTAATTGCTGCCATTAGGTATACGCTAGCTCTAGAAGTATTTGATTCTTAATAAGACTATTTAACGAATCTTCAAAGGGTATCGTTTGTGGTTGTGATCTCCCACCACCTGAAGAAACTCGTTGTGGTGCAGATGGTTGGCGATCATCTACAACCATAATTTGTTGACCTCTTTTATCTTGTGCGACTGAAGGAACATTTTGTCCTGGTTGATTTTTCGGTGAGACTTGCGCTGGTGTTGATGATGGAGTAATTTCACCTCCCCCGGCACCAATTGCTGCAGATACTATTTGATAAGCTTTGAGTGATTTTGCAAAATCAGCCTTACCAATTGGTCCAGAACCATATGATGAATATGGAATATCAAAAGCAGCTCCATCACTTGAGTCACTTTTTGTTGGTTTTGCCCCTACAGGACCATAATGTCCCCCTGTGTCAGAATGTCCTCCAACTCTACCAAATCCTTCAAATTCATATGGTTTATATCCAGCAGCTTGAAGTGCTTTGAACGCTTTAACTGCAGCATCCCGAGTTGTAAAACTAAAATGATCGTGATCCTTATGATCTTCCCTATATCCAGGTCTACTACGATCTCCGTGCAAGTATTGAACAATTTTACCACCACCAGTAGATTTTGATGTTGCTTTAGTAGTAATTGCAGGTGCTGGTTGTGAACTCAAAGAAGATTGATAAGTTGATTTTAAGTCTTTAGATCTTTTTGTTGGTTGACCATAAGTATTTCCGGGAAAAGATGCCCATTCTGGAGAGAGTTTTTTAATAACTGAGTCACTAAGACCTTCTCTTTTCAATACTTCGGCAGTTACACCACTTGCAGCAGCGAGACGAAGTGCCATTTCATCTTGAAAATTTTGATCAAATTTTCGATTCATATCCATTCCCAAAGATCTTGCCTTTGCTGTAATATCAATAATTTGATATGCACCAACAGCGGCAGAAGATTGCCCATTACCAAATTGTGATTGTGGGTCTTTTAAAAATTTAGTGACTAATTTTTCAACTTCATTGGCACTTAGTTTCGTCAAATCTCCATATTTTGATTTTCCATATTTGTCTCCAAAAAACATACTATAACCAGTAGGTCCTGCAGTTCCTTCAGCAAATCTAATAGTTTTTAATAATGCTTGTTGTTCTTTAGTTCCATATCCAGATACATCACCACCAGTAGTAGGAGCATCTTGAGTATAATCAGTATTTAATGGTGGAACTTCTTTTTCTCCAGGTCCTTGTCCAAGAGGAGTTGTAAGTAACTCAAATCCCCTCATAAATTCATCATGCATAGAATCCATATTTGCACTCAAATCATTCATTGCATTTTGAACTCTTTTTGATTGATCAGTGAAATCGAATTGAGTAATATCTTGATATACGGCAGAAAGAAGTTGCCCAAAATTTATAAATGTATTTTTAATATTTACCATAAAATCAGTTAATATTCCATATAAATTTCTAATTCTGGTAATCAAATCTTCAATTGCCGTCATAATTGTTGGCAAATTGTAAAGTAACCAACCAAGTAAAAGGCTAGATGCAAAATCTAATAATCTACCAAGAAATCCTTTTGTACTATCACCGATAACTTTTCCACTTCTTTTAAATGCTCCACTAATACCAGAGGCTTCGATTATACTTTCTTGATCCTTTCTTCTAACTGCCTCCTCTCTCATAGTACCGAGCATTCTATTTCTAGCAATCGATTCTCTTTTTATTCTTGTTTTATTCAGAGAAACGGTTTTTATATTATCTGCAGATTTTTTTAACTGCCCCATTCCAGTATTAAGGGATTTTATTCCACTTGATACTTTATCCAAATTAATTGAAGATGTAATTGCCATATTACATTACCACATTATAATTAATTTGTGAATATAATGTGTAGAAATTATCAGGATTAGAAGAAGGAATGGCAGGAACATCACTTGCAGGTCCACTTTTCAATGGTTGCTGTTGTGGAGGAGCAGAAGAACTAGAAGGAGCATAAACTATATTTGGTTTTGGTTCAGGTTCTGGCCCAATATTAAATGGCACAGTTTGCATCTTTGTTGTTTGTGCTGGAGTTATCTCTGGTGTAGAAGGTTTTGAAGAAGTTTCTGCTGGCGTTGGTGTTAGTGGTAATGCAGAACTTGGTGCTGGTGCTGGTTTAGAAGCTTCTGCTGATGCTGATGTAGAACTTATTGCAGGTGTTGGTGCTGATACAGAAGTTGTTGCTGGCGCTGATGTAGAACTTGGTGCTGGCGCAGAAGTTGCTGGTGCTGGCGCTGATGTAGAACTTGGTGCTGGCGCAGAAGTTGCTGGTGCTGGCGGTGGTGAAGGTTTATCACTTTTAGGTGTTTCTGGTGCTTTAATCTGCAAATTACTTGCAGGTGGAATCATAGAAGTTGTTGGGACAGGTTTAGCAGCTTCTGGTTTTGGTGGTTCAGATTTTTTAATTGAAGATGATTTAAGTTTATTTTTATTTTTTTCTGCTTCTTGTGCTTTCTTTAATTCTTCCTTTTTTTCCTTTAATAGTTTGGGATCTGCACCTGTTAAATTTCCACCAAGAAATTCTGCTATTTCATCTAATGCAACCATTGTTCCTGCAGCAACTCTAAGTCCAGTTCCAAATCTACCACCAATTGGTAAGATAGTTAATGCATTAAGTGCAGCATCAACATTTTCACCATTCAAAAAGTTTAATGTACCAGATACAACATTAATAAATCCACCAATTACATTAAATTTACCACCGGCAGGATTTGGTCCTTTTTGTCCTTTTGGTGGTGGTGTTGGTGGTTTATTTCCTCTAAAAATACCATTGGCAGCATTTCCAATACCAGTCATAACTGCTTGGAATGGTTTAATAATTAATCCACCAACTACAAATTTTCCAATTTTTGCTGCAAGACCAATAATAGTAGTAATAACACGACCTATACCAAAATTAATAACACCAAATATACCACCAGCAATTGCAAGTGTTTTAATTACAGAATTTTTAATATCATCAAGTTGTTTCTTATCACCATCTTGATAAGCTTTGATCGCCTTGATTCCTTCAAGAGTTAACCATCCCCCAAGTAATGTCGTTATGAAAGACATTAAATTCTGGAATCCAAATGAAACCTTATTTCCAATACGATTTACTGGTTCTGATAAGGCATTTTGAATTTTAGTTTCTAAAAGACTTTCTTTTCCACCCCTTGCACCTGCTTCTGCTAATCTTTTTTCTTTCTCTTCTTCATAACGATTTTTTTGACTCTCAATAGCACTTTCACTTGTAATTATAGTTGCAACTGATTCTAAAGTTTGATCAACTTTACTCAATTGAAGTCTTACACTATCAATTTGATTAGCAAAAGATTGTTGAAAATTTGCAAAAACTCCAACATTACTAATATTATTTTTATTTAATTCATTAATTTGATTTTGTAATGCTACTATTGAAGATGAAAGTGATTGAAGTCTAGATTTTGTTTCTGGATCTTGCTTGTTTCCACCAAAAACACTTCCCGATACGGTACTTTCATTAATACCTTGAATGGAATTGGAAAGTGGTGATGGTAGAACTGCCATTAGGATTGCTGATTTTTAAGATTTTCTTCTTCAATGTATTGTTGTAAAAGTGTAATATAAATTTCCTTTTCCCAAGGAATCATATTATCAAGTTCTGTTAATGAATATTTATGGTGTTGCATCAAAGAAAAATTAGTACGGAAGTATGACGCAAGATCATTATGCGCCATACTTACACGAAAAAAGCAGGAAGTCCCTCAAGTACAACTTCACTTTCAATACCAGTATTTGGATTTTTAATTTGAATATTATGAGAAAGTTTTGGCATTGTTTCAAAGAACTTCTCAATTTGTTTGAATTGCTTGGAAGTTAATTGATCAACAAATTCGGAAAGTTCTTTCTTAGAACATTCACTTCCAATCCATGACTCTTCTTCAGAATATACCTGATTAATACATGCACAAATTAGATCAAATGATTCATTAACACCAATTCCCTCTCCATTGTTAAAATTATTCTTAATGAACTCTGCCATAGAAGGATACTTCATTCTCATAGTCAAAGTATCATCTAATTTAATATCTTTATTATGACCTTCTTGTTCTTGTATTGAAATTTCATCTAGATTAATACTGACAGGAACTTTTGTCACATTATCATCTGGACAAGTAATCAATACATCAACAGTTTCACCAACTGATTTGCCACGAATATTTAAGAACAAATATTCAATGTCAAATGTGGCAAGATCATCAATCTTAATTCCTTTGCTTAAGATGCAGTTCGAAATTACTGTTTTGACTGCATTTGCAATTTGCTTACTATCCTCACTTTCCATTGCAATAATGAGGATTTTTTCTTCTTTAACTAAAAATGGACGATATCTAATATTTTTCTTTAATGATGGAATTTCCAACTCATAAATTGGAGTCGCAATCTTTGGTAAAGGCATAATAACCTATAGAATTCAGGTGCTTCTATTTATAGCGTTCTAAACCATCCAGCATCATTTGGACTAGTATTATTAGAAACTGCCTTTGCATCTGGGCTAGGGTTGATAGGTCCACCAATTCCCCTAGGTCTTGGATCGTCTAGTCTTCCAGTACCTTGATTAAGATTTCTCCAAATCATTTCTTGTCTTCCAGTTGCAAGATTATTGGAATTATTTACCGATGTAGATGCTGATGTGGCTGCAGTTACATTTTGAGGTATTAAATTATTACCTCTCAAGTAAGAAATGTCTACACTTCTAGTAGAACCACAAACATATCTTTCATAATTAAACGATGCAGTTACAGTTAATACTTGAGAATCATTATATGCAATTGTTGGAGAATATAATGAAATGGGGAATAATTTAAAAAAATTATATTCAATTTCGTTTTTATAATCCCTATCAAATTTTAAGATTTTAACAGTATCTGTTTTATAATCTTGGGGATACTTCATTCTGAAAAAATATCCTTCATTTGTTAAATCTGCGTTAGATCCACTAGTAATAAATTCTATCCAGTGCTCCAAAAATTTAATCATCTTATATTCTCTATCAACATAAAATGTTAGATCTATGGCAGTAAATACTCTACTATGAGCCATTTTTTCAGTGACTCCACTAATATCACCAACAATATCTGCAGTTCCTATAGTACTACCTGGCAATGATGCAGAAGAACACAATAATCCAGCATTTTCAGCAACAAACGCCCAATCAACACCCCTAACATTCAAATGATCTCGAAGAGGGCGTGGTAATGCTCCGAAAGAAACTTGATAATGGGAGGTTTGTGCAAGATTACCAAAAAGTGGTTTAATCTGCGATATCTTGCGAGGGCGGGCAGTGGACACTCTAAATACTTTTAAGGTCTTATACTATATTTAGATGTCGTATAAAGGAAAATATCAACCAACTAATCCCCAGAAATACCGAGGAGATTATAGTAACATTATTTACAGGTCTTTGTGGGAACGCAAATTCATGAAATATTGTGATCTCAATGAAACTATTTTGGAATGGGGAAGTGAAATTTTTGCATTACCTTATAGATCACCCATAGATAATCGCATTCATAAATACTTTCCCGATTTTTATATCAAAGTAAAGGAAAGTAGTGGTGAAATTAAAAAATGTATCATCGAAATTAAACCTAAGAAACAAACAGTAGAACCAATCCCACAAAAGAGAAAGACGAAAGGATATATTTTTGAAGTTGTGGAGTACGCAAAGAATCAGGCGAAATGGAAAGCTGCAGAAGAGTTCTGTAAAGATCGTCAATGGGAGTTCAGAGTGTTTACTGAAGATCACTTAGGTATCAAATAATGGCACTTACCGGATACGAAAAATCACTGGAAGAATATAGTAAGAGTGAATTAGTTGCTATTGCAAAAGAATATACATTATATTATCAGACAGATTTTGGACAAGGATCTACAAGTAATTATGATAGATTAACAAAAGAAAAATTAATTTCTCTCATAAAATCTGATAGAGATTATCAAAATTCTGCTCCACCGACTAAAAAATTGAGCAGGGTTGAAATGATGATGCAAAGAATTTCAATAGGAGATGATACTCCAGGTGAAATTATGGCAGTTATTCAAGAAGTTTTTGATGATACAGATTCACTTCCAAGACCAGGAAGCATATACACCTTTGAATATACTGCAATTACTCCAAGAATTTTTTATGATAAGCACCCCCTTATATTTGTCGAATCATATAATCCCCCATACTTCATAGGATTTAATGTTCATTGGCCAGATTATAGAAATTATCTTTTGGGAAATGTCACTAATCAAGTTTTTCATAGAGTTCAAAGAGGTGAAGAATTTGATTATCTTCATGATGTCCCATATAAGGAAATATTACAAACATAGTCTAAATAATTAGAAAAGATAAATGAAAGGATCTTATAGATATCCACAAAAAAGAATAGACAAAAAGGATGATTATCTTGAGATTCTTGTCGTCAAATATAAAGCTCCAGGTTTGGATTTAAATAAAACAGATATATTACAAAGAACTTCTACAGAAGCATTAGGTGAAAATTTAAAAAATCCAGAGTATCAAATTCTTCTTCCCATACCACAGGGACTTTCTGATACTAATATGGTTAAATGGGGACAAGATGAAATTAATCCTTTAGAAGCTGCTGGAGTTGCGGCCGGCACAAAAGCAATGCAGGGAGACCCAGCAGGAGCCTTAACTAATTTAAATGGTGCTATAAAATCAGTTCTTACTAGCGGAAACGCACAAAATTTGGTAACTAGTTATATGGCCGCAAAAGCAGTTGGATCTCTTGGTGGAAATGTGACTGCAGAAGGAATTCTTGCGAGAAGTACTGGTCAAGTTCTCAACTCAAATATGGAACTTTTATTTCAAGGAGTTCAATTAAGATCTTTTAATTTCACATTCAATCTTGCACCCAGATTTGACAAAGAAGCGACAGTAGTTAAACAAATCATAAGAACTTTCAAACAATCAATGGCAGCTAAAACTTCAGGTGGTACTGGTGCTGGACTCTTTATTAGTTCTCCTGAAGTATTTCAATTAACTTATAAATCAGGTAATAAAAAACATCCATTTTTACCTTCATTTAAACCATGCGCGTTAGTAAATATGGGAGTTGATTATGCTGCATCTAATGTATATGCAACTTATGAAGATGCAACACCAGTTCATATGAGACTCTCACTTTCATTTCAAGAACTGAATCCAATTTACTTTGAAGATTATAATAAGATTCCTTTAACCGATGGAGTTGGATACTAATGGGATACTTTAGAGAACTACCAGATCTAGAATATCAATCTCCCTTTGTTGATAGAATATCTTCAGATGCTTATATTCGTGCAAAGAATTTATTTCGTAGAGTCAAACTTCGTGATGATCTTCAGAATGTTTTTACTCTTTTTAATAAGTATCAAATTCAAGATGGTGCTCGTCCAGATACTGTGGCAGAAGAACTTTATGGTAGATCAGACTTGGATTGGGTTGTAATTCTAACTGCAGGAATTATTAATATTAGAAATGAATGGCCTTTGTCTAATAAGGATGTTTATAATTATGCAGAAGAAATTTATGGAACCCAATTAAATGCTTTACATCATTATGAAACTAAAGAAGTTAAAGATTCACAAGGTCGTTTAATTCTTCCTGCAGGTAAAGTTGTTGATTATAATTTTACAATTCCAGATCCAAAGATTTCAACTCAAAATATTACTCCCGCACCAGTTACAGGAATTAGTAATTATGAATATGAAGTAAGAAAAAATGAAAATAAAAGAACAATTTATATTCTCAAGAAAGGATACCTACAGCAATACTTAAATGATATGAGAAAGATTATGTATTATGATAAGTCTTCACAATATGTTGATAAAACTCTAATTCGCACCGAAAATACTAGAGTCACAATGCCATAAAAAAGGGGAGGTTTCCCTCCCCAATCTTATTACTCAGCAAGTTTTGCAAAATAATTGAGGGCCTCATCATCATCTTCATCATAAGAAGAAGACTTGGTAGAACTCAGATTACTCAGTTCGGTACGAAGATCTTCATCAAGGTCACGAACCGGACCACGGGAAGTTGATTCTTCATCGGCAACCTCAGGATCTTGGCGACGAGCAGTCTTGTTGCCAAGAACATAATCAAGACGCTTCTTCAGTTCATCATAAGACTTGAACTGATCGGCAGCAACGAGTTCTGCAAGAGAATATTCTTCTTTT
>Ga0181357_1000620_pt1 | contig 13598 bp, 8 predicted proteins | sample Fa13VDMM110DN_FD_130094 | JGI IMG/M metagenome (GOLD analysis project Ga0181357, IMG submission 130094) | Freshwater viral communities from Lake Michigan, USA - Fa13.VD.MM110.D.N | ecosystem: Environmental > Aquatic > Freshwater > Lake | place: USA: Michigan | collected 2013-09-24 | reverse complement strand
GAGCGCCAGAAGGATCCATCATTAGACATGAATCTGTTTTTCAAATGTTAGAACGAGTTAAAAAAGTGTCTCAAGAATGGATTAAACCGGGTCATAGAAACGGGCAAAATAGTCATAACGTATCCGCAACAATTTCAGTTAAAGAGGATGAATGGGATTTGGTAGGTGAATGGATGTGGAACAATAGAGATTTCTACAACGGTTTATCGGTACTTCCTTACAACGGAGGAACATATACACAAGCACCTTTTGAAGATTGTACAAAAGAAGATTTTGAAAGATTAGTTAAAACATTGTCAGATGTTGATCTTACAAAAGTTATTGAGTTACAAGATAACACCGACCTACGAGGAGAAGCGGCTTGTGCTGGTGGAGCATGTGAAATTGTTTAAGTAATGACGGTAAGAGCATCAAACGATTGGATACAACAGTTATATGTTCAGGAGACAACTAAAAAATCTCCTGAATCTGACTTTTATAAAGATGATAATGGTAGGTTTGTAATGACAGAATCATATCATATTAAAAGAGGGTCATGTTGTGGGTCAAAATGCAAACATTGTTGTTATTGGCCTCAGTATGTAAAAGGTAATAAGACTCTAAAAGAAAATATAAGTACATATTAACTTTTTAATGTTATGTAGAAAAGTTGTTGATTATCATAGGTAAGAACAATATAAGAATCACTACTTAGTTAGTGATTTTTTATTTTATATCTATTTATAAGAAAATTATCGACACTATATTTATATGATATGGCAAATAACGAAACATTTGGAATTAATTTCCCATTTAGACCAAGCGCTATTGGTAAATACCTATCATTATCCAGAGACGCTGACCAGGAAATTAGATCAAGTTTATTACATTTAATACTAACAAGAAGAGGTACTAGATATATGTTACCTGATTTTGGAACAAGACTCTATGAGTTTATTTTTGACCCAATGGATGGACAAACCTTTGATGCAATAAAAGAAGACATCCAACAGGCTTGTGAAACGTTCATACCTGATTTAAATATAATAAACATAACTGTTACACCATACGTTTTATTAGAAAATAAACCCACAACACCAAAGATAGGGTTTAACGCGGATGAGTTCGTTGATAAAGGAATAATTTATCAACAAATTGAAACGATTAATTCTGATGAAGAATTAAATGATATTGGTATATATAGATTACCAGGAAAAAACACAGAAGAATATACTGCAAAATTAAAAATAGAATATTCTAACGACAAAAACCCCTTTGGTTCTAAACAATTTGTTATAATTAATATATAATGGCTGAAAGAAAAATATCGTATACACAAAGAGATTTCGTTGGACTTAGAGACGAACTTTTAAATTATGTACAAAATTATTACCCCGAATTAATACAAAACTTTAATGATGCTTCGGTATTCTCAGTATTAATGGATTTAAATGCTGGTATTGCAGATAACCTTCATTATCATATAGATAGAAGTTTACAAGAAACCGTATTACAATATGCTCAACAAAAGTCATCAATATATAACATAGCAAGAACGTACGGATTAAAGATTCCGGGTTATCGACCATCAGTTGCTGTTGTTGATTTTTCAATACAAGTACCCGTCTTTGGTGATTCCGAAGACGTTAGGTATTTAGGTAAAATAACCGCCGGATCTCAATTTTTTGGTGCGGGTAACTCATTTGAAAATCAATATGACATTGATTTTTCCACACAATATAATGAACAAGGACAAGTAAACAGAACTAAAATTCCTACGTTTGATGCTAATAATAAAATTATTAATTATGTTATAACAAAAAGAGAAGTTTTAGTTAATGGTACCACAAAAGTATTTAAAAGAGTTATAAATCCTTCTGATGTTGTTCCATTCTTTAATTTCTTTTTACCTGAAAAAAATGTTTTAGGAGTAACTAGTATTATACAAAAAGAAGGTACGACATTTCAAGGAACCCCAAAATACTCCGACTTCCAATCGGATAATGGTAAATGGTATGAAGTTGATGCTTTAGCCGAAGATACTGTTTTTGTTGAGGACCCAACCAAACCTGTGGATGTTAATGGGGTTAGAGCAGGAAAATATATACAAACAGATAATCGTTTTATGGGTGAATATACTCCGGAAAGTTATTTTAAAATACAATTCGGGGCAGGAACGACAACACCAAATGAACAATTAAAACAATTCACTAATGTTGGGGTTGAGTTAAAATTATCCGACTATCAAAATAACATTGGATTAGGGCTAACCGTAAAACCAAATACTACAATATTTGTACAATATAGAGTTGGTGGTGGAGCAGCAACAAACGTTGGTGTTGGTGTTATTAATCAGGTGGGGACCATAGATTTTGTGATTAACGGACCAAATGAAACAATAAATAGGAATGTTAAACAATCTTTAACGGTAAGAAACGTTACCGCGGCAGTTGGGGGGTCAAACCCACCATCAACCGAAGAAGTAAGAAATATGGTGGCATTTAATTTTGCTGCACAAAAAAGAGCCGTAACAGTTAATGATTATAAGTCTTTAATTGAAACAATGCCTGGTAGATTTGGAGCTCCGGGTAAGGTGTCAATAACTGAAAAAAACAACAAGATAGTTGTACAAATATTATCGTATGAGACAGGGGGTAAATTAAGTCAAGTGGCATCGAATAATTTAAAAACTAACCTTGCAACATACCTATCAAAATATAGAATGATTAATGACTATATTGTAATTGACAGTGCAAAAGTTGTGGACTTAGAGTTTGATATTTCTGTGGTGTTAGAGTCCGACAGAAGTCAAGGTGAAATTGTTGGTTTAGTAATTAATCAAGTATCTGATTATATGAATCCAAATAACCGAGATCTTGGTGGTAGTGTTAACATATCTGAAATAAAAAAAAGAATACAAAACTTAGCAGGAATTTTAAGTGTTCCTGAAATTAAAGTTTTTAATAAGGTAGGTGGAAAGTATTCGTCTTCTGAAACTTCACAAAAGTATTTGGATCCGTTAACAAGAGAAATACAACTTATTGATGATACAATTTTTGCAGAACCTGATCAAGCATACCAAGTTAGATACGATAATGCAGATATTAAAGTTAGGGCAAAAACATTTAAAGCCGTGGACTTCTCTTAATATATTTATTTTAATTCTTTTAATCTTACTTTTTTGTAAAAACATTAAAATAACTATTTATTAAAAAAGTATAATGCAAAAAAGTTATAGAATAAAAACAACGGTTGGTACCGACAAAAATATAAGAGTAAACGTTAACCAAGACTTTGATTTTTTAGAAATATTATCACTAAAATTAAGACAAGAAGATGTTTATACAAGATTTTGTGCGGATTATGGTGTTGTTGCAGGAAGAATAATAACTAACGGAGGATACGGAGTACCAAACGTTACCATATCGATATTTGTTCCATTATCAGCAATGGATGAAGATAATGAGGTAATATCTACTTTATACCCATATAAAAAACCATCAGATAAGAATGAGGACGGATATAGATATAATCTACTACCATATGTTCAAGAATATGGTGGACACACACCTACAGGTACATTTCCAGATAGAAAAGATTTATTAGAAAGAAAAGAGGCTTTAGAGGTGTATGAAAAATATTACAAATACACCGTAAAAACAAATGAGAGTGGGGATTATATGATAATTGGGGTACCGTTAGGTATGCAGATTATCGCTATGGATCTTGATTTGTCTAACATTGGTTGTTTTTCATTAAGACCATCAGATTTAATAAGAATGGGTATTGGTGTTGCAGAACAATTTAATGGACCCTTATTTAAATCATCGACAGACTTATCATCATTACCACAATTATTATTTGGAACAAAAGATATTGATGTTACTTCATTTTGGGGTGAACAAGATTTATGTAATGTTGGTATTACAAGAGTGGATTTTGACTTAAGAGATTATGGTATTGAAATTAAACCACAGGCAATATTTATGGGGTCACTGATATCAACAACTGAGGAAGACTATTTAAAATCTAACTGTAAACCTAAAAAAACCACAGGTAACTTATGTGATTTGGTAACGGCTCCTGGTGAGATATTAGCATTAAGACAAACAATTAATTATGATTCTAATGGACAACCTGTTTTAGAACAATTTAGTTTACCTGAAGGAGGTAAAGTAATTGATGATGAGGGAACATGGCTTATTGATGTACCAATGAATATGGACTACATCACAACTAACGAGTTTGGGGACCAAGTTATTTCTAATGATCCTAAAGTAGGTATACCAACAACGGCAAAATATAGATTTAGAATTAAATACCAAAATGAAAATGGTATTGAAAATGATATAATGAGGGGAGACTATTTAGTACCTAACGTTAGAGAATATGGTTGGTTACCGCAAAGCGCGGTACCAAATAACGATAACGGTCCAGCAACATTTACGCCTACTCAGTTGTTACAACAAAAAAAATCATACGCATTTAGTTTAGATTGGAATGACTATGCTGACCCAACATCAGCGATAAATTGTGAAGACACGTTTTATAAATTTAATTATAACAAAGTTTATACAATTGCTAATTTTTTAGATAGATGGAAATGGGGAACAAATAGAAATAGACATTTAGGTATTAAAGACATCACCGACAAAACGTGTACGTCAAAGGTTAATAGATTCCCAACAAACGACGGAATTAAAAAGTTTGATTTCCTATTCTTTTTATTTAATATCCTAATCGTCTTAATGACACCACAAATCTATACTTTAATTATTATATTACATGTGTTAGCATTTATATGGCCAATATTAAGATTCATAATTAATTTAATAATGTATATTGTTAACGTCGTAATATATGGTATTTGTGTTGTTGTTTCATTTTTTAGTAATAAAGTTGAATGTAAAAAAGAAACTTTAACACCATTAGAAGGTAACCCTTTTAAGAGGATATCATTACCAATGTTAAGTTATCCCGATTGTGAGGCGTGTCCATGTGAAGATACGGAACTTGAAGAAGACGCAAGTGGAGTAAACCAACAAACTTTAGGAAATATTGAGGCAGCTAATACGTCTGTTTTAATTGGGTTAGAACAAGCAGGAAATTGGACACCAATGTTTAATGGGTGTTTTCCTTTTGATAATACAGTTGATGATTCTGTAGCCTATTACACCGCTACTCGACAAATAGTAACAGGTGAAATAGATAGTAATGCTAATTATTATAAAGTTGGATTTGTAAAAAGTGTTACTGATGGCGACCCTATTATGGGTAAATTCGGTGACGGTATTACGTTAGCACAATCAATGAACTTAGCAAATATTAGACCTAGATATTTTGATACTACGGCAAAAAATAAAATAAAAGTAATACCTAACCCGTCAATAGCTAACGATACGGTAAACTATTATGAGGATACTTGTATGGTTCTTTTGGTTGATGCAGGAACTAAAGATTTATTAAATGGTAAATTAATAACATTTAATAATGTTGGAATGATTAACGATAACAATCTAACAGGATTAACAGTCGCAAACCAATTTAACACTAACGCAATTACAGGTACCACAAACTTAGCACCAACAGGGTATGACCAACCAATAAGTTATATGTTAGATAACGGAACTCAAGTCACTAGACCTGTTAAAGTAATATCTAATGTTTCTGAAAAACAATATAAAGTAAAATCAGGAGTTGAGTATTTTCAAATGATAACGGGAATGACGATTAGTAGTATTTCTGGTATGACAAACGGTAGTGGTTTAATTAAAAAATACTTACTTGGTTCTAAACAATACGATACAGTAACAAGTAATAATGAATCTTATGTTTGGTTAAACCAATTCGCTAATCAAGAAGTGTTGTTTTTAACAAGAGGTGTTGACCCGTATACCGATAAACAAACAATAAAATATGACTTATCAATACTATTTGGTGAATCTTCCGCAAATAACACATATGTGGTTGAGGGTGAGTACCATTTAAATATCCCAATACAAATTAATAGTGCGGGTACATGGGCGATGGATCAACAAACCCCCGAAAAACATAATTTAACAACAACAAACACTAACGTAAAATTATACCATACACCATTTAATTTTAATGTTGACACCACATCATTCAGTTCGTTTACAACGACAGTACCTTATTACTACACCTCGACAGATAAATCAACATTAACTTTAACACATGGTTCATATGATTCATTTGCTATGGGGGCTTGGTTACCATCAAACAGTTTAAATTTAGGAAGTAGTGGTACGTTATATAATAACAATGTTAAACATAGAAATACTAATGGAACATATGATGGTAATAGTATTGGTAGGATAGATGGAGGGTCATTTACCGTATCAAATCACACACTATTCCAATGTTATTGGATAAATACCGCACCAAATCCATTAACAAACCCATCATTTATGTTGCCATTTGAAGTTGGTGGTGGTAATCGTGCAAGGGTATACTCACCGGCATATCATTTAACACCACAAACACCAATACAAATAACAAATAACGGTAGAATTGTTTTTAGATCTGATAGATTACCTGTTTCTGACATTACAGACACTATAGGTAACAACTCTTTTGCATTACAACAAAATAAAAAGTTTGGTTATTATTTAGTTAATGAAGACGGTTCATCAGTTGCATTTTCAATAACAACGGTACCATACGACACAAATAACGATGCATCAGATGCTGGTGAGGAGGCAAACGCATATACAAATACAGTATTAACATCGTTTGATTGCCAAGGAATGACAGCACTTAATTGTTACCAAGGTAATGGAACTAACTTTACTATTTTAAACCCGTGTCCTGATAATAGTACTACAAATAACATGGGTAACCCTGACAATAAGAGAGTTAAGGGTGGATGTTATTATTTAGTTGATAAACCACTATTGATTTCAATACCTAAAGATATAAAATATTTTGAAGAGTGGAAATCAAGATTTAGAATGATGTTTGCGGCATGTCGAGGAGTGTTTTCTGAAATGTTCCAAAACAATTGGGTAAACGGTACTTTATATATGTTTTCATTTAAGAAAAAAACAATTTATAGTATTGTTGGACAACCTAAGAAATATAAATTTTGTGGAACAATGGATAGTGTTGCAAGAGAAGGTCAGGGACCTGTAATATATACAGAAGGTACCACAAACTCCTTATTTTATCGTTCAGCTCCTTATGACGGAAATAACTTTTTAGGACAAATACCTAAAAAAAGAACTTTAGGTTTTTTAAATTGGGATTTTCCTCAACAATATAAACCAAACGAAAGAAATTTATTTTTCCCAACCACCATAATGGATTTAGGGACAAGAGATGAATTTACAAAAGAAGTTTGTTTTAACCCACAACTTGAAAGTTTTTATGTTAATACTGTAAAATCTACATCAAACCAAGACACCTCAGATATATTACAATTAGCAATTATTTCACGATTGATTAATAGTAACTTTTGGGGACAAGTAACAGGTTTAGGTGATGCGTCTGTAGATAGAATGTTTAGTAGAACAGAAAATAGATTGGACGGAGACATAGTACAATTATACAGTATTAATTCTGAATATGGTTTAGCTGGTTTTAGTGAAGATGAATATGATGGGGTTAATGATTTGTACGTTTCTACAGATAGTAACGGAGATCCTGTTGTTGGTATTTTCTTTACTTCAGATACAACTAATAGAAAAGTGTTATCACCTGGAATAACAACATTAGGGCCGGGTTTAACAAACTATTTTGGATATCCAAACACACAAGAAGTACCAATGTATAAATGGAAATCATCAGAAACAAGTTCAATATTTGGTAATCAAGATAATGATTGGGTTACGGGGTTAGACGTTGCCAACCTAAAGATGTACTCAGTAAAATACCAAGGAATGGACTTCACCCAAACAGATTATTTTTGGGCAAACAATGGACCTGAGTTAGGTTATATTTATAACTACCTACCTAATGGGGTAACACCTAGTAGTACTTGGCCACCAAGTAATAGTCAAAAATTTGTTGTAGGGGCACCTCATCATTTTTATTTTGGGTTAAATAAAGGTAAAAGTGCGATAAATAGATACATTACAAAATATATTTTAAATCAAAATGGGTAATGAGAACGAAATAAGGATTGTTTTAGGTTCCAAAAGGTATGCAGGAAACACCGATAAAGATGTTTGGTTACAACCTGCGTTAATTGGTGAGAGAAGAGATATAACTGAAGCGGATAGATCAATAATGGTTAATCAGTTAGAACAATTTAATAAAGAAAGACAGGCAAGTGGAGTATATAGGGTTTCGGGTAAAATTGTTAATGTATTTAATAATGAAATCACCGGTAAAACAAGTTATAGTCCATTTAAAAATTATTTGTATTACACAAATGGGGTACAAAATGCTTTAAACAATGCGTCTGCTTGGGAGGGGACACCTCAGTTTGATGAGTTTACGTTTTTAAGATCGGAAGGTATACCTAATCATATAACATTCGCCCCTAAAAGTGCTTCTTCATATAATTGGGGGGTATATTTAACATATCCGTATAGTAGTAGTACCACACAAAAAATTAGTTATACAAATGAAAATATAACAACGGCAGTTTATAATAACATTGATGTTGGAGACGGAGTTCCTTTTTGTATAAAATCAGGAAATAATAACGGAAACCCAATAGTTTATTTTTATTGTGCGACACCTCATAACTTAAATGAAAACGAATGGGTAGAATTAAGTTTTACCATAAACGGTAAAAACGTATTTCAAGTATATTCTTTTGGTGACGGGACTAACGGTAGTGAATCTAATGTGTTTGCGATATATGATTTAAAATTTCCACCAATAGACATACCCGTAGGTAAATATGGTAGTTTTAAAAGAATTGTCACTACAAGTAACAGTGCTGAAACAAAATCTAAATACTACATTAGATTACACAAAGTACTAACGGTTGAAAAAGATTGTAATTTGGCTAGAGCTGGTTTTGAAAACAACGCATTTCCAATAAAACAAAAAATAGAATATTCTGCTGTAACACCAAACCAAACACAAAGAGTCTCTAAACGACAAGGTAGTCAATCGTTTTCTTATTCATTTGATAGGGATATAAGTATAAATGGGTTATTAGATAATAACGGTAAACCAGTTACCGAATTGTTTGTTACAATAATCAACAAAGGATATATGGGTTGGTTTAATTATCCACCACCATTTCAACAAACGGCGATTGATATTGGGTGGGGATTTAATTTTTTAAAAAATTCTGTAGATACTTGGTGGAATCATACATCATTAAGTAATAAAGATAATATTCCTGTTGACAGTTATATCGCAAATGGACAAACATTTTATTATAATAAAGAACTCAATATTGGTGATGTGATAAAAGGTGATTTTTGTGAGTACAATTATATTGAACAAAAAGAATATTTGTTATCTAACATCTATCACAAATATTCATATAACCAAATGGTATTTTTAGATAACTCAACTAATTCGTACCCAAGTGGATATGTTTATGTTCCACATTATCCGGTAAAAATAAGGGCTTTTAGTGATTATTTGGAGTATGGTAGTACAACTGAAATTGATGGTATACCTGGGCATGCTTGGTATTCGGAAGTTAATAATATATGGTTATGGAAGGATTTATATAGTTATGGGTTTATAGATACCGATAATATAGGTGTTGACCACCCATTTATTAACGGAGCTCACTACCCTTTTTTAAACGTTTTATTTTTACAAAAACCAATCCAACAAGAGGTTAATATTAACTCAATTGTTATAAACTCACCTAATGTTGATAACTGTGAATAATAATTACTATAGGTTTAGTTTCAAACCACAACAAAAAGACACGTATTTAAATATACCCGTTGAATTAAATTTTGATTTAACAGGTAGAGAGGACGCAATTGATAGGTTTGAAAAAGAAACCATTGATAAAGTTATAAACCCTATTGATGATTTTGAAACAACAAGGTTTATGCATGCCCCTTGGGATAATAATGCATTTAAAACAGAAATCCACTATCAGTTTAACTTCTTTGATACAACTCAATCAATTAATACTGCCACTTCTTGGTTAGACGATTATCAGTACGCAAACTTCACCGATAGTGAAATATACTTTTTTGCTAATTCATTTAAAGGAAGTTTTTTTAAATTAGATTTTTATGATACAAATTTAAATGAAAACAACAAAGCATTTATAAGTGTCATCTTACCAACACAACAAGGACTTAAAGAACCTGGATTTATTGGGCCAGCACTTAACCCAACGGCAGTAGATGTTAAAAAACCAAAATATATTTTAGATTACTTAGGTTCCGATAAAGAAGGGTTTTTTATTTATTGGTTAAAAGAACCAAAACTCATTACAAATACTGAATTTTATATGAGCGCTAAATTCTTTAACGGTAAAAATGGTAATTTTGTAAGAATGATGAATAAACCACAATCAGATCCCACTTTTGCATCCAATAAATTTAATTTTAATAAATCATTACTTTTCTATTATAAAGTAATATTTGATTTTAATGACTATGAATATAAAGTTTATTTGGAGGATCAGTTAGGTAACCTATCAAGAGTTGGGGATTCGTTAAATCCCATAAAATGGTATGAATACGTAAACCCATAATGAAATCATATAATTTATCATATAGAATATCACCTGAAGTATTAAAAAATGATTTAATACTTATCCCATATTCTGGGTTATCGGAACAAATTAACTGTGGTGTGACGGATGATGTTTTAACCGATTGGTCATTAAGTACCTATTCGGGTATGTCGTACCTTTTAAGTGGTGGTACATGTAATTGTGATAACAATACTTGTATTGTATGTAAATGTGACGTTAGAAACTCTATATTTACAGGACTAACTATACCTATTGTACTTTTAGAATCAATAAATGATATTGGTTATTATTCTGAGTTCGATGGGTTTGTACTACAAAAAGACATAATAACTAACTTTGTGTATAGTGGTAACCCATTTAATCAATATGAGATAAACTTATATAATACCTCTGGTGATATAATGGTTTCTTATTTATCTGAATCCACATACTTTATAGATTGGGGTGACGGTACGGCACAACAACAGTTAACTTCACAAAATATAACACACATATACCCAAATACCCCTGATACGTATACAATAATTTTATCGGGTAGTAACATGTTTGGAACGACAATTATTAATAGAGAAGTTTACCTACCAACAACAGGGGCAACAATAACAAATCCTTTTGGGAATTTTGTTTTTACACCACAAGGTGGTAATTGGTCAGGGATATCGACATCATATGACTATATATTTACAGGAGATTCAGAAAATAATATACAAAGTCAAATAACAAGTAATTTTGTCCCAATACCTTATCAAATAACAGGATACACAACCTCAAGATTACAAGATTTAAGAAGATGGGGGCCAAGTCAATACAATCTTAATACTGTATTTAAAAATAACCAACCATACGGTCAAGTAACCGATATTAACACTGATTATACTGCGTACACAATTAATGGAGTTTTTTATTACGATTTAAATAATCTAAAAACTTTATATATTATAGAAAGTTCAGGATTAACATCAAACAGTATTGTTGCAGAAAAAATAACAAAAGATGAGTTATTAATGGATATGGTGATGGCTCCCGAAATAATAACTGACGTTTATATACAAAGAGGAAAATATTCTGCATTTGAAAATTTACAAAGATTAGGGGAGGTAGATAATATCGGTGATTTAATGAGATACGGATACGGATATTATAAAATAAATACACCAAACGATTTATAAAATTTAATATAAACCTATTTATAAAATAAAAGAAAATGGCACTTGGCACATATGGAATAGTAAGACCCGCGGATGTTTCACCTGAAGATGTTGAAATAATATTGCATTATACGGAATCTAGAGACGTTACACAAAACTTCATAATGAAAAAATTAAACACAAGAAGTATTTTAACACCATACTTTCATAACGAAAATACCGGTGGTAGTACTGATGTTGAGATACTTGGTGGTTTATATAACTTAAAATTACCAGCATCTGAATTTAATAAGTTAGGTATATACACACTATATATTCGACCTTCTGAAATTAGAACAACAATTTCTGATTGTGGAGTTTTATCTGCACTACCAAATGTAAAAGGGATTATTATAGATATTAATGCGGTTCCTACTGAGTATAGAAGTAAATTTGTAAACCAAGGACTTGTTGGGTTTAGAGTTGAATATTTAAATTCTGATGGTACAAAAATACCTAATTTTTATAGAATTGTTACTTCATCTTTTTATTGTGAACCAATATTGACTGAACAGTCAAATACAACACAAAAGGCGATTAGATATAGATATGTTGAAAGTGGTAGTGACTTAATATTCTGTACACTAACCCCATCGGCGTCTCCAACTAATAAACCAAACGCAACACCATTTATTGGACAACCAAACCAAAACATCATTATTACAAATACTTTCTTTAACCCAATGACTATTGATATTCAGATGGCTGAACATGATTTAGATACTATTGCCTTGGCATTATATGGTAACCAAACAAAAAGTATTGAAGATGGTATATACACTATTTACGATAGCGGTGGTAACATATACAAACAGTATAACTTATTTGAGGTTAGAGATAACTTTAATGAATTACTTTATGAAGTAAGACAAGATAGAAGTAATAACATAGATTTTAGCAAAAACTTTACAAATATTATTAGTTAATAATGGCAAAGAAAAAATATTTTTACCCACCAGCACCACCAGTAGGATCTGAAACATTTTCAGATGATTTGGTTGGTTTGCAATTAGTAAAAGGTGGTGGATTAACTACAGGGGTGTTTGAATTTACACCAAATACAAAAGATAAGTCAAATAGAACATTTGATTTAGGCGTTTTTTCTGACCCGATAAGTTTAGATACGTTAAATATTGAAAGTATAGACAGTTTAAAAACTATTATACAACAAAATTTTAAGATATACCCTAATTTTGATTTTTCAAACATAACAAGTTTTACTAATTACGGTTCATTACAAAAAAGGTTATCTGTTGCAATAATAAACGTAATTAATAATTTTCCAGCATCTTTACAAATTAATAAAGTTAATGTTGGGTCATTTAATGCTGTTACTGCGTTTAATATTATATACGACGAGATTAGGGATGAAACAAGTTTTGAAATTAATGTGAATCAAATAAAAAACCCATTAGGTATTGATTACACAAAAAACTCAAAAAGATCAATTGAGACTAGCACTATACCTTTAAGTAAATATAGAAGTTTTACTGACAATTTTAATAGTTATTCAATTTACACATCACCCACAGAAAGTTATGAAATAACAGACTTTGAACCAACCGCAACATTAAATGATGGATCATTATTTTTTACGGTTAATGGAAACGCATTTAATTCACAAAGTAATTGGTACAACACAATATTAATTAGGTTAAATGATGAGACGGTTGAAAAAGTTTTTAGCGAGGAGTTTGACGATGTTGAGAAGTTCCTTTTAAATAGAAACTCAACACCAAACTACACCGCTGTTTTTAATTACGAATATTTTGTCTTTT
>Ga0181357_1000611_pt1 | contig 13739 bp, 23 predicted proteins | sample Fa13VDMM110DN_FD_130094 | JGI IMG/M metagenome (GOLD analysis project Ga0181357, IMG submission 130094) | Freshwater viral communities from Lake Michigan, USA - Fa13.VD.MM110.D.N | ecosystem: Environmental > Aquatic > Freshwater > Lake | place: USA: Michigan | collected 2013-09-24 | reverse complement strand
TTGTTCTCATCGAATATCTTATAGTCGATGTCGTACGGGTCAAGCTTCTGATATGAACCACCGAATGTTTTAACGAAAGTTTCTATGGCTTTCTTTTCTCTGATTAAGTCTTGTTCCGTTTCAGAAATCATCTTCTTCAATTGATTTTAAGATACATCTTAGCTCCATGATTAGGAACTTAACATCTTTATCAACTTGAGGGAAGTCTCTATCAACCAAGTTTTCATAGGTGTTAGCCAATAGAATATGGTACTCGTTAACTCTTAACGATAACCTACGTGCCCTTTCGTTTTCTAAGCTCATCTGAATATGTCGCCATTAAATATTTTGGTTATCTTCTCGTGAAGAGCTTCTTCCATACCAACCGGCGTTCTATCTTCCATCTCTTTGATAATTTCTTTGAATCGGTTGTTCATCATCTTTGTTTTCTGAAGATTTTCATTCTCCAAAATTAGTGAATCTATTTGATATTGTAAATCTTCTACAAAACTATTCCGTGGCATACTTCCTGTTACTCTTCTTGGATATCTTTTTTCTCTGAAAGCGTTGCTACACTCGAGGTACATGTCCCTTAGGTATGTGTCTCGTGTGATGAGGTCGTAGAACTTTCGCTGCCCAACGAGAACGGTGGCGTGATCCTTATCTACATAGTCGCCTATGTTTTGGTATGTGTATCCTATGTTGCGTGTGAGCGCATAGAATACCATTCTTGCATAGACAAACTCCGTCTTCTTTGAGCGTCTGTGTATATCAAATCCTGATACTGATTGTATTATATCTCTTAACTCTTCAAACTCCTCTTGCATATTCATCCTATGTGCACCTCTGTTTTAATTCCGTGTTCATTTAACTCTTTCATTCTATACTCTTGCAGCTTAGATGGCTTCTGACCCGGTCGCTTCACCTCGCTGAATAGCACGTCGCTGTTCCGTGGTATGGCGAGTAGGTCAGGGATACCATTCTTGTTGGTGCGTATGAGCTTGATGACATAGTATCCTTCTGCCTCAAGGTCTTTAATCCTTTTAGATTGTATCTGCTGCTCAGTCATTTTCTATCATTAGCTTTATTAGGTGAATGATAAAACCTAATATAGTGCATGCTGCTACGTACGCTACCACTATAAGCAAGGCTGTCCACATCATTCTTCACCCTCCTTAATTAATTTTTTATAGTGGTTTAATGTATAGTCTTTCTTCTTGGTTACCGCCTTGTATATGTCATGCTCGATACCGCCCTTGGCGAATATCCAATACACGTCACTCTCAAGTCTGTCCTTAGTGGTCATGCGGTCTCTCGCCTGCCAATAACTCGTAGCACTGAAGTCAATGTTGTAGAAGATAAGGCTGTCTGCATTACGCAGGCTGATACCCTCACGTCCCGATACTATCTGCAAAGCTATGGTCTTATGAGAGTTGTCGAACTCCTCAAGGTCGGTGGTCAGTTGGTCTCCGTAGATACTCTTGAGTGCGTTGAGTTCTTCCTTGAACTTGTAGAAGATACCTGCACGCTGACCGATGAAGTTGTCGTAGATGAACTGAGCCTTCGACGTGTCAATCACCATCGAGTCTCCACTCTCGAACTTGATAGTGCCCGAGTACATCTGATGTACCTTCATCATTAGTTTCACCGGAGTGTCAGCAAGTATGGTGTTCAACGCACCCTCAATGACCAAGTCTCTCTCCAAGCGCTTGATCATCTTGTATGTCGACGGCTTCATGTCCACCTCAATGATATGCTCTCGTGTCTCCACCTTGAAGCCAGCTTCTTTCTGAGAATAGTTAATGGTGTATGGCTTCATAGCCTCGATGATAGTATCACGACCACGAGTATAGTCGTTGAGTAGCATGCCGTTAATCTTTTTCTGCTTGACATCTACGTAGTCATCACAGAACTTGTAGAAATTTGCGTAATGATTAAATGGATTGTTTGGTATGCCATACACTTGGTGGTATATCTGAGAGTAACTCTCAGGAGATGGTGTACCCGAAAGTAGAATGACCTTGCTCTTGTGTTTCTTTAGTAACGCTTTCACCTGTGCTGCACGCTTGCTTGGTTTAGGGAAAGCGCCCATGCTGTGCGCCTCATCGCAGATGATTAAGTCCCACTTGGTGTCGGGCAGCTTATGTAAACTCTCGTAGTTGATGATTGTTAAATCATAGATTGGAGAGAGCATCCTGTAGTCCGCTTCAATGCTACTAATCGCCTTCTTCTTTGTTAAGAACAAGACGTTGTCAATGCAAGTCTTTGATGCTATGCCGAGGCTCGTCAATGTCTTGCCCGTCCTTACCTCCATGGCGAGGTACAAGAGGCTATGCTCAGATAATATCTTAGCCCCGTCATAAATGATTTGTGTTTGATAGTCTCTGAACTGCAATGAGTTAGGTATGATTACAAGGTTCTCTTGTACCCTGTCCTTCTCTATCTGCTCGTTGAGGTACAGGTCTTTGTAGTAGTCTACACTACGCATGATGCGAGCTACTACCTCTCTGTCTGTCTTGAACTTGAGTACGTGGTCTGTGACAACTTTCTTCTTGGCTATCCTCTTCACCTCTTTGGTAGCAAGAACAACAGCCTTGAGTGCCTCCATCTTATCCCACATCTTCTTGTTGCTGCATAGCACATCTCTTGGTATGATATCATCCATAGTGTTCAACTTTTAATATTATAGCACCATTGGTAGGAAGAACGTCTATCCAAATAGGAGTAGAGTTATAGTGAGGAAACGCTATTAGAAACCACGTCCCCCCACTCTTCTTCCTATAGTATCTGAAATCTGATAGTAATAATTTAAGTATGCCTTTCATTAGTCTAATTTTAATTGGTGTTGAACATCGGGTGCTTGTCTCTTGGTGATGATTATCCATCTGCCTAAGTGGTCTCGTCCCTCCTCCGGAGCAACGCCCTCTTTGAACATGGCGTATGATACGAGCCACTTGTAGAACTTCATCCTGCTGATAGTCATCTTAGACTTGGGTGAGTAGTCGGGGTACTCGTCAATGAACGCAAAGTATAGGTCGTTCTTGTACAGTCTGATGCCTGACTCTATGTTAGAGTTATGATTCTGCCCATCGACAAGACCGCACCACTCGATGAACTCGTGACAGGTCTCGGCTGAGAGCTGACGTACATTGAGGTTGACGAACTTACTCTTCACAAGTCCTGTAACTAAATAGTTCTTCAGGCAGATGATCATGTAGTTGTCGAACTCACACCAATCATCGTCGTTCCAATCCCCGAACATCAACTTCCCGAACTCATCGAGCGGAGTGAATGCCTTGTTGTAATGTTGATGCAGCTCAAGCTCCCACTTACGGCGAGCAAACGAATTGCCAGCACCCTTGATGGCGTAGTTGGTAGTGATAGCAATCTTGGGTGACTTGCTGAATGGTATCTTGATAGCGTCCTTGTTCTTCTTCTCAAGGGTAAGACCTTCCGTAACCACGCTGAACAATCTCTCAAACTCAAAGTGTTTCTTCACGTCATCGAAGCATAGTATCTGTGTGTCTGCCGACACCAACTGATAGGCGAAGCTACGCTCAAAGGTGAATGACTTACCGTCGATAACCACGAGCTTCTTCATGTTGCTCAGTGCGTTCATGATAAGTCCCTTGCCTGTACCACCCTCAGGGTTGTCGCTGATGACCTCGTCGTTGAGTATCACCGCAGGGCAGAACGATAGGTTCTTATGTCCGTGCATCAAGAAACCTATGGTACTTTCCATAGACCTCACCCTGTTGTCGTCAGCTGCATTGATGTTAGCTATGAACTTTCTGAAGTCGCATCTGTTAGTAACATCACAGAGAGAGAACACCCTGTCTATGATGTGGTCTTTCCATACGTACCCGCCGAGGTCGAGGTAGTCGATGTGTGTGACGGTGTCCTTTGTAATCTTCACAGCGCAGTTCTTATAGTATAAGTAGGCTGTGTCCTTGGTATCTGCTATGAAGTAGATGTCAATGGTGGATAGTAGAGAGAGGAACTCTTCCTTGAAGAAGCGTGTGTTGTCAGCGAAGTAGTTATAGATTGAGAAGTCATCAAGGTCAATGAGGTGACTGAGTACGTAGTCCTTAATCTCTTTCTCTGAGGTGTGGTCAATGAGGTTGTTGGTTACCTTAACGAACACATAGTTCTTGCTACCCTCCGGGCAATACTTGTAGAATCCATTGTCCTCAAGGAACTGCTTGAATAATATATGGGTAATCTTTATCATACCCTTATCGTTCTTACTCCAAAACATTTGCTTCTCATTCTCCTCCTCAACCTTGTTGAGTACTGCCTCAATCACATCGTTGTCTAAGTGTGAGTCCTGCATCTGATGTCTTATCTCTTTCTTCGATACCCCACGCCTGAGCTTCGCCTTGATTTGATTCATCCTGTCATCGTCCTCGTAGTACTTAGTACCGAAGGTAGCCGTCTGCTTGTATGCTGAATCTATGGCTGCGGTTATCTCGCTGATAGGGAAGTTGTCCGTTGCATACTGATTGAGAATGTACGAGGCAAGGCTTCTGTTCACACCGAAGTCATTGAATGAGCGAGCAAGTATGTATGTGTTCTGATTGCGCTGCCCCTCTACCATCGGGTACTTCTTCGTCCACCACTTCACGAGTATCTCCACGATCTTGTTTTCGTCTGTGATAGGTATGGTGGGTGCGTCCCTGACCTTGTCTACCTCGGTGTATGCATGTTCCTCGATTGTATTCCATACCGAAGAGTTCTCGTTGATGTAGATTAGCGGGTCATAGGACTCATAACAAACACGAGAGATGTTCTTACTCGTCTTATCAAAGTAAGTCGAATTAAAGTGGCTCTCTAAGCTGTTGAAATAGTTCGTGTGGTTGTCCGCATCGGCAGGTATCTTGACCAACATCTTCAGTCCATTACCAGAGGGGCTGATGAACACGCTGAATACATACTTACTCTTGGTGAAGTTCTCCTTGTCCTGTAATAGTTCCTTCTGCTTCTCGTACCCATCGAAGTCTAAGCAGATGAGTCCGCTGTGTTCTATGAGTGAACTGTCTGCACGCTTACTAAACGTACCGCTGAAGCATACTGCGGGTAGCTGCTTCTTGATTTCATTACGAGCAGACTTGTCTTTCTCTGCACGTATCTTCTTTACTATCTCCTTGCTCGCCCCCTCCTTCACTCGGTCGAGAAGCTTCAATGCATCACGAAAGAACGGTGTGTCCGTCTCCCTGATTGATTTGAATATGGTTACTTGTCCTATCATGGTGTCGTGTTTGTGTTGATTTGATTTTCTGAAAGCCTTACTCTATCTACAAAGTGTCGTTAATGTCAACTTTTATTCTCAATTCTAATTAAATAAAAATAAGAATAGTATAAATGATATATAGTAGAGTAGTGGGAAATGTTTTCGACATTGGTGACATAGTTATTGATGTAAAAAAAGGGGAGTTGCCTCCCCTCTTTATTAGGTTACACTCTATATTAGAATGGTACTTCCTCATCTGCCTCAGGCTCTGCCTTCGCAGGCTTGGGTGCAGGTGCTGCACTCTTTGTCTTGGGCTCGAACGTATCAAGTTCAACGTAGTAGTTTCCACTACGCCCCTGCTTGATGTCAAGGTTTATCCACCCCATCTTAGTGTGCTTCTTGATAAAGGCAACAGCCTCATCAACTTTTAATGATAGACTTCCTACTACGAAGTCAGGTGCAGTCTCCTTCTTCTTGAAGATGAAACCGTCAGCAAAGATTTTTTCTTCTGCCATTTTGTTTTGTATTACATGCCCTAATCTATTTGTAACTAACCGATGAATCTTTAGGGCTAAACGCACCCGGTTAGGGTGTGACTATCTCGTAAGTCACCAACGTCCCTGATTGAATTATAGATGTATGTTATGTCCACCGTACCTATCTAAGTCATTCAAACTGTGTCTTACCAACCGCGAGACAACGGTACAAGGTTCAATTTTAGGTCGGTGTTTAATGCAGTAGTTCGTCTATGAAGTAGTTGTCAATGCTATCCTTAGGCGTCTCTGAGAAGAACGTATTGTACACCTCAATTGCCTTAACAACCTTCGCCTCACCACCCTTGATGAACTCCTCAGTAGGTCTGAACACACCGAGTTGTTTGGTATTCTTGTCAGCGACATAGAACACAAGGGGCTTACCGAATAGTTGTTGGTATATGTAGCATTGAGAGTCGTAGTTGTATGCCTTGGCTGAGTACTTGAACTTCTGAATGTCACCTGTGGTCTTGAGGTCAATGATGATCTCGTCTGTAACGATGTCCGCCTTGCCCTTCCACATCATACCTTTAATCTCTCCGATGGCAGGCTCTTCGAACAGGTTGCCCTCCTTGTATATCTCATCGTAGAAGTAGATGTTCTTCTTAATCTCAGTCACAAGAGAATCAATCTCGTCCATCTCATGCCTAAGCATGCAGAACTCTAAGTCGTGTGCCTTGATATAGTCCTTGTACAGGTTGGTGTTACGGCTACTCGCCTCAATACATGGTGTAGCCATAGCCTTCTCAGGCTCAAGGATAGACTGATGAAAGTATCTACCCTCCATAAAGTTCTTGCTGTCGGGACGCTCAACCCCAAACAACTTGGGGTTAGTGAGCAACACACCGATGTCTGAGTTAGACAAGAACTTCTTACCCTGCTCCCCATAGTAATGGGCATCGCATCTTAGTATGTCAATAGTATTATCCATTGGTATCCTCCTTGAATAGGTTAGCAATCTCTTTCTTAACGGCAGCACTCATCGAATACTTACGAGCCAACTGCCCTCCGAGAGAGGCAACGCCAGTCTCTTTGTTCGCCTCGATATACTTAACCACCTTGTCCCAATTCTCATCACCCACCTTGAGCTCGATGAGCTTAGACTTCTCTGCCTCTACCTTGGTAGGTGCTGACGCGGTTGTCATCTCGGGAATGTCCTCTTCTGTCCATAGGCTAAGCCCAAGACCGTGCATCGCAATAGCCTTAGCCGTTGAACGCTGAATGGTTTTGTTCACGTCCATTGCCGTCACCTTCTCGATAGGTATAGCGTTGTTACGAAAGTCCATAACAGGTAGGTAGTCAATGTGTTCCAACTCGTTCACGATAATACCCACCTTGACGTAGGCACTCTTGCCGTCGGTGAAGTAGTTGAACCCTGTGTGGTCATGCTCATACACCTTACGTTGTGCATTGGGGTATACGGTCTTGAGCATAGCCCAAGCATTAGCCCAAGACAAGTAGTCGAGGTTACCCTTTCTTTCAATTTTTTCTCGGACGCTTATCGCTGATAGCGTCTCGTACACCGAGGTGATTTTCTTTGCTTCTGCCATTGTGATTTGATTTATGATTAGATTTTAACTGAACTTGATATGTTAGATAGAACTTGTGCATAGTCCTTGTCCTTGTGCTTGTGGTTCTCTGCCTTACGCACTCCGTTCATGATAGCACTGTGCTGAATAGGTAGACCTCGGTCTGCCATGTACTCCACAAGAACATACATAGTCATGGGTCTTGTAACACATAGGTAGAACAGCATGTGTCGTGCATCTACTACTGTTTGTTTTCTTGTTGTGTCGAAGAGTCGGCTCTCATCTTCGATGCCGAATGCGTCACACACTTTGGTGACATACTGATTAAAGATATCTTGTTTCATTTGATTTAATTTAAGTCTGCAAATATACGTTAGTTTATGTTAAGATGTACAATGATTAGTAATCTTTTTTCCACAAGTTAATAACATCATCGACACGCAGGTTGTATAACTGACTAACAACTTCGTTGAAGTCTCTGCTTGTTATCTCTACCTCAACGCCATCGTACAAGGTCTCATAGTAGTACGCCTCCCTTGGTGGTGTGCCGAGTACTTGTATGTAATGACCACACATAAACATGATGATGTGGTCGCACTCCTTCTGAACTCTAACCGTGAAGTACTCCTGCTCGAAGTCCTTCCTGTCTATCATACGTGCCGTAGTTATGAAGTCGTCCAACTCAATGCGTTTGTTGTCCATCAACCTTTGAAGTCGTTGGATGTAGTATGTGTCCGGGTATGTCTTACCCTTCTCGTTGATAATTTCTTGTATGATTGCCTTACTCATCGTCTTGTAATAAAATTGTTTTAAGGTCTCGCATCGGATAGGACATGTACTCGTCGTTGTAATAGTTCTCCGAAATGTACCTGAAGAACATCATCTTCTGAGGTACGGATAGTAGGTTGAATAGAACTCTCGACTCATCGACGTCCGTGTCTATGATGCTGAAGATTAACTCGAAGAACTCTTCGAGCGTTGTTGTGTCGTGGGATAATAGGATTTGTTTGGTTACCATTTACTTGCTTTTGCCTCCAAATATCGGAAGTAAAGCTCAATGTTAAACGAACCACCCTTGTCCCCACATTCAGTGAGTGTCTGCCCCCTCCAAAACCTGATGTGCTGAATCAGTTTGGAGGGTTCTTGCAAATTCAAATTGTCTTTTGTCATACCGAGTCTCTTAGTTTACAGGCATACTCATAGTCCTCTATCTCAACAGCGTGGTTGAGCATCTCATCTATCGGGGCGAAGTTCCCACTGACAGTCCAATGCACACCCTTGGTAGGCATCTTGTCTCTACGGCATGAGCACAACAGGTACTCTCGATTGGTAGCTGCATTGGATACGTTCACCACCTGCTCACCACATGTGTTGCAGAACATCACATCAATCACCGTGTATACATCACCCTTTACTCGTGGCTGACAGCGGTCAGCAAACTCAGTAGGTGTGCTGTTTAGTGCGACGACCTTGTCGCTTATCTTGTGTTTGTTATCCATAATAGTTAGTTGTTATAGCGAAGGTAATAAATTCAAAAGTATGTTCGAACATACTCATAACTGTTTCCTTTCCACCTTGTATATCTCATATCCACCGAGTGATTTAAGGAACGCTACCGCCCCCTCCTCAGTCATAGGTGCAGGCTCCACATACTTGAACCTGTATGTATCGGTAGGTGCAGGTCGGGTAGCCACTTCTTTAACTGTCCTTGCCTTTGCCTTACTCTCACGAGCCAGTCTATACCTAACGATGCGTTGTCTGTGTGACTCAATGATACGGCTAATCATAACATCATTAGGTACTGACTCAATCCAATTGCACAGGTCGGCAGTTACCGATACGATAATCTCCTCCTGCCTCATCGTGGTAATGATGGCTGCATCTACCTTGTGCTTGGCTAACATCTCCTTGGTAGAGAATGTTCTTTTCTTTTCGCAGTCCTTGATAAAGTCTGCATACTTCTTGTCTGTCTTTTGTTTTCTCAACATGATACTTGGTTTTAATTTATTATCCCTCTCTTAATACTTGGTCTTTGCTGATAGGTATAGGTGTCATGTCATCAATGACATCTTCCATGAAGTCATAGACGGACTCATACTCCTCGTCCTTGTAGATGTACATCTCCTTGTCCTGATCCCAACGATAGTGTGTAGATGATGCGTCTCGAATCATTATGACGTCAGGTATTGATGGGTCGAAGGTGGCACTACCATACAGGCAGTCACCCATCTCCTCCCATGTAATTTCAAACGAAACCTTGAGCCGTCTACCTATAAGGAACATAGTCGCAAGAGTGGGTGACCACTTGCTCTCGAACTGATAGACGCTTGGTTCGTACTTCTCTATCTCGAACATGAACCTTACATTGTTCTTCTCGCACCCCTTCCATGGCGGACGGACACCGAAGTTATCTGTGGCTTGTTCTTTTATTAGCATGTCGAATAACTTCTCGACCTTGCTTACGTTGTCCCCGAAGAAGGTGACGTGGTTGGTACACCAATTAGGCATTTGATTCCTCCTTTATTATTGCGTTAGTAATTTTATAAATAGTCTCGCCACACTTGTGACTACTGAACTCACCACGAGAGACGGCACTGCATAGCAACCAATACTCCTTCTCATTTAACTCTACCTTCAACTCAAATGTCTTGCTACCATAACTCAGTTGGTACTTGTTGTCCTTCACATAGTTCTTCAAGCAATTAAGTAAGTCAAGGCTCTGCACATTGCACTCTGACTTCTCGAAGTCAGCGAATAGTTCAGGCATTATATCATACTGCTCATCATACGGAAGAGACTCGAAGAGTATCCAATTAACGTGCACCCCATGCTCAATGAGCACCTTGTGCATTAAGAATAAATCGTAGTTCATACTGCTTGTGCATTAGGAGTTAATAATTCTTTGATGGCTACCTTCACACCTGTGGTGTCGAACGAGGCTGAGCGAGAGAAGCTGTGTGTGTCTACATTAACAACAGCATTGACAGTTAATTGTCCTCGGTATTCGTCAGTATTAAAGTCTATGTCGTCGAACTCATAGTTCTCCGCACAACTCTGTGCATGGTTAGTAGCCCACCTCTCCGCTATCTCTACGAGGCGAGTGATAATGTCCTCGTCAATAGTAGTCCTTGCAGGTTGAGGTTGCTCGATAGCAGCCACCCTGTCGGTGAACAGGTTAATGATGCGAGCCACGTCTGCTACGCCATAGTATGAACCGCTTAGTGCTGATTGATTGTTGAGTTCATTCAAGAACTCTTCTTTGATTGTTTGTAACATATTGATTGGATTTAATTATGATTTGAAATAAAGTTCTCCTACTGAATAGTACCTGTCGATGTATGAGTTCTCCACTATGGTAACCATGTCGCCGTTGCGGATACCTGCTGCATAGTACGGGGCATACTTGTCCTGAGACGTGTCGAATATCTTGAGTACATGTGTCGGGTCTACCTTCTTCACCCCACTCATCGGGGTGTGTGTCAAGGCAATTCTAATCATCGGGAATGTCTCAGCTAATAGCTGTCTGTAATAACCTGTTGGTGCTTTGTCCATTTTAATTGGGGGTGTTAGTAATTTCTATTGTTCTTGGTGGTGGTAAGACACGGCAAGGTGCTGTCCTGCAATTTACATTAGACCAATAGCTATGTCCTTGGTGTGTGTCACTCCACCTAAGAAATCGGTTGGTCATAGTGTCCCAATCTTCTTGTATCTTTTGTCTGTCTGTAAAATGGGTAACATCTATTTTTAGATAGCTATCACGCCTTTCCCTCGCCTCTCGAGTAGTCAATGAGTGCAGCTGCTTGAAGCGTTTCACGCTGTGTATCTTCCACTCTTTCCACTCTTCAGGGGTGAGCCATGCCTCAAAAAATTCGTATCGTGTCATATCAAATAGTTTTTAGTGTTCGTATAGGTCTTGTTCTTATAGCAACTCTCCGCCAATAGTCCAACCCCTCGGGGGTGTTACGCCACGTCAGGTATTGGTCAATCATAATCTCGAACAACAGCCTTACCTGTGACCTCGGCATGCCGTCGAAGTCATGCTTGCGGTTAAGGTATTCGGTTCTCAACTCCTTCGCTTCCCTATCTGAATCGGTTATCTCTGCGAAGTGTTGCAAGCTGTACCTCTTCCACGTCGCCCACTCCGTAGGAGTGAGCCACGCTTCGAAGTATTCGTACCGAGTGGGGAAAGTATGTTCGAACATACTCATTTTATCTCGGTATCTTCGCCGTTCAAGTCTACATCGTTATACAACGAGCTGTACTCAACGAACAGGTTAATCTTACGCATCATGTTCTCGCTGCCAATGACAGCTGCAATGTGCTTGTGCAGTGGTGACTCAGCATCACACAGCATTCGCAATACATCACGCTCCGTAGCACCGAGGTTACTCATGATGATACGCAACAACCCAACTCTCCACATAAGGTTCTTCACACTCTTCACAGCAGGGAAGATGCGGAACTCCAACGTGTCGTGACGAACGTAGATACTCGACTTCTTATCTCGGTTAAGGTACTCGTGCTTCTTCTTAGCTTGAGCATAGCCAGCATGCAGTCGGTTGACATACAGCGAGTATAGCACAGGGAAGAACCCCGAAGATAACTCGAACAACTCCTCAACGCCGTGGTTTTTCGAAGCTATGTGTATGTGTCCACCACATGTACCTGAATGTCCACCGTCGATGTGTTGCTTGAGCATATTACTACCCTCAATATCCTCCTCATGCAGAGTACCATACAGGTCATACACAGGACTGATTAACTCGAAGCCCGTCTTGTCGTTCAAACTTGCGTCCTTCTCCTTCGTCCAACCATGAGGCAGTTCCTTATATGTGCAACTCTCTCTCGCAGCCAAGTCCTCCTTCTCAACCTCGAAGCCCATACTAAAATTCGTAGCATCTTGGTCTGCCCTCCAACCACGCCCACCTCCTCGGTGGTACTCCGCAAGGTGTCTCGGGTCAAACTTCTCCTCCTCCTCCTCCTCGTCCTCGTCCTCATATGGGTGGTCATCTATGTGCAGCCACTCACCCTCACCATTGTGGTAGTAGATGTCCATAGCGTTAGCAATCCTCTCACTTGCATAGCAGTCCCCATCGCACTCAACATAATCGGTGTTGTCGAGAAACCAACCCTCGCAGTTGTAGGCTATGTAACCATACATCAGGTTGTCTCTGTAAGCATAGCAGTCGTCATACTCTGCCCACTCAATCTCTTGGTCGTCCATCTCGTCGGTGTGGAAAGCAGTACCGCAGTCGGTGTGTCGAATGTCATCGGTATCGTCCTCAGCGTGACAGATCGCACCACTCTCAAAGGTGCAGATGTGGTCATCGTCTTGGTGATACCACTCGTTTTGGTGTGTACCGATTGTGAACTGATTACACTCAGACTTGAGTGCCTCTTCGCCGTTATACAGCGTTACCATTTCTTGAACGTCTTGTAACATATTGATTGGATTAAATTATTTACTGAGTTGAATAGTATGTTCGAACATACTTTTAGAAGGGAACATCTTCATACAACGCCTTTGAACAATCCTTACACACAGGGGCATCGTAGTTGTAATCGTACTTGCAGAACCTTGTCTCAAGGCAAGACTCACACACATCAGAGAACACCTCCTCGTGCTTGTAGTCCCATGAGTTTGGGCTATACACAAGGTCATCGTCATCTTCCTCAAGGTCTACGTCGGCAATCTTTTCATAAGTCATCGTAACCGAGTTGTACCTATACTCCTTCTCCCAATCGCTCTCCCACTCTTGAATACCATAGTCGTCCCACTTGTTCCAATCGTCCTTCGTGCTGACTGCATTGGTAGTAGTAGTCGGAGTATGTTTGAGCATACTTTTACCACCGAAGTCGTAGTAGTTGGACGGCTTGTAAGTCTTGTTGCTGAACCAACAGCCCAAGTCCCACACACCCCAATCCTCGTTCACTATGTACGCATCGTTGTCCTTGTTGAGAAAGAGCAGCTTGCTGCTACCGATATAGCCACATACAAGTTCGTATGTCGCGTCGTTGTGTATCCAGTCCTTTGGAAGTTTACGAAGTACATCGCGGTTGAACATATTGGTATCGCTGTAATCAACGTGCCTTGCTGAGTTGGTAATTATTCCATTGTGAACAAACCCCCAATCCTCATTGACCATAAAGGGGTGGCAGTTCTCAAGGTCGACCTTGCCGTGTGTACTTATACGGAAGTGCAGCACAATTTGGCTGTCCTTGTACGTTTTCTGTACCCAAGCATAGTGGGCATAAAAGTCGTCGAACTTGTCCATCTCCTTGTGTGTGGCGAGCACACCATTCTGCAAGTACAACATACCTGCTCCGTCCTTGTTGTTGTCCCAACAGGTCTTGAGCACACTCTTTTTTAACGTAACCCTTGGCGGGTTTAAGATTGCAATACACATAATTGATTTGATTTAAGTTAAACACTATTTTGTTTCTGCTCTGCAAAGATACGACATAATT
>Ga0181357_1000610_pt1 | contig 13753 bp, 28 predicted proteins | sample Fa13VDMM110DN_FD_130094 | JGI IMG/M metagenome (GOLD analysis project Ga0181357, IMG submission 130094) | Freshwater viral communities from Lake Michigan, USA - Fa13.VD.MM110.D.N | ecosystem: Environmental > Aquatic > Freshwater > Lake | place: USA: Michigan | collected 2013-09-24 | reverse complement strand
TTCAGATACGCCTATCCACGAAATTATTTATCAAGTTGAACGAGCAAAAGAAGAAAGTGAACTTCGGTGGGAACCAAAAACCCGCTGCTCTGGCGAAAGGGCGTGTTTTACAATTTGTACTCCTGCCGAACAAGAATTAAAAAATCAATTAACTAGCTTGGGGTTTGTCAAGTCTTATACCTTTCCCCGGCGCAACGGTTATCCGGGCGGAGTATTGGAAATGTATTGTTTATCTTGGTAATTATTAAAAAATAATAATATGTTTCACATCAATAGAGAAATAAAATTTAGAGTTTGGGATAGTTTTAACCATATTATGTATTTTCAAAACAAAGATGGATGTTTTGAAATTATGGGGTTAACAATTTGGATCGGGGCGAAGTGGTTTATTTTGCACGATGATAGGTTTAAAATTCAACAATTCACAGGTTTAAAAGACAAAAACAATAAAGAAATTTATGAGGGGGATATTGTATCAATTGATTTGCCCGGAACATGGAAAAATCAAGAAGTAGTTTTTTCTAAAAATTGCGGTGCTTTCATATTTGTTCCCCAAGACGGAATAGACGGCGATACAGCAGAAGAAAAAGATTTCATTTTGTATCAACACCAAATGAAAAATACTGTTATTGTCGGAAATGTTTTTGAAAACCCCGAATTTCTAAAAAACTAAAATTGTTGCGTCCGCCCGGCGGGACGGTAAAAAAGTAGAAGTTAAAATCGCCGGAGTAAAAATCGGCGGGAGTTGATAGAAAGTAAAATACATTTTTTACTTAAAAAAGTGTAAATATTGGTATTAAAATATTAAATATCAAATAAAACAATATGAAAGATAAGAATAATCCGCGCGAGGATCAGGAAATCAATTTACCCGCCCGACACAAAAAAAATATTAAAAATTTGCGAGGATTTAGGGAAAGTCTAGCCGACGAAGAAAGTATGTCGGAAATTAAAGAATTTGGTAATGAAATTTCTATTGCTAATATTTGGGATAACCCGGCGGACGATATTAGTTAATTCTTTCAAACGAAAATAGTATATTATTTACTAATAAAATCTATGATTTTGTCATTAATATTTTTTATTCTTCTACTTTGTCTGGTTTTTGGCAGGCGAAAACGTGGTTAATTTAAAAACAATTTAAAAATTCCCCATTGTCGCCCGCGAGTTTTTTAACTCCGGGCGACTTTTTCATTCAATCCAATAAATAAAATATTAATAATAATATGATTAATTTTCGATTCAACTCAATTTTACTACTCGGTGATAGCCACTGTTTGCGCCGACTATTTCAAATTATCCAAAGAAAACCAAATATAGATAATTTTGATATTGTTTCGGTCGGCGATAATGGTATTGGATTTTGTGGTAGAGAATTTGACGAGGTTTATTTAAAAAGAATTAACGACGAATGTAAAAAAAGAAATATTATTTTATACATTCAGAGAGGCAACCACGATGATCCTAAAATCTGGACGGAACAAAATTATAAATTTTCTAACTTATTTCTAGTAAAAGACTATACGCCAGCAATTTTTCCTAATAAAAAAACTGCATTGTTGGTCGGCGGCGGGATTAGTATTGATCGTTCAGCCCGCCGGGAAGGATTAGATTATTGGTCCGACGAAATTACTATTTATATCAAACAAAATAAACATTATAATTATTTGTTTGCCCACGATTGTCCGAATTATTTCAATAATTCCACGGAATCTTTATGGAGTTCGCCATATCAGTCTTTTTTACGGGACGATCCAGATTTGTTTGAAGATGCTTTGAATCAAAGAAATGTTTTGGGGCAAATAGTTAAAGATATTGAATGTAAATGGTGTTTTTCCGGGCATTTTCACAACAATCTTAAAGAAGAAAAAAATGGAATAAAATATCAATGTTTAAATATTGAAGAACTATTTATTTTCGATTCAAATATTTTTTAAATTTCTAAATATTCAATTTAATAATAAAATTATGAATTTCTTCGACTGGTTAAAACAAAATAATTGTCATATTACATTTACTGAAAGTCAAAGTAATTATTGCCATGTAGAATTACATGGCCCCGTAAAATTTCTCAATAAAAAACAAAATATTTATTATAACCCTAGATCATGGGGATTTAATAAAATTAACTCTATCAAAAGTTTAATTTGTTTAATTAATATTTTTGATTTGCATTTTACCTTAGAACAACAAAAAACTGTAATATTTTTTTCGAGAACTGTTATCACGGGGGAAAGAATTTATTTACCGTCAAAATTGTATTTCCCAGATTTAAAAGAAGAAACTAATAAATTAGCTAAACTAAAATGGGAATCCGCCGGATGTCCCGCCGGGATGGACGAAAAATTTTGGTTAGAAGCGGAAAACGAAATTATTTCTAATTTTTAGTTTGATAGGTTCTATTTCGTTATATAAAAATTTTACTAAATTTCTTTAAAAAAATAACAAAAGTCAAAAATTTCGTTTGACAACCACTTTTCTTGTGGTATATTGTAACTGACCAACAATAAATCTATGAAAACCAAGAAATCCAAAGTTGTCAAAAAAGTAATAAATATTAAAGTTAAAACTAAGTTTAAGGCTAAAATTAATAAGCCAAAGGTTAAGGCCAAAATTAACATTAATAATAAAGTCAATAATAAACCTAAAAAGGTAATCCGGGTGGCTTCAAAATCTAAGTCCAAGAAAAAATTTAGTTTTGTCAAACCAGAAGGAATTGATTCCGCCGGGATTGAAAAACAAGAAGTTAATAAAGAAAAAACTTATGTTCTTCGCTCAGTTATTAAACCCGAAGTAAAACAAGAAAATAAAGTTTTTTCGATAGAAAAACAATTTAAACAAAGATTGGAATTTTTGAGTCCGGGGGAAACATTTGAAATTCCCACGCTTAAAAATATCAAAAGAAATGGAGTTTTTCTATTTTCTACTCCAGCAGCAAGTTTGATCAAAATTGATAATTATGACCAATACAAAGAAATCTGGAATAATAATTGCCGGGAATATTGCGCTAATAGTGTCGAAGTAATTGTTACTGGAAAAGTTAATTTAGTTATATCAAATAGTGGAATTGTAGATGTTGAAGGTTCAATAGAAATAGATGAATCGGGCGAAACTATTCAAAGAAAACGCGGACGCAAGAAACTTCACGCCGCCGCGCCAGCCGCGCCGGAATTGGATAATAATGGTAACAAAGTAATTAAAACTCGCGGACGCAAAAGAATTGAAAAGGAATTTAGTTGGCCCAAAGGTAAATTTACTATCGAGGACGCTGCCGATCTAAACGATTGTGAAAAATATACAATTGTTAATGAAATAAATAGATTGAAGAAAATTAATCAACCTATTCCCATAATTATTGGAACTAAACCCAATTCTGGTAAAAAAGGTAAACCTATCAATATCTGGCAATTTAAGAAGTAAATATTTAGCATAAAAACATGAAACTACAAGATATAATCTTATTTATTTTAATAGCTATAATTTTCTTAGGTATTAATCCGTTTGGTTGGCGGATTTGTCATTTTTTGAATAATTTATTTAATTTACCGCATCCCGGCCCAAATGATAAACAAGGACCGTGCGAATGTCGAAGAAACGAGTCAAAATCAATTAATGATTGGGAAATTTAATAATAAAAAATTATGAAAAACGCAAAAGAAATCAAAAATATGACTCCGACATTTTTAGATTTATTGGAGCCAAAAATTGAAGAGGCTGCTAAACAAGGTAAAACTTCATTGGATTTGTTCATTAGAAAATATACATTTGACGAGGAAACTTATTTTCTTAGAAAGACGTTAGACGTAACATCTTCAAATTTAGAAGAATTAAAAGCCAAAGGTTTCCGGGTGGAAGTTGTCGCCACGGATTATATTCATAGTGGATTTTTGTGGCGTAAAAAAACAATTAAACGACAATATTATACAATTTATTGGTAAATTTAATTCAATTATGACAACTCCTGTTTTAGATCAACAAAGTAAAATTAATCCACGGCGATGCCCGACTTGCGGACGGATTAATTTAGATTGTAGAATTCAAAGAGTTAGTTTACATACAGCACAAATTCAATGTTTCTTTAACAAAAGTATTGTACAATTTCTAACAATTAGACCTGTGAAAGTAAATTAAAATAAAATAAAATATCAAAAATTATTGTTGACAAGACAGTTTTAGCTGTTAATGTCGAATATGCTCCAAAAACTCCAATAATAAAGAATTTGTAGAGAAACAATAATTTTTAAAAAAAATGGATTTAAATCTTTTAATCCCACGAAATAAAAAACTTGATAAAAACTTCCAAGAATTTAAAAAACTCGGACAATTACTTAAAATTCAATCCGCGCGGGACAAACAAAGAGATTTAAGTCAGTGGGCAAAAATTATTTTAAATCATAAACCACAACCTAACTAAATATAAAGTTATAATAATACAAAAATATGAAAATTACCCTAGAAAAAACAATTAGACTTCTTGAAGAATCTGCCGGGATTATTACAGACAAAGGAATTACTTTCCCAACAATTTACGATAATTATAGAGAGTTTGACACAGATTATCCTTTCTTTTTAGAATTTGAATTTACTGACGACGATGGGATTTTTAAATATCGGTTCTTCGTTGACGATAATTTAGAAGTCGAACTTGTCGGATCAAGTATTTTTCTAATTGATTCAGAAGGTTCACTTATTGAAATTACATTGTTGGAAAATTGGGATGCCGAAAACGATTATTAGTATTTATAATCGTCATTATATGAATATTTTTATGCAAAAAATCAAAAACTTTTTTAATAAAATTGTAAATAAAATCGTAGATTTTCTCGCCCCAGAGGGCTATGAAGATAAAAATGGATTTCATTATGGTAAAAATCCTGACGATCATTAATTTAAAAATGTGGATAAATATCCCAATTCTAATTCCGCCGGGATTGGCAATCAACTCCAAACATTTGAATTTAATCCTTTGACTGGACAAGTAATTTGTAAATCAATAAATTTGGATCAATATGAGGAAAATTTTCTAAATAATTTGATTGAGGCCGCCGAAGAAATTCGTGATTTTCCTGATGCCTTTATGTTTTATCCTGTAGATGAAAGTCAGTATTTTAAATAAAAAAAAACAATATGGAAAATGAATAGTTGGAAAAAGTAATGGTTGAAATGGGATTAAAAACTAAATAATTTAGAATAATAAAAGTCAAAAAAGTTCTTGACACTAAGAATTTTTCTGCTACAATATCCTATATGACTACTCCAAAACTCAAAAATTGCCGCATCGGATTTTTTAATCAAGATGATACAAATGTAATTGTTAAAATCCGGGAAGTTAAAAACCCGGCGGACAAGAAATTGAATTTTATTGAGCGAAAGACTCTAAACAAAGAATTTAAAAATGTCTGGAAGGATATGGGAGAAAGACTTATTAATAAACAAGAAATGGCGAAAAGGAAGAAAGAAATTCTTGCTGATATTAAAAATAACTACAAGATTAAATTTAAGAAAATTGTTTTTAAGTAAAATATTAAAACGTAGGCGTAACCGAGAACGGATTCTACCCGTTTAATCGTAGCTGGAGTTGTAAAGGTGGGTTCAAATCCCTCCGCCTACGCCATTTTATTTAAATTATCAAATTCCCAATGACAATTAGGACATAAAAGTATTTTAAATTTTAATACAAAAACATGACTTCCCAAAAAATTCTTACTTTAGTTGAAAAATTCTTCCCCGGCTCAATAATTTTGCCGCCGGACAATTTTTATATTCTTAAAAATAAAGAAAGTGAAAGAATAACTCCTAGCCAAGCTGGAAAGATTCTTGCTTTGTCGAGAAAAAATAAGAAAAATTATATTGATAAAGATCAATTGAGTTTGATTTAGTAATTAAAAAGAATTGAACACAAAAAATTTTACTTGACACTGTTAAAAGGTGTGGTACAGTGGAGTTGAAATATGAAAACTCTAACTATCTCTCCACGTTTCTTTGCAATTGAAAAGAAAAATTATACTGACTGGAAATTTGCTTTCTGGCGCGAATTGTTTCAGAATAGTTTAGATGCCGGTGCTGGAAAAATTGAATGTTTAATTACTGAATCCGGCGAAAATTATTCAATTATTCAATTTAATGATGATGGAAAGGGAATGTCCCAAAAAGTTTTGGAGGATGTTTTTCTCACGATGGGAGAAACAACTAAATTGGATGGAAATACTACTGGCGGATATGGTAAAGCAAGAAATTTAACTTGTTTTTCCGCCGATTATTATAAAATAATTTCACAGGATTATATTTGCGAAGGAATTGGTGCAAATTATGAAATTAAAAAGGGAAAACAATTTGTCCGTGGCGTTAAATTTGAGGCTAAAATTGAGGCTACCAAAGACGAACTAATTGAAAGATTTAAACAAATTGTATATTTGAGTAGAATCAATTCAATAATTATTCTAAATGGGGAAAATTTAAATGATTCTTATAGAATGGGGACATTTTGCCGGGAAATGGATTGTGGATTTGTTTACGCTAATAAATCCAACGAGAAAATTAAAAATAAATTGATTGTTCGGGTGGACGGATTAGTTACTTTTGTCCATTATACTGCCGCGAAAGCTGGCGTTACTGTAGAAATTCATTTAAAAAATTCCCGCGATATTCTTAGTGCCACGCGAGATAATCTAAATTATAAATATAAAACTCAACTGGATGAATTTTTGGGTGAACTCGCCGCCGACACTACTAGCGCATTAAAAGATCGCTCCCGTCGATATATTAAATATATTAATAAAAGCAAAGCATTTGTTTCTCGAATTAAAGAAATTTTGTCCGGCGGTAAAGAAGTTTCTATAAATCAAATAATTCCTGCGAATTTAATTCCCGCCGCCCAAACTGCCATTGTCAAACAAATAATCAATTCTAGCCCAGATTCTAGCTATTCTGGCGGGAACGTAGCTTTGAGCGATAGAGTTTTACCTTTGCGCCAAGAATATTTAACTAAATCTACTTGTCCCGTGTTAGACAGTATGGTTATTTATTCCGATACCAATAACGAAAATATTAAAAAGGTTATTAAATTTTATGATCCCACGGAAAATAACGGGACAATCGGGGCAGACCGTCATAAATTTATTAAACAGTGGAAAAGTATTTGTGAAATTATTGGTGAAGAATTAAGTAATTTGACAAAAACAGAATATTTGTGGGCGGTAGGTTTTTGTTTTGATGACGATGCAATCGCCATGCACATGAAAAATGAAGGTGTTAGTTATGTAATGATTAACCCTGTAAATAATGATGGAAAACTTAAATATTCTCTAAATAATAAGAAAGATTTGACTAGACTGACCGTAAGTGCCTGCCACGAATTTGTTCATGTCGCGGGATTTAATTTGCATAATCAGGATTTTGTTATTTATTATGATGCTTTGCTCGAAAGAGTAATGCCAAGAATTAAAGATATTTTTCAAGCCTGCACCGATGCAAAAAATAGTTAAATAGCATTAACATAAAACAACATGAAACTTCTTCACCATACTTCTACTTTAGAAACACTTTGTAAATCAACTAAAAATATGTCAATTAAACAATTTAAAGATTTTCTTACTAAATCCAAGAATAAATCCGGGGAAATGACAATTACCGCCCGGTTTAAGGATGACAAAACAAATATTTTTAATGTTTGCTCCCGCGAGGTTGACGGAATTTGGTTTTATCGCGGGGTTAGATTAAACAGTTCATTTCCTAATAATAATAATTTGTATATGATTTCCGCTGCCGGATTAGAAAACTGGGTTGAAGATATGGTGATTTCAAAGTAAATAAATTTTTAAAAGGCAAAAGAAAAAACTTGACAAAACTTTATAATCCAAAAGAATATTACTATAAAGTAAATGACGGTGAGAATTATCGTGATGATAGTTTTAAAATATTTTACCGCGACTAATAAACAACCAATAAAACAAAATAATATGATCGAATACGATAACCCCTGTATCAAATTTGCCAAAAATCATCGAAATTATACTATCAAATTTAAAGATTTTATAACGATTATTGAATCCGCTCGGATTACCACTAGATGCTTGAATAAAATGCACGGACTTAAAATAAATATTGATTTTTATACGCGCGGATTGATTGAAAGTGCTTATATTTTTCTTTCGATAGATCAAGAAACTAAATGTTTAGCATATAAACATTTTAACATTGAATGTTTGAGTTTGGATTTAGATTTAAATAAAGAACAAAAACAACTAGAACAAGAAATTGATTTTGAGTTGGGCGAAAGAAAACATTTAGATTTTTTAGAACAACAAGAAGAAATCCGGGCGACTCAAAAAAATTCTTGTTGACAGTCAAAATTTTTGTGTTAGATTCTAATTGCAGTCTAACTCAACTCCAAATTAAATAAATAAAATGAAAGTTCAACTAATTAATTCAATCACACAGGCCGGGACAAATATTAAATTTCACAAGGGGCGGGTATATAACGCCACTGTCGCGGCTAATCAGCCACGATATATGCGTTTGATTAAAAATCAAACCGATCTTAAAGTAAATAAAATCTTTGTTAATCGCGGGGAAGATTCTTGTCTGGCAGAAGAAAAGGATTTTACAATTATTTCTTTCCCCGAACTTAAAGAATTACTTTTTAATTATAAACAAAGTAAAATTCATATTCCGCGCGGGCCAAAATTGATTGTTCCTAAAGGCCGGATTCTCCGCGATAATTTCCGCCCGATTACCGAAAAAGAAAAAAATAAACAATTTAAGTGTGATATGGGATTGGCGGATCGTGAGCGTTGCAATCGTGAAACGAATTTTATTAAAGTAATTGGTCTGCGACTAAAAATCGCCCGGTGTATGCGGTGCGCGACCTTTGTTAGTAAGTGATTTAAATAAAAATTAATAATTAAATTAAAAACAAAACTATGAACGAACAAAAACAAAAATATTTACTTTTCCTCGACAATCTTTTCGAGAATAAAGCCAGCTCGCAATATGTTTCTGGCATCCTAGACTCTGGACTAAATACTTCAATTATTAATCAAATTGAATATAATGAATTGGAAGATCGTCGGTTGAATGAACTGAACGATCTTTAAATAAAAAAATCATTTTTGTAATAAAAACATGAATGTTTTAATCAAAATTAAAAAAACAAATTACGATAATGTCAAAAAAGCATTGGTCGCCGCGCGCGGACGTATTTTTGAAATTTATTTCATTAAAAGGTCAACCGGCGAGGAAAGAAAAATTGTGGGACGCTTGGGGGTTAAGAAATATTTAAAGGGCGGCAACCTTAAATATAATCCAAAAGAGTTAAATTTAATTACAATTTTTGAACTCAAAACAAAAGATAAGCCGGGTGGCTACAAAGCAATTCCCGTAGAAAACATATTAAATATTAATATTAACGGAGAAAAATATGAATTTGGACAAAAATAAAACAATAAATGAATATTCCCCGTCGGAACAGTTGGAAATTTTGAGAATAATCGGTAATCAAATTTATATCGCCCGGCATATAAGTTTAAGCGAACAAACTATTTTAGATCATTTGAAAAACATAGATATTTTGTTTAAAGAACAAAAGGAAACGTGGAGTTAAAAAGTTAAAAAGTTAAAAAAGACTCTTAAAAAAAGGCAATAAAACTTCTTGACATAAAAGGTAAAAGATTTAGCCGCCTTAGCCCAATGGCAGAGGCAAGGGACTTAAAATCCCTATAGTGTCGGTTCGAGTCCGACAGGCGGCATATTTACTTTTTGTAATTTTAATTCTTCTAATTGAATTTTTCTCCAATATCTTTTTTCTTGACAATATAATAAAACCTGCTATTTTTTTTCCTATATGAACTTCACTTCTCCCGTCACTCCTAAAAACATTCAAGTCGGTAAATTTTATCTAAATAAACAAATCCCCGAAATTGTTTATGTTGGTACAGGCAAAAGTTATACTAAACAAAAAACTTTGATTTGCGTTCGTGGGAATCAAAATATTAAACCATTTTTCACAGTTTTTTCGCCATCTGAATGTCCGGGTGTTTGGTTTAATTTTTATCTCGCCCCGGATCAAGAATTGATAAAAAACGAACTTTTTAAGTAAATTATTCAAGTGGATTCAACAATTAATAATAAAATATAAAACTATGACTAAAGAAAACATTATTGTCGGCCAAAAATATACAAATAATAATTTTCCGGGTGCTGTTTATTTGGGAATTGGAGAGCCGCCAGAACTTTCTATTTATAGAGATAAGGGATATGCAACTTATACAAATAAAAATTTAATTGTTTTTAAAGACCCAAAAAATTGTGAGGAAAATCTAGTTGGTCACATTGTAGTTTTTAGACAAGATAACCAAAAATTTTGGGATAAATTTGAAGTTTTGGATGAATAATTTTAATAATTAAATTACAATAAAATGATCCAGCCAGTAATTTATCTTCTTCGCGGCGTTTCAGGATGCGGAAAAAATTTCTTTGCCGAATCAATCAAAAATTTATATCCTGAAACAATTGTTTGTTCAGCCGATGATTATTTTACAAATAAAGAAGGAGTTTATAATTTCAACCCGGCGAATCTCGACGAGGCTCATAACGCCTGTCGCAATAAATTTGAACAAGCCTTAATTGAAAATCAAAAAGTTATTATAGTTAATAATACTAATGTTAATGAAAAACAATTTGGATTTTATATTGATAAAGCCGAAATAACTAAATATAAAGTTATTAGTTTAGTATTAGAGCGGCGACATGAAGGTTGGAATAATCATAACGTCCCGGCGGAAACTTTGGAGCGACAAAAAAATTCAATAATTGAAAGTTTGAAATTGATTTAATAATAATAAAAAAAATGCTTTCTAATATTAGTTAATAAACTAATTATTTTGATTCAATGGATTATTAGCAATGAAATTTTTGACTGATTTTTTTTAAATATAAAACATTTTAAAACCTAAATTGTCGCGTCGAGTAGAAAGAAAATAAAGTTTCACTTGACAATGCAATTTTTTGTGTTATATTGATATTGCAGTCTCAGTCAACCAGCAAAAAAAATAACCAACCAGTCAAATAACTAAATAACTACAAATAACTCTAATGAAAACCTTTAACAAAAACAATTCAATTAAAGCTCCGATTCGTTCCCTTGGGTCAAATTTTGGAATGGTCGAACAATCAATGCTAATTAATCGTGACGTAAAAACTAAACCTTGGAACTTGCAAAAGCGTGTGCCTCACGATATTAAAATCCGCCGGGAAATTGAAAATTATAAAAATGAAATTGCCCTTGCCACTGGACGCGGAGTGATTGAAGGAATTAAAAATAGTTTTGTAGTATTTAAACTTGTTCGTAAGAAATACGTTCCGATTGGAATCGGCGCGAAAAACCGCAGATTTAGTAAGTGGGAATCTGCTAAACAATTTGTCCGCGAAATTGGCCGGACTCATGCCAAGTGCGGACCAATTGTTTCTGACGTTACTAAAAACTAAATAATTTAACAAACAAAATAAAAAGAAAAGTCTCCCTGTTCAATCCGGGGAGACTTTTTTAATTCAAGAACTTTATAATTCTACAAAAAAAACATGACTAAACAATCAAGAAAAATCCTAGCTGCTGCTGCAATAATAATTTATCTAATTCTAGGTTTAATTTATTTTACTTCTAAATAATGTTAAAAACATGAAATATCTAATGTTAGCATCCACGGCAAGCTGGTGGCTATTTGTTTACTTCAATCTTCCTAATATTGTTATTTTAATTCAATTTATTTTCAATATTAACCAATAAAATCAATGAGACAGCCATCAAAAACAAATAAAAAGAAAGATTCAGTTAATTGTAAATTATGCGACAAGTCATATCTCAGGAATGAAAACGGGCGGATTAAACCTTGTTTGTGTTATTTGGGAGAAATCAGAAAGTAATTATTTAAATTAAAAGATAATGATCACACTTTCATTTCTTAAAAAGAAAAATATCGGACTAAAAAATATTGTTGAAGTTCAAGCTTATAACGCAATATATTTGATTTTAGTGGACGAAATTAAAAAAGATTGTTTTTATGGTAATTATATCGTTTTATTTCAATTTGTGAATGGAGAAAAAAGGAAAATGAATGGTAATATTCAGCCGCGTGGGGTGTTTCTATTTAAGAATATTGAATCACTTAAAAAAGTTAAAACAAAAACCTTGATTTAGCATGAAAAGAAAATTTCAAATTGAAACATTTAGTGGAATCAAAAATTTTGGGTGTGATTCTTTAAAGTCCGCGATTGAAACGGCAAAAATAATTAAAAAAACCAAAGTTTTTAACAAAACAAAAATAATTATTTCTAGTTATCTTCCGATGCCATCGGGATATTATAAAAAGTGGAATGGAAAATATAAAGTAGAAAAAACATTTTAATTTTAAAATAAAAGACTCGATTAAACTTCTGAAAAGTTTTTCTTGACACTTTCAAAATGGGTGATAAGTTTCAATTGCAGTAAAGTAAATTGGCTAAAGTAAATTGTCCTTAGAAAACGATGAAATAGTCACAGTTAAACAAACAAATAACTAGAAAAAATCAATAATATGTCAAAGTCCGCCATTGCCCGCGCCCGTTACTTCGCTTCCCTTAAAGATCGCCGGGATGAACAAAATAATTATAATAAACAAAATAATCTTCGTCCCGTTAGCTTGGCGACGATGAAAAAGATTGCTCCGCCCGCTCCTAAGTCGAAAATTAAGGTTATCGAAAATAAACAAATTGAAATTGCTCCGGCGGTTGTCGAAAAGCGCGAGGTTCAAGTCGAAAAACAAGTTTTGCGCGCCGCAGCTAAACAAATTAAAAAGGCCGCCAAGATTAAAAAGACTCCCTTTGTTTACCCAAAGAAAGTTAAAATTACTTTAAATAAAGTCGTGGCAAAGAAAAAGGCCGCACCCGTGAAGAAAGCCGCGACTATCGCTAAGAAAATTGTTAAGTCTGCGCCAAAGAAAACAAATAAAAAGGTCGTGGCGGTGACAAAGAAAAAGGCCGCGCCTGTCAAAAAGGCCGCGCCTGTCAAAAAGGCCGCGCCCAAGAAAATGGTTAAGCCTACAAAGAAGGTAACTAAAAATAAGAAGAAGTAATAGCAATTAAAACTTAAACAAAAAATTGGTGGTTAGCCGCCTCTAGCGTTGGGAGTGACGCTAGGGGCGGTTTTTTTTCTCAACTCACTCTCTAATTAACTAATTAAATCAATAAAGAATAAATAATATGAAATCCAACACTAAAAATAAATCCGTGCAAACTAATAAAACAACTAAATCCGTGAAGTCCGCGCCAAAGAAAATCGGGCCAAAGGAAACCGGGCCAAAGAAAGTCGGACCAAGGGAAATCAAGGTTGCCATGCCGCCTAAAAATAAAAATAAAATTAGTGTCGCCGGGGCGATTACTGCTGTGGATGAGGAATTTAATCAATTTCTTGCCAATCAAACAAATAACCAAACAAAACAAGTAGTTTTTGTTGCCTCACCACGCCGCAAGGAAAAATTTGTTGATCCCGGCGTTTTGATGAGGCTTGAAGCTTCGCGTGGAATTCTTCGCAAGCCAAACGGCGAAGATGATTATTCTTTGCCTACAATCAAACAATTTAATAAGGCGGTTGCAGAAAATCGTCTGAATGGTTCTCCTATCGCGGAAAAAGAATAGTTAATAGTTAAATTCAGTTAGTTAAAACAGTCAACAATTGAAGGGTTGGAGTTAAAAGTCCCGGAAAAACTTGATTAAATATTAA
>Ga0181357_1000609_pt1 | contig 13755 bp, 25 predicted proteins | sample Fa13VDMM110DN_FD_130094 | JGI IMG/M metagenome (GOLD analysis project Ga0181357, IMG submission 130094) | Freshwater viral communities from Lake Michigan, USA - Fa13.VD.MM110.D.N | ecosystem: Environmental > Aquatic > Freshwater > Lake | place: USA: Michigan | collected 2013-09-24 | reverse complement strand
TGTGCGCCTTCGCACAGCACCTTGCCATGCAATTCGCCGTCCCACAACCATTGAGATTCAAACACATCTACTGCTCGCTTACCGCCACGAATCATCTTGTCGGAATAACACGGTGCAATACCCTGCCCTGTGGTTCCAAGATGCCCCAAGTGCCGCTTGTCGTAATCAATGTGTGCTTCGGTAATGATATGTGCAGCAGGAGAAATCTTTACAAGTGAAGTATCAAATCCTTCACCACGCAGATACCGAATCTCTTCAAAGAACTTGTTGGGATTAATTACACATCCAGGCCCAATGATACAACGCTTGCCTGAGAAAATACCAGACGGGACAAGATGCGTCTTGTATCGCTTGCCGTTCTGATAAACGGTATGTCCTGCGTTTGGGCCACCGTTCCAACGACAAACCAAATCGTACTTGGGAGCAAGAACATTAGCAATCTTGCCTTTGCCTTCGTCTCCCCAAGCAAGACCGTAAATCACATCCACATAATCAATCATCTTAAATCTCCAGTCGGAGAAACAGGATTTGAACCTGCAACCTCTTGCACCCAAAGCAAGCGCACTACCAAGTTGTGCTACTCTCCGAGAAAGCGGGTAGAGGGATTCGAACCCTCGGCCTTTGGTTTGGAAAACCAATACTCTACCGCTGAGTTATACCCGCAAAAAGTCCGAGCCATTATAGTTAGGTGAAAATATTATTGAGTTGACGGTTAACTCGGACAAATGTTGTACATTTTGGCAAGTCCTTCAGACGAGCAGCACCCACATAAGTGCAAGCCGAACGAACTCCACCAAGAATCTGTTGAATCACTCCTGCAACAGGCCCGACAGGCTTCACAAGCACTCGCTTGCCTTCTGCTGCACGATAGGTAGCCACGCCTCCTGAATGCTTTTCCATTGCAGTAGCGGAACTCATGCCGTAGAACTCCTTGCCGTCTTCTGTTTCTTCGCCTGCGGATTCGTCCGTGCCTGCAAACATACCGCCAATCATCACAAAGTCTGCGCCTGCACCGAATGCCTTAGCCACATCGCCGGGGCAGGTGCATCCACCGTCCGACAGCACATAGCCGCCTAGTCCGTGTGCAGCATCAGCACACTCCATGATGCACGACAATTGCGGATAGCCCACGCCTGCAACCTTTCGCGTGGTGCAGACTGATCCAGGACCAATTCCAATCTTTACGATGTTTGCTCCTGCAAGAATCAGTGCTTCAGTCATTTCTCGTGTCACAACATTTCCAGCAATCAGAATATGATCGGGAAACAGCCCACGAATGGTACGCACATAATTCACAAACTTTTCAGTATATCCGTTAGCCACATCAATACAGATAAACTTGATGGACTTGTGGCGATTCAGAATTCGTTCAGCCTTTTGGATTTCTTCCATGCTGGAATTCATGTCACCCATACCGATAGTATACACCACATTGGGATACCAATTCACATGACTACTTGCCCAATTATTCATAAACTTATCCCATTCTGCTTCCGTGTAATACTTGTGAATACCACACAGCGCAGCGTACTCGCTAAGACTATCAGCCATTTCAAATGTACCAACAGTATCCATGTTGGCTGCAACAATTGGCACACCAGTCCAAGTTTCTTCATTTTTATTTGAAAGTTTAAATACAAATGTGCGAGACACATCAACCTTGCTACGGCTGTCAAGATTGCTGCGCTTTGGGCGAATCAGCACATCAGCGAAATCCAACTTTACATCATCTTCAATCTTCATGTTGTAAACTCCTAAACTATTTAGACGGGGATGCGGGGATCGAACCCGCCACTAGTGAATTATCTAGAATGATTTCATCAGCGATTCTACCGATGGTTGTTACTCCTTCAACCAAAGAACTCTCCCCGTAAAGAAAGGCAGTAGACCCGGCGGCTTGCTAGCAAAGCCACGAACTACGCCTCCCAACTGTACCACAAACTCTTGTTCCTACTGTTAGTGAGCAGGGAGATGGATAAACAGTTCAAGGTTTTTGATGGGATTAACGGTCGCCATCAAGGTTTTGAGTGACCCTACGGAGATTCGAACTCCGGTCAAGAGGATGAAAGCCTCCTATCCTAGACCACTAGACGATAGGGCCAAGTAACTTCAACTAGAGTATTATATCGTGTGAACCGTCCCTGTCAAGGGATTAAGACAAACGAAGCAGATATTTTGTCTGATTCAGAACAGCAAGCATCTCGTCACGAATATTCAAAAGATCAGTATCAGCCGTCTGATCCAACTTTGTTGGTAGTTCGTGAGTCAAGTAATAGATGGCAGCGTTAATTACACCCAAGGAGTTTGAGTCCTTGTAGTTGTTAACATTAAAACTAAAACTTGGATTACCTAGAGTGTTGCCGTATTTGCCTGTGTGAACTTCCATAAACTGGTCAACCAAGCCATCAAGATCTTCGTAAGCCTTTCCTAAAGCCTTATGCTCGGCATAAGACTTGGTTTGCCAATGAAGTACTCGTAGTTGAGATTGAAGTTGTAGGAAGAATGTTACGCACATGGTCTAGTATATATTAAAAGCGGACAGAGAAGGATTCGAACCCTCGGAGGCATTCACCTCGGCGGTTTAGTAAACCGCTGCATTAGACCACTCTGCCATCTGTCCAAAAGTGACGAAGATTGGAATTGAACCAATGACCTATTCCGTATGAAAGAACCGTTCTACCATCTGAACTACTTCGTCAAAGCGTAGTGTAAGATTACCCAAAAAGTGCGTCGTGTAGGACTCGAACCTACGAAGTCAAAGACAACAGATTTACAGTCTGTCCCAGTTGCCGCTTTGGTAACGACGCTTAACGGGCAGGGAGGGATTCGAACCCCCGGTAGGCTATTCACCTACTGATGCTTTCAAGGCAACCGCGATAGACCACTCTGCCACCTGCCCAATTTTAAAATTACTTATTGTCTTCCGTCAAAAAAATCTTACTTTCGTTCATGCCTTGTGCAGCATTGAAAACAATCTTCTTTTCTGCTTCTGCATATCCTTGATGATACTCTGACCAATACGGTTGAGATTGGGCTTGAGTTACAGATTTGTCTGCTCGCCCTGCCATGCGATCCGAGTATCCGTCTTTGAATCCTTGTCCAGGAATATAATTAGTTGCACTCATATATGATCTCCGTAAAGTGGATCGAAGAGGACTCGAACCTCCAACCCATGCCTTGCAAAGGCATTGTTCTCCCAATTGAACTATCGACCCGTAAAATCTATTCCATCAATCTTTGTGAACGAGGCTGCGTAATCATTGGCTCGTTTCCAAAGATCACCATCAATCTCTTTCACATATTCAGCAAACTTCAATCCAAACAACATGATAGCCTGATGATATCGCTTAACCGTTTCGGGATCACGAATCTCATTGCCATCATCGTCTGTAGGATAGAAGTTATACTTTTCCATATCTGTCTCCAAAATTGCCCGACCTAGATTCGAACTAGGACAAAGAGAACCAAAGTCTCTTGTGCTACCGTTACACCATCGGGCAGGTGCATCCCTGCACTAGACGCTCGCTATTAGCAAGCGGCGTTGTTACCGCCGAACAGTCCCATCACCACATTGGCGACAACAACCACGGCATTCTTCAGCCATACTGCACCGTTCCAAGCGAACGGAAGCAGCGCGAGAGTAACCAACATGCTGCGATTAATGTAAACCTTTGAAAGAAGGCAAGACAACTTATCACAGCCACCAGTAACAGGGCATGAGCCCGATTCAAACTTAGCCATTTTTTTCTCCTTATGTAAAAGTTAATTGGGGATGGCGATCCCCTACAATCAGTTACGCTTCTTACTCTTACGAGAAACCTTGGTCTTACCCTTGGTTCCTGTGTAATTGTCAAGATCGTAAACCTGACTTTCATAGACCTTATCGGTAAGGTCTTCAATCATGGTTGAAAAACTGTCAATGTTATCGTTGAACTCTTGTCGCAAATCACGAATCTGTGAGGAAATTTCAAAACGAAGACTAGAAATTTCCGATTCAATCTTTTGGTTAATCTCTTCGTAAACACCGCTAATAGTTCTCTGATTCTCATCGTCGCGCTTCTTGGAAGAAGTAACAAGACTTCCAATGAAACTGAATGCGTTAGCGGCGAGAGAAACACCAAGCAATCCATAAAGGTAAGTATCCATACTGTATTCTCCTTTCAAGAGAAGGTGAGTTTATTTAGTGCCCCCGACAGGACTCGAACCTGTAACCTATCGATTAAAAGTCGACTACTCTACCATTGAGTTACGGAGGCGGAAGCGTTCCTGATAGGATTCGAACCTATGACCTGATGCTTAGAAGGCATCTGCACTATCCAGGCTGTGCTACAGGAACTTAGTTTTTTAAGATTCCTGTTTTATACTTTTAACAGAATCTACTGTGAAACTGCGCCAAGCACTCTTATCCAAATCCCAAACGCAAATAGTGGTATCGCTCTTCTTTCTAGGGGTCTTCAATGTTGTGGATTCAACAACAGGAAGAACAGGAAGATGCTCGGGCTTCAGGGTGCAACGCATCACTCGTTCAGAGCCATCACGCTTGGTGAAGGTAACAACACAAATGTTGTTGTACAAAACTGCCGTGTATTCGTTGCGCTTATTTTCGGTAATAATCATCGTCGTGTTTCCTTGTCATCAGTATACTTCATATACGCCGACCATGCAAGAGTAATTCCCACAAAAAACAAAAGAAAAAATGCGAATGCGGAATCCATTACTGCTCCGAATTATTACCATTCAACCCACGAAACAATCCACTAAAGAATGCGTGTGTAAAGAAAAACGCTAGTGGAATCCATAGTGGAGAAAGCGTCCATCGCCAAGACCAATCCAATTGATCCATAACCTTCAACACCACCAAAGTAATGGTGGAAGAGGCGGCGGCGGTTGCAACGCTATTGAATGTATTGTTGGTTTGTTCCATGTGGTATATCTTACCACACAAATCGGATTAAGTCAAGGATCTTCTGATTGCATTTCCTCGGGCAAGCAGAGGTAATTTTAAATCGGTAGAACCCTTCATTTTTGAAATTGATTTGTAAACTTTACGAAGTGCTTTCAATGAATTTTTACTTTCGTGAATCTCTACTGCTTGCTTGTCACCATCTGTGGCTAAAGCAACCCATCCACCACTTCTGCGCTTTTTTAAAGTTCCGTAGAAACGACGCATGGCTCCTGTAGGTTCACGAAGTGCCCAATCGTAAGATTCTTTACCTACGCGATAATCTCGGTGTTTTTTAACCATAACAGTAATGCAGGGTTTTTCGTGACGCATATCTGTGGGACGAATAACAATTGTACCTGATGGTTCCACAGGTTTGTCTTCATCTGCTCCAGTTAATCTATCCCACAAATCTCTAAAACTTGGCATTTGATTTATTTACCGTAGTTTGGTTTTTTACGAGAATAAGGAGAAACTTCTATTGCTACAGAAACTTTTTCATCGTTTATTGGAGAAGCAGCAACAACTTTAAGAAGAGGTAATCCTGGTCTGTCTATAACAGTTCCAAAAAGTAAAAAATTATTGTATATTTCATTTGGAATAGAAACATTGACTACTTTTTTAGGCATAGAATATCTCCTTTAAGTATATTACTATCATAGTGTTTCTGCTAATTGCTTAAGTTTCATGTAAACTCTAGATTGAACTACGGCACTATTCTTAGCATTTTGTATGTGAACATATCCTTTTTTGATGGCATCGTTGTCTAGTTTTATTTTACTAATTCTATCAGAATCATCACCATCCAAATATGTTGTTACAGTAATTCCATATTTTTTTGCTAAAAGCCATAAGTAATATTGCTCAGATATTGTGGCTGGCATCCATGTTTTTTCTTTATACATCACTTCAAATACATCTTTATTTTTTGCGTCTAAACTGAAATCCAAAGCACTCTTTGCATATTTTTTTATAAACTCATAATTTGTTCCACCAAAAATTCCCATGTTGTATGCTTTATGTGTCTTATCTGGCAATTCAAATTCATATTTCTCACCTATGTTAGCATAAAATTTTTCAAGTTTATACTGATCGTATGCGTAAACTTCTGTACTCTGAACCACAATATCATTTTGTATAAACTCTTCAGGAATAGGTTTCATTAAAAGAACATCGTAATCTATATGTAAAAATGGTTCTTCTTTTTCTGCCAATAGTTTATAAGCATACAGTTTGCCTAATGCCCAGTTACGATTTTCAACGCCATCAAAAACATCCAAATCTGTTGTTATATTTGTGAATGGAGCGTCTCGGAATAGATGTTTACTTTTACTATCCGTAATAAGTGTTATTTCTTTATAGTGTTTCACGGCATAACTTGCGGACAGTTTATGTAAACCCAACACATAATCATTTGGTGTTTTTTGATATCCGCCAGACCAATAAGACATATAAATTTTCATAATATAATTTTATAATTAATTAGTTTGTGTTGTTCGGGGTTGACCACAACCTGACGGGTCACGAAGAACACCATCTGTGGTTGATGCAAGACAAGCCGCGATGCAATCTCTTACTATTCTATTTTTCAGCACGCAGTTTTCATCTTTCTTCTTTCTATCATCCCACATTTTGCCAATTTCAACCAGACATTCTTGAATTTTTACTCTATCTTCATTGGTTGGACCTCCTATAGGGTTTGAGTTTAAACCTTTTCTTTTTAAACATGCTCTCATTTCCTTAACATATCTAGATTCAAAACCGCGGCCACCGGGGTCGCCATTGTGTCGATAGAATCCTTTAGGTGGTATGTATTTTTCGGGCTTGTCAGGATCACAACAATAAGGATACTCCGGATATCGTAGTGATGGTGTTGGTGGGGCAAACTGTTCATAATCAGGCGTAAACTGGCGGAGTGGTGGTAAATACGGGGTCCCGTCGGGACCTTTTGGACAATCTGATTTTGGTGGATTGCCTAGATGTTTTTTTCTACAACAATCTTTACAAAATGTTGATGGTTTAGAAGCATCTAGTGATGGTTCTTTATTATTAGCAATAATAGATTGTGTTTTATCTGCTTCAGAAATTACATAAGGTTCTTCTTGTATAAGAAATATTAAAAGTGTAATATCACTGCTATATTCATCAATTAGTTCTCTAATTGTAATAGGCCCATTTTTACTGAAATATGAAATTGCCATCTGTATTTTCCCCTTTATCGTTTGGCTGTTTGCCAATCTGGAACTTGTGGTAATGATTGATCTCCAACTGATTCTTTAGCATTTGCTCCTGCGGCTTTTAACCACTTTGCAACCATTTCTCTACGACGCTCGGCATATAAAGCATTCTCAACTTCCCAAGGAATTTTTAGTGCTCCCTTTTTGTCTATATCATTGCTATTATCTAAGTCGCCGTAATCTTCCACATCAAAATCATCAGGAACCACATCTGCTTGAAAACCAAGACCATAGGTAAATAAGCCTGTTCCGTTTGATGGGCCATCTTCTTTTATGTATTGACGAAAAGACTTCATCTTAACTCTGTGATGGAGGTTGTTCTGTCGGCTTGGAAGTCTCTGTGGTTGAATCAGTCTCTTCTTCTGTGCACTTCTGCTTTAGATAATGATTGTAAGCCCACACCACAACCAAGAATACTACAGGCAGATACCATAGAATCCATCCCCAATTAGTTGTTAGATGGGTATTGTTTGTAATTTCCCATTGAAGTTTCTTCATCACCACATTGTCCTTCGTGATATCAGGAACAATAACTGGTGCTGTGCTGCAAGCCGTTAAAACGAGTGAAGTGATTAATCCTATTAGGTATTTCATGTTTACTCCTTTACGACTTGTTTGCTGCTGCTGCTGAACCAAAGTAGAATCCTACAATGCTCAACAAGATTTGACGATTCTCTGAGGTGAATAGGAACCCGTTGATTTCCACAAAGTACTTTCTAAGAACATCAGGCCCTAAGAAATTAGTTTGAGTTGCATCTACTTCAACGAATGTTGGTATACCAAAGAAGGGCAATACAAACGGAGCCAAGAATGTGGCGAACAGGGTTGACAGAACTATAATCTGACGCACTCCCTTACCCATATCTAAAGGAACTCGCTCTACGGCTTTGTTTTGATTTTCTGTGGTCTGCTTGTTTGCAACCATCATCCGTTCAAACAATTCTTTTTGATCTTGTGACTTCTGTGCTATAAAGCGAAACAGAAAGCCTACAGCCGATCCGCCAAGCATTGATAATAGTTCTATCATAGGCATACCAGCCCCTTTCTAAAAATACTAAAGTATTTAGGAAAATAAAAAGGGGAGGAGTCTCCTCCTCCCCTCTTATAAACTGATTATAAAAATTAGAACTTGATACCGATACCGGCAGTTACATTCCACGAGTTCTCGTTGGCAGCATTCATTTCCTGCCATACGGGAACGCCGAAGCCTGCGTTCAGATCAACATTGTTGGAGATCTTCCACTCAGCCTTTGGCCCAAGGAAAGCAACATTGCTGCCTTCAGTATACCACTGGTTCAGGTCTACGCCAACCTGTAGATTGCTCCACTTGTAGGCAACAAACGACTCGGCGTTGAGACCGTAGTTGTTGAAGTTACCAAACACGGGAGTGTAAGCGTATGATCCAACCCACAGAACATCAAAAGTCTGTGTGTAGGCAATCGAACCCCAAGTCATATCATAGTTGAAACCAACATGTGGATTCACATTGTCGGTGTTGTAACCAGCAGAGCCAGTTGGCATCCATGCGCCACCTTCAACAGCGAAGTTGGTGTTTGCACCAAGGAACTTTGCGTCCTTAATCAAACCGTATTCAACGCCGATGTCAATAGCACCGTAGCCTGTTACATCTTGCGAGTAAACAGGAACAGTAATGTGCCATCCAAGCAAGTCATACAACTTGCCGCTGATGGTTGAATCCAACTCAGTTACAGTATCAACATTCGTCTTTCCCCAAAAGGTCAAGGTTTCATCAACCGAGATACTGTTGAAGAGAGAAGGCGATGCCTGCGGAGCAGGGGCAGTAGTAGCAGCAGCCTGTTGAGCGACTGCATTGCTGTTTGCCAAAACTACTATGGCTACAGCAGCGAGGTATCTAAAGAATCGTGTCATTACATTTCTCCTTATATAAGTTAAACCCCTCAACTCCGAGGGGTCTAGTATATTGGCCCGAAAGGGCTAAGAGAAACGATTTATAAAGTATTTTAAATTTTAACTTTTTCAGCACGAAGCGTCATGTTGATGTGTGCTGGATAAGTTTTAGGCAATCCTGAACGAGAAACGCCACTTGGACGCTTGCGTGTTTTGTATCCACCTTTTTGAAAAGCCTTACTGCTGTCCTTGTTCTTTGCCATCTTGCTTACCCTTCGCTTTAACTTCTTTTTTTGTATCTTCAAATTCTTCTTGTGCCGCTAACTCTTCTTTAGTTTGTGATGGTAGAAAAATTTCATTAACTGGTTTTATTTTACCAATTTCTACTCTTTCTCTAAAATTTGGTCCAAGAAAAAAATTACTCATTAAGCATATCCCTTCATCACCAAGTTGTGTGCTTGTGTGAAGCCTTTAACGATTTCGTTCCAATCACGAAGATTGATGAACGCTCTGTGTACGGTTTCTTCGTCGCCTGAATCTCCTCCCGAGCAAACATTTGCTTTCTTGCAAAGTGCATCAGGAATAAAACTCAAGTCGCCGTAAACCGACCAAGTTTGACGGTATCCGCCAAAAGTCTTCTTGATACCACCTTCCGAATAAATCACCATGATGGTTCCAATTCCAGGAATAATCTTTTCAACTGCGGGGATACCAGGGCCAGTTGGATCTTCTAGTGTTGTTGCTTTCCAACCTTGTGGTGGGCGGTTATAGAACTCTGGAATCTTTGGTGGAGTTTTCTTACCACCAAATCCAAAAATCTTCTCTTGTAGAGAACGCTTTGCTTCTTCAAATATCTTACGCTGATAGTGAGGTGCGCTGCCGCTAAGTTCAGCGGATTCCACCTTGGAGAAGTTATACTTCTGAGCCAAACCAGGAATAATCTCAGAGGCTAGACGAGAAATTAAATCTCTTTCTTTCTGTGTGCATTCAGTCTTAAGAATGCTTAGAACCTTTTCAGGATTGTTTGCGTTACTATTAATCCTTGCAGCCAATCTTGGAAGAACTACTGATGAGAAACTTGTGAGAAGTAGTTGTTCTGCGGGAGATGCCTTGGTCTTGAACCAACCAAAGAATTCATTTACAGGAATAACCACATGAGGAGTTTTGTCTGAAAGAACACGAAGCATCTCGTCAAGTGTCATTTCACGATCTTCGTTTACAGACTGATTTTCAACTTTTGGGGTTGCAGTTTCTTTAGAAACAGCCGACTTGGGTTGGTACTTGGCGGCTTCTTCCTGTAATTTCTTATTGTAATGGTACATTGTTTCTCCCTGAGAATAGATTATAAAGTATTTATACAGGATTGGTCGGCGGTTAAATAACCCTAAATACTCAAAAATGCCTCTAAAGGAGCCTGCCATGAATTCAGATTTTAACTTTCGTAAACCACTAAAAGCAAAGAACAATATCATATCAGAGGCATTAACTCGCATAGGCAAGATTGCCGCAGATAACTTTAGTCCACTCAAGGGTAAGGGTTCTGAAAACTTGGTGGAAGCAGTTACTTTAGACCCAACAGAACGAGAGATTTTCCTGTATACCGTGAACCATCACGGCATCTATCGCGGTCGTATCACCCCAATCATTGACAACTATAAAAAGAAAATTGGTGGTGGTAAGTTTGATCGTAACCTTGCAACTAAAGGATTCACCTACGCTGTTGAGGATGGCATCAAGGAATACAATAAAGAGAACGGAACCACAATCAAAATGAATCCTGCCTCGCGCATGCGCGTGGCTGAGAAGATGCTTGAGTATTACGGAGAAGAAATTGGCATGGCTGCTCGTAATGTATCCGTACACAAAGAAGATGTGGCTGACGAAATTAAACTTTCTGAAGTGTCTCCACCAGCAGGCCCTGCTCGCAGATTCTCCAAGAAGCCAGAAGTTAAGAAGTCATTCAAGCAGCGTTACGGAGATCGTTGGAAGGAAGTAATGTACGCTACTGCTTGGAAGATGCATAATAAATGAAATCGTTTCGCTCATTTCTAACCGAAGCCTCTAATTGCGCTGAACAATCCAAATTTATTTGGAAGGGTGCAGTTAAATCTATTGCTCTGTGCAATTTTAAAGATGGAGTCGTGTGGAAAGGAGCAACACAGTCTGTTCCTCTTTTTAACATCAAGGGTGGTGTAATGTGGGAGGGTGTTTTGCAAGCCAAGGCTATTGGCAACTTCAAAGAAGGAATTCTTTGGGAAGGAACAGTTCAAGAAAAAGCCTTGTGTAATATTCGTGAAAATACCGTATGGCAAGGCATGCTTCAAGTCAAGGCAATTTGTAATTTTGGAACTGTTGATGTTCCTGATGCTAAACCAATATGCAATCAAGAAACTGTATTCATGTGGCGAGAGATGGTTAAGAGTGAACCAATTCTAAACTTTAATACAAAAATGAGCAATCATACTAAACTTGCAATCGCATACATCTTTGCAGTAAAGAATTCTTCCATAAAAGTAAATAAAAAAACAGCCTCGGGTGATAAGCCCAAGGCTGTTAAAACTAAGCCAACCCCAATTAAGGGTCAAGCGTCCAAAGCGTAATTTTGTGGTTTCAGATTGTCGGCGATAAGATCATCAATTGCCTTCATAATCTCATCATACTTTTCATACTGAAGTTCATCCCGACCGTTCTTGTCTACCCATACAGTACTGATAGACTGCGAACAAAAGTCTGGTGGACAATCCATATTTGGAATTGCGTCGTTTGCAATCCGCTCTTTAGCCTTAGCAACACGATCAATATTAGTGGCAAGCACAGCCTCTACATCAAGTTTACTTCTCAACCGCTTCCACACAGAATCCGAGTATGTCAATGAGGTCATCTTGCCGTTACTGCGAACACACATATCGGGAAGCGTAGCATTTCCCCAATTGTAAAGTTTCTCCCACAGAAGTTTAGCAAGCGGCTGACGCATCAGAAGAAAATCTGAACCGCAAGCATCAACCCTAGTAGGAAAACTAGTAAAAACCTTGTGCTTACGATTCCAACTGTTGGCATCGGTAATGCACTTTTTCCACGAATCCGCAGGAGTATCAAGTTCCGAGGAATGCAAGAAGATTGGATCTAGTCCTTCCACGCGATCTAGAAACAGAAACTCTTGCATGTCTGTAATGCTATACGGACACCATGTTTGCAAGCGAGTCTTGCCGACTCCGCGAGGAGACTCACCAACCCATTCGCGCATGAAAACTGCAATCCTCGTATCCTCTTTAGTATCCAACTCCCAAAAGTGAATCTCCACCACATTGTGGTAGTTCACTCCGTACATTGCGATGCTGTGCTTTCCCAACACGGGAACACCACACAGGTTTCGCATTTCCAACAGACCGTCAATCATTTTCGGATTCCTTTTCAATTACAGGTGAGGTGGTTGCAGCAGATTGATTCTGTGTTTCCACAAGTGTATTCCACAAAAAACGAAGTGTATTAATTGACACTCCAGTTTTGGTGATGCTGTTTGATTCGTCGTTGTAACAGTTGTATCGGCAATGTGTGTGTTGAAACATCACATTCACAGGAATACTAAACTTGTGAAATTGACGAACACCATTAAAGCCAACGGTTTCAAGAAAGTGGGTGGTGAACACCATTTTTATGCTCCACCGTCTTCCGCAAACATTTGTCCCTTTTCGTAAAGTTCAGAAACACGCAGAATGGGATGAGCAAGCGCGTCCCGAAACCGATTGAGAGATTCGTGCAATCCTTCAATGGTATCTCCCATCACACTTGCAAAGTGCGGAGAGACCGCAGTAAGGATTCCGTTTTGATACCCCGCTTCGTGAATTGCGAAGTATTCGTTCTCGGGGTCGGTGTCGTGGTGAACCACGCGATGATTCCATGTGAATTCCATTTTCAATTTTCCTTGCTTGTGTTGACGAAGTATTTGTCGCTACGAATCTCGGTTTTCTGAATGAGAAACTTGCCGTTCTGCTTGGTGATGTAGTGTTCCCACAGTTGACGAGCATTTTCCACAGGACCGTTCCACTTGCTGAGAATCCTGCCAGGCTTGCCGTTGTCGTCTTCCCGAACAACCACTTTGGTTGGATTGAGATTCCTAGACGCGGTTTTGGTGTGAACGATAAACTGCACCCATTCTTCTCGCTTGCCGTTGAAGTTGTCTTCAATCAACATCCAATAGTGAATCACTTCCCAAGTCATCAGTTGTCCTCCTGATTGTCCATCCATTCCGCAGCAGCAGTCAGCCACGCTGCCATTACGCGCAAGTCCAACGAACTCTCAATATCCACATTCACAATGTGGTCGTCGTCGCTGCTCTGAATCCGAACAATTCTCTGCTGCCATGTTCGGTCAAACCAAGTGCAAAACTCAACTTCCTTGTCCATCTTACCTGGCATGGTCATCTTGCCGGGAGCAGAACGGGTTGCTCGCTCTTCTCGCAGTTTGCTCTTGTTGCTGAGAACCGTCTTGGTCTTTTTCTTTTTGCTTTTCATTTATTTTTCTTTTCTGTAATCAGTTGATTGTATCGCACGGCTCGTATCCACTAGCGATGAGATATTCCCAAAACGCACGAGCGTCTTGGACATTCAAAAAATCGTGGATGATACCCATGATGTCAAACTGCTTCTCGCCTTTCTTGTAACGGGTAATCATCACCGTATTGTCTCCGTTCTCGTTGTAGACGAATCG
>Ga0181357_1000608_pt1 | contig 13757 bp, 21 predicted proteins | sample Fa13VDMM110DN_FD_130094 | JGI IMG/M metagenome (GOLD analysis project Ga0181357, IMG submission 130094) | Freshwater viral communities from Lake Michigan, USA - Fa13.VD.MM110.D.N | ecosystem: Environmental > Aquatic > Freshwater > Lake | place: USA: Michigan | collected 2013-09-24 | reverse complement strand
TCGAAGCAGCAGGGCATCGTGACGGTCTATTCGTCAGGCGTTGCTGACTAAGTTTGAGCGGCTGGCTTATGGCTGGCCGCTTTCCCTTTTCTCTTTGGTGAGGACCAAACATGCCTACCTATACTTCAAAACAGTACGCCAACTCGCCGAGGGCGTTCGTTGGTGCAACCCCCGGCAACGCGATGATTTTCTATTGGGAAGTTTCCATCACTGCTGCCGCTGCCAACCTCGACGCTTTCGTTTTTGGCACCGTTCCGAAGGGCTTCCGCTTGGTGCATGCGTCGCTTGAATCCACCGACATCGACACAAACGGCTCGCCGACCGTGACGATCAACGTGGGTGACGCTGGTGACGCTGACCGCATCTTCGCGGCATCGACTGTCGGTCAGGCCGCAACGCTTTCGAGCGCGATTGCCACGACTGGCTTCGGCTACCTCTACACCGACGATACGGTCATCACAGGTGCAATTCCAACGGGACCGGCGACGGGCGCGACGGGCACGCTGTTGCTCGCACTGACAGGCCGCTTTGAAGGTCCGAACTCGTAAGCATGAGGGGCGGGCCACAATCCGCCCCTTTCTTTTTCTGACAAGGAGGGTTTATGAGATTCATCTATACCGGCGGTACGGAATTCGACGGGACCGAAATGCCCGCATCCGTCACCATGTACGGCATCAAGTTCATTGAGGGCGTTGCGAAGGATGTGCTTCCGGGCAACTTCGCCGACGATTCCAAGTTCCAGCACGCAATTGCGAAGCTGAAGACGCACCAGTTCTTCCAGACGGTCAACGACGAACCCGGCACGCTTGAGGTGCTTGAGGCCCCGAAGGCCAAGCGCGGACGGCCTGCCAAGGTTGTGGCTGACGACGCTGTCATGATTGAGGATGCCGCAGAGTGAGCATCACGCAGGAGCGTCTCAAGCAATTGCTGGATTACGACCCGCAGACGGGGCATTTCACGTGGAAGCCCCGCCCGTGGCTTCAGGGCAAGGCGACGGCTTGGAACAAGCGGTTTGCTGGCAAGCGCGCGGGTACGCTGAACAAGGTGCTTGGGTATGTCATGATTGATTTCGATGGCGCGCCGCGTTACGCGCATCGCCTCGCCTTCATTTACATGACCGGCTCTGTGCCAGAAATGATTGACCACGCAAACGGCAACAGGTCGGATAATGCGTGGAGCAACCTGCGGGCGTGCACGCAATCACAGAATATGTACAACGCCGCACTCCGCACCGACAACACGACCGGCGTCAAGGGCGTCGTGCTGCACAAGAAGCGGCTGCACCAAAACAGGCCGTATCAAGCAAAGTTGGCCCGCAAGTCTCTCGGATACTTTGCGACAGCAGAGGCGGCACATGAGGCGTACATGCGCCACGCGCGCGAAGTCGTAGGCGAATTTGCGAGGGCGGCATGACAGTCACAAACACGGATCTGTACCAGATCATCGGAGAGGAGCTTGCGATCATAGGCGCAGGCGAAACCCTGTCTGCTGACGTTAGCGACATGATCTCGCGCAGAGCCTCTAAGGTGAGAGCCTGGCTAATCGAAGAGGGGCTGTGTTTTTGGCTAGACGACGCCATCCCCGACGCTGCTGCGCTTCCATACGCTCAAGTGATTGCAGGCCAGTGCGCTGAAGCCTTCGGGCGCGGGCCGAACTCTGACACACCCTATCTGCTTGGCGAGACGGGCTACCGCTTGCTTGAGCGTCATGTTTCCCAACGCTCTAGCAAAGAGCCTGTCATGGTGGAGTACTTCTGATGGCTTTAGACACCAACTTCATTGAGGAGCTAACGCTGCTCAACAACGCCACCGCTACAGGGTCATTCGTGACTGCCAAGGGCGGAACGTATATTTGGGAGGCCGAGGGCACATTCTCGTCTGCTACGCTCCAGCTTCAGGCGCGGAATGCCAACGGCACTGCAACGGACATTGCAGGGGCGACACTCACGGCCAACGGCTTTGTGTCTGTGCTGCTGGGTGCAAACGCTCAAGTGCGCGTTGCGGTTACGGGTTCGCCTACGGCGATGTACTCCTCGCTCGTGGCGGTGCCATAATGGGCGGGGTCATCATTAACGCTCGCCCCATAGTAATTCTTGGGGCGAGCGGCACCGCAGTATCTGCTGCGGCGGATACAAATGAAAACACATTAGCGACCATTACGGTCCCGGCTGGGGCAATGGGGCTGAGAGGCATTCTTAGAATTACGACCTCTTGGACAACTACGAGCAGCGCAAACAACAAGACCCTTCGGGTTAGGTTTAGCGGCGGGGCGGGGACGCAATATGCGACCCTTGTCTATACGACAAGCGTGTCAGCATTCGACGTGCGCTATATCATAAACAGAGACTCGGCAACTTCGCAGGTGGGGTCAATGGCTGCAAAAGACACGGGTCTCGGAGCAGGTGGTGGCGCACTAGTTACGTCCTCTGTGGATACGACGGCAGCGACTACCGTTGTTATTACCGGCCAGAAAGCAAGCGCAGGAGAGACGCTGACTCTGGGGTCATATCTCGTTGAGTTAATCACCCCATAATGCCCCGCGTCCGTATCCCCTTTGGCCGTACCTTCAACAAAGGCCGGTCGAACGCAGCAGGTATGCAGTCTCTGGTGAACCTCTACGGCGAGCCAGTAGACGGCGAGGGGCGGACCGACTTTGTCTGCTATGGCACGCCTGCGCGCTCCCTATTCGCCACGGTAGGCGGCGGAGCCGTTCGCGGCATGATAACGGCTAGCGACGTGCATTACGCAGTGGTGGGGACAAGCCTCTACAAGGTGAACTCTGACGGCACGTCAACGGACTTGGGGACCATTGAGGGCGCTTTGCCTGTAGACATGTCCTTCAACTCGAACCAGATCGACATCATCGCCGAGGTCAAGTCCTACTATTTCGATGTGCCAACCCTGACGCTTACCGAGCATTCAGGCGGGGGCTATGAACAGGCTACGTCATGCACGTCCCTGGCGTCTTACTCAATCATCGCGGTCAAGGACACGGGCCGCTTCCGCTGGCGGCTGACGAACGTCTTTACTTTCGACGCGCTCGACTTCGCCACGGCTGAAGCGGAAAGCGATAACCTTGTGGCTGTTCGCGCAGTTGCCAACGATGTGGCATTGCTCGGCACCAAAACCACGGAATGGTGGGGGCCAACGGGTGACAGCGGGGCGAATGCTTTTGCACGCACTGCCACGGCATCGGCCAACATCGGCTGCACGTCACGCGATACGGCTCTGGTCGTTGACAGTGGCCTGACATGGGTAGGGCGGGACGGAAAGGCTGGGGGCGTTTCGGTCTACCGTGCAGAGGGCTATGCCCCGCGCAAGATCAGCCCGCCTGAAGTGGACACGCTGCTTGAGTCAGTAGCTGACTTGTCCATGCTCAAGGCGTTTGCCTATCAGCAGCGGGGCCACCTGTTCTACTGCCTGACGCTTCCTGATGAATGGTCAGTCGCTTGGGACATCTCCACCAATATGTGGAGCTACCGCAAGACAGGCTCTTGGCCGATGGGTGAAGACCCTACGGGCGGTTGGGATGCTGAGACATTCGCCATCAACGGCGTGAAGCAGATCGTCGGCAGTTCAGATGGCAATCTCTACGAACTCCTAGCCGACAGTTTCACGGAAAACAGCGAAGGCATTGTCCGCGAGGCGACAAGCACGCAGATCAGCCATGACGGCAAGCGCGCGTTCATGTCCCGCCTGGAGTTGGACATAGAGGCGGGCGTCGGCCTTGTCTCCGGTCAGGGTTCAAGCCCTATCGTCATGGAAAGCCACAGCGATGACGGCGGCATGACGTGGTCTAACCCTCGCAATGCCAGCATGGGGCAGATCGGGCAATACAAATATCGGGCCGTGTGGAATGCGCTTGGCTCGTATCGTAACCGGATAATCAAGGTCCGCGTGTCCGATCCCGTCAAGGTGGTCATGTTGGGCATGTTCGCGGATGTAACAGTAGGGGCGCACTAATGGCTGACAATTATCTTTCGAAACTCAAGGGCCAAGGCGGCATTTCCTCAATCCCATTTGCCCAGAACCGCGAGCGCATGATGGCTCTGGAGGCCCAGCGCGAGCAGGAACTGGTGCAGGCCCGTATGCAGCAAGAAGCGGCCATGCAAGCGCAGATGGCCCCACAGGGCACGCCTAACGACTATCTTCCAACTCTTGAGCAATACCGCGCGCAGATGACGGCGTTTGACCCAAAGCAGCCGCAGATGCGCGAGGCTCCGCAAGTGTCTCAATTCTCTAACTTCCCCGGCTATTCGAACCTGCTGCAGATGCTTGGCATCACGCAGGCGCAGCCTGACGTGCAGCTAGATGACAGGCTTGGCCGGTCGGTCGGCAACATGGCAATGGGCAACCAGCGGCTGCGTCAGCGCCTTGATGACTTTGAGCGTGAACGGGTTCGCGCTGGCATGATGACCCGCCGCTAATGACCCGCCGCCGCTCCAACGTCCCCCAGAAGATCCACCAAGATGACCGCGAGGTGCTTGGCTTCTATCAGGCGCTGCTCGACTACCAGCCTTTCCTCATCCCCACAGGTGAGGGTATCCGGCACTTCCTCGCTACTGTCCCTGATGGCTTCCTGTCGTGCGATGGCTCTGCAGTCAGCAGGTCCACCTATGGCGCGCTATTTGCTGCAATCGGGACGGCATACGGGGCAGGGGATGGCTCAACGACTTTCAACCTGCCGACTGCAGCCGGATTTGTGGTGAAAACCTAAAGAGGGAATATGCGAAACTTCTACAGGCTATGCGAGGGCATAGACACTGTGTCGATAGTCCACGCCTTGCAGACAAGGCCGGAACTCTGGAACCGCAACGCGCTTCGACGTGATACGTCGGAACTAGCCGAGTGCGACGACATCTGGTTGAGGTTCCCAAGTGCGGAAGGCATCAAGCAGGGGCTTGGTGAGTTTGAGTGTGTGAATTACCCGGCAATGGCAGAGTTGCCTGCGGTTCGCTCTATCATCTTCGGCCTGATGCGCCAGATCGAAGGTGAGCGGCTTGGTCCTGTGATGATCAGCCGGTTGCCTCCAGGCGGGCGCATTTACCCGCACGATGATGGGGCGGTTCACACGTCCTACTATAAGCGCCACCAAGTTGCGTTGCACAGCTTACCGGGCGTTCTGTTTCGGGCTGGTGATGAGACTGTCAGCATGAAGACAGGCGAAATTTGGTGGTTTGATAATTCAGTAGAGCATGAAGTTTACAACGGCTCGTCTGACGACCGGCTAGCTCTGATTGTGGATATACGACCATGCACCTGATCCGTGACGCACACCAAGGCGACATCCCGAACATCATTGAGGGGATTAGGGACTTTGTGGCGAACTCGTCCTATCACGTAGACACCGTCGATGCTTTGCACGTCGAAAACACCATTCTGGCGCTGCTGAACAGTGGTGACGGATGCATTGCCATCCTTGAGACAGACGAGGGGCACTTTGCGGGCTGCTTCATCGGCATGGCGCACCCACACCTGTTTTCCGGCAAGCGGATGATGGGCGAGTTGTTCATTTACACGACATCCGCAGCTAGAGGCCACGGCGGCAAGTTACGCCGCTTCGCCGAAGAGTGGGCGCGGGACCGTGACTGTCAGACATTCTGCATCGCATACCCGGTGAGCGAGAGCCACTTGGAGAAAGTTTATAGACGCTGGGGCTTTACCCCATGCGAGACAAATTGGCGTAAGGAGCTAAACTGATGCCTGTCGCAACCTCAACCGCAGTGATGGTCGGCGGAACCTTGGCTGCTGCCGGGGCCTCTGCATATGGTGCCAACAAGGCCGCTAGCGCACAAAAGAAAGCCGCACAGCAGGCAGGCGACATCCAGCGGCAGCAGTTTGAGCAGACGCGCGGCGACCTCGCCCCTTACCGCGACGTGGGCAGCAATGCACTCAGCCGCTACCAGAACCTGCTTGGTATGAATGGGCAGGACGCCTATCAGTCCAGCCTGAACGATTACCAGCAAAGCCCCTTCATGGCGCAGCTTCTGAAAAACACACAGCAAAACGTAGATGCCTCAAGCGCAGCGCGCGGCGGGCTTTACTCAGGGTCTACGGCTCAAGCTATCGGCGACCGCTCTGGCCAACTTCTGCTTGGCGACTTCAACAACTACCTGAGCCGCGTTGGTGGCCTCGTAGACACGGGCCTTGGTGCCGCCACGACCACGGGCAACTTCGGGGCGAACGCCGCTTCCGGTCAGGCTAACGCCGCGACAATGGCGGGCAATGCCAAGGCGGGCGGGTACATCAACATGGCAAATGGCGTGAACAACGCATTGAGCCAGGGGGCGAGCCTTTATGGGGCGTACAAGGGCGGGGCGTTTGGTCCACCCAATGGGGGCTTCAGTTCATCTGCGGGGCAAAATTACTTCATGAACGGCGGAAGCGCCCCAGCCGCCGCACAGCGCGCACTTACGGGGGGCCGTCCTTATGGCTGAACTTCAGATGCCCGACATCGCGGGTAACTTCCTTAGCAGCTACTACACAGCGCAGCAGAAGCAGCAGGCTGATGCAGATCGTCAGCGGAACATGATGCGTCAGGATCAGGGCGACGAAATGGCCCGACAGAAGCACGCGCTTGAGATCGGCCAGCAAGTCGTGGACTTGCTTGGTAGCACTGCGGACGGTGACGAAGCAGGCTTTGAGCGGGCGAAGATGCGCTGGGGCCAGATGGGCTTGCCTCCAGAGGCTGTTGCTGGCTTTACGGTCGCAGACCTTCCTATGCTTCGACAGAAGGCGGGGACGCAGTTGCGCGAGTTGCAGTTGAAGAATGCCGCACTCGCTCCACAACTGACACAAGCCCAGATCGCAGCTACCAACAGGTCCAACAGGCCGCAGGCTGGCCGTGGCCCGGGCGGGTTGGGTGGCGGCGGTATGCCGGGCGGCAAAGCCCCGCCAGAATGGGCGGCCAAAGACATGATGTTCCTCAAGCGTGGCATTGAGGCCAACAATGGCTTCACCCCAGAGGCAACGAAGGCGCTCACGCAAAGCGCCAAGGATTGGATGGCGCGCGGTCTTGGTGAATACAACACCGGCTTGGGCAACATCGCTCAGTCCAAAGAATCTAGGCAGGCTTCGCAAGTCGCTAAAAACTTCGTCGCTATCGTCTTGAGAAAAGACACGGGAGCAGCCGTCACGCCCCAAGAATTCGACTTCTACAAAGACATCTTTATTCCGCAGTACGGAGACGACGATGGCACGCTGCAACTGAAAGCGACGGCTCGCAGCACGTTCCTAAGTGCCCTTGGCTCTGGCCTTTCTCACTATCAGGCGTTGCAGTCCATGAACATTACGCCCCCTGAAGGCTTGCTGCCATCAGAGGGCCAGACAGAAGCCCCGCAAGATGGCGGCGCAGCGGCCCCAGCGGCAGCCGGGGCGGCGACGACATTTATTGACTATGACGCGAACGGCAACAGGGTCAGCAGATAATGCCAGTTCAAGCCAGAGCCTTTGACGGGACCGTGCTGCGGTTTCCCGATGGAACCCCGGACGCTGTCATCGACAAGGCCATGAAGGACTATGTGCAGCAGGCGAAGCCCGCCCAGCCGCAACAGAACTTTGGCCTTGAGGAACGCTACACAAACGAGGGCGGCACTCCCAAGCGGGAGTTGACAGGCTCGTCTCTCGGCATGGGCCGCGCCCAGAACATTCTGCAAGGCATGATGTTCAACTATGGCGACGAGGGTCTTGCGCACTTTGCGGCCACGCTCGACAGCATCCGGGGCGTGGGTGGCAACAAGTCCTATGACGACCTCTACAACGAAAACCTTGCCCTAGCGCGTAACATTGATAAGCGCATGTGGGAAGAACGACCCGGCGAGACTATCGCGACGCAGATCGGTGGCGGTGTCCTGACGGGTGGCGCAGGTCTGACAAAGGCCGCAACCAACATCATTGGCCGCGCCGCTCCTACCACCGCTGCGGCGTTGCGGGCTGGCTCTGCGGGCCTTGGTGCCCGTGCGGTTCAAGGCTCAGTCGCTGGTGCGCTTGGCGGCGGCATTGCCGGGTCAGGTGGCGGCACAGACGCGCAGTCGCGTTTGGCCGGGGGCGTTGTCGGCACGGTATTGGGTGGCACCCTTGGCGGTGCGTTGCCCGTTGCTGCCTCTGGTGCAGGCTCCGCTTGGCGTGGCGCTCAGTCGGCACTGTTCCCTGGCACTGTGAATGCAGAGCGCAGGGCGGCGGAAGTGTTGGGGCAGTCCGTAGGACGGTCAAGCCTCACACCGGGCGCTCAAGGCCCGACACAGGCCCTGAACGACTTGCAGCAGTCAGGCGTTACGAACGCAACGATTGCTGACCTGTCTGACGAGTTGACATCACTTACGGGGGCGGTCGCCCGGTCGCCCGGCAAGGGGCGGGAGATTGTCGGGGACTTTCTTCGCGCGCGACAGGAAGGCAACCCAGCTCTTGGTCAGGCCGGTGGGGGTCAATGGGCTGACATGCTCGACGACATCTCCGCCAAGGTTTCCCCGTCCGTCAGTGCGAAGCGTGCTGCCGAGGCGATGGTCACTCAGCGTGCCGACGAAGCGAAGCCGCTCTATGATAAGGCGTTCGAGGTCGGAAGCGTTGTCAGTGAGAAGCTCCGAACGCTTGGCAGCATCCCGACGATGAAGTCGGCGCTTCAGCGCGGCGTAACAATGGCGAAGCAGGAGGGCACGCTTCCGGCGGACTACAAGCTGGACCTTTCCAAGCCCCTGCCAATTCAGGTATGGCACCAAGCCAAGCAGGCGATTGACGACATGGTCGGCGCTGCCACGCGCGGCGGGGAGAAGGGCCAAGCCCGGTCGCTTCTTTCGATGCAGCAGCGCTTGCTTGACGAAATGGATGAAGTGACGAGCGGGCTTTATGGCCAGGCTCGCCAGAACTTTGCGGGCAATTCCGCTGTCATAAATGCGCTTGATAGCGGCAAGGCTATTCTGCAGCGGAACGTGTCTGCCGAAGATATTTCGGACAATCTTTCGAGACTTACGAGCCAAAGCGAAATCCAGGCGTTCAAGGCGGGTGCCGCACAGGCGCTTCGGGACACTGTAACGAGAGTCGGGCGCAAAGGGAACGCTGCGGCAAAGTTCCTTAATAGACCTGACATGCAGCAGAAGTTGCAGGCGCTGTTTGACGACCCGGACGAATACCAAGCCTTTATGCAGCGCATGATGGGCCGGGACCGGCTTTACCGCACCTACAGCGAGTTGGGTGGCAGCCCTACCCAGCAGAGGCTTGCAGCCGAAGCGGACTTGGAAGGCGCGGTGACAGGCGGCGCAGCCCCTGAGAACCTGCTGACGGCGGCTGCACTAGGTGGCAGGCAGGCTGTTGGCCGGTCGCTCCTCCAGCGGTTCCAAGACGGCCCTGTGCGCTTCCTGAGCGAGAAGGTGCGGGAGCGGGTGGCAGAGATGCTGACCACCAATGACCCGGCCCAAATCAGGCGCGCGGTTCAGTTAATCGAAGCCGCTGCAAAGCGGGCGCAAGCGTCTCAGGTCCGAACCGGGGCGGCACAAGCAGGCGTCGTTCAAGGCGCTGCTGTTCAACCCATCACGTCAGGAAACTAAGATGGCTCAACTCTTCCACCTCAGTGGTCAGACACTCGTAGACGGCAACGGCGCTCCGTATGCACTTGCCAAGGCGTATTTCTACGAAACTGGCACGACCACGCCCAAAACCACGTATTCGAACGCGGGCCTCACAAGTTCCAACACGAATCCGGTCGTGGCCGACGCCAACGGGCGCTTCCCAGACATCTACTTGATCGCTGGCCGCTACAAGGTCGCGCTCACAACCTCTGCTGACGTAGCCATTGACACGCTTGACCCAGTAGACGGTACATCCCAGCTTATCACGGCTGCAAGCGCCCCAGGCACCACGTACCCCTTCCTGCGCTACTACAACACGACAGACGGCAGGGTGTACCGCCGCAACGCTGCAAACAGCGCGTGGATTGACGAAGGATTGGTTGACAGCCTCATCAGCGGCGCAACAGTCTCCGAAGTCCTGACCGGCACCGCGACTGACAAGGCAGCAACTCCAGACGCCATTGCAGGCTTATGGCAACGCGGGACAGACATTGCATCCGCCTCGACGCTGTCCCTTCCTGCAGGCGGTGGTGGCGTGTTTAACGTCACGGGCACGACCGGCATCACAGCCATCTCATCCGCGCAGGGCGGGCGGTCGGTCAAGCTGCGCTTTGCTGGTGCTCTGACGCTCACGCATAACGGGACGAGCTTCATTCTTCCGGGTGCGGCCAACATCACGACTGTGGCAGGCGATACCGGCGAGTGGATCAACGAAGCGGCGGCAGATGGCTCTGGCTCGAACTGGCGCTGCTTCAGTTTTACAACTGGCGACGGACGCATCCTGCCTGCTGCTGCAGCCTTTGCAACACAAGCACAGCAGGAAACAGCCTCAAGCACATCAGTTGCCGTTTCACCAGGGCGGCAGCAGTACCATCCGTCAGCCTCGAAGGCGTGGGCGTCCTTTGTTCCTCGCGGGACAAACGGAACTTGCACCATCAACGCAAGCTACAACGTGGCAAGCGTTACCCGGAGCGCGACGGGCACCTACGATGTCCTGTTTACAACAAACATGAGTTCAGCGAATTACATTGTGGTTGCGCAATGCCAATCATCCTCCGCGCAGAACCTCATATACAATTCCCGCACCTTTGCCACAACTGGGTTCACCCTCTTCCAACTATCTGCGTCTGCAGCAACGGCGCAAGATTTGGGCGATGCTATCCATTTCATAGCAACCGGCGACCAGTAATTTTAAGAGTTCAGACAGCCTGGGGTTCCCCCTCCTTTCCCTAGGCTTAGTGGGGGACGGTATGCCAGTACCGCCTCTGCCATACCCGCGCCCCACGTGAGCGCGCGGGCCTTGTTTCACGTGAGGTTAATTATGTCGCCAGAACTTGTGGCCTTCGTTGGCCTGTTACTCCTGCTGAGCATGGTTTCATACTATGACGCTGAATGAACGCAGTGAACGGGCGCTCGTAGGCGTGCATGAGGCGCTTGTGCGGGTAGTGCGGCGCGCGGATGAGTTGACCGAATTGGAGTTCATCATCACGGAAGGACTCCGAGACAAGGCAAGGCAGCGAGAGCTATTTGCCAAGGGGTTATCAAAGACGCTGAACTCTCGACACATCACGGGTCACGCCGTAGACTTTGCCCCCATTCTATACGGAACCGTCACATGGAAAACACCGGCTTTTCTCCCGATCATTCGAGCCTTCAAGACGGCTTCTGTCGAACTGAAGACCCCGATAGTGAGCGGGAGCGACTGGAAGTCTTTCAAGGATTACCCGCATATCGAACTGGACAGGAAAGCGTTCCCATGAGCAGCGAATTGGATTTGCATCGTGACTTCGGACAACTCCAAGGCACTGTCGCCTCGCTGACCGGAGAGGTCAAAGACTTGAAGACGGAGGTCAAGGAACTCAAGGACACGGTGACACAGCTAACCGCGCTCCTGAACCAAGCCAAGGGCGCGAAATACGTGATTTTCCTAGTCCCTGGCATCGTAGGCACCATTGCTTCGGTGCTCGGCTATTTGGGCCTCAAGGCCATTGTCGGACCGGGCGGCTGACATGCCGAAGACGACCAAGCGTGCATCTGAGCGCATCTTCTACCGCAGGGTAGAGAATTGGGAGATATGGGGCCACATTTGGTCTGCTCCTAGCCTCGTGCTCTGCGTCCTCGCATTTTTTCCCATCGCGATGATTTACACAATTCTGTCGCATACCTGACTCATATTGCCGCAACGGCAGAAAAGGTGACACGGTGCCCACGCCCCCGCTTAACAAGCAGGAATGGACTCGCCGCAAGGCTGTTATCGAAGACGCTTTACGCAAAGGACACCCACCACCAGGAACGGCTGGCTCACATATCCGGGGAGCCATCGCTATCGCGGCAGAAGCCCTTGGCATCGGCCCCGCAAGCCTTCAGAACTCAATTCATCGGGCCAAGATACTAAAGTTCGCCCCGCCCAAGTGGAGCCTCTACAAAGCCTCTGAGGCGGCAAAGATTGAGCAGCAGACGCCGGATACGGTCAGAACCCGAAACCAAGTCGCAGATCTGCAGAAGCGCCTGACTGATGCACTGGACTACGCTTCGAAGCTGGAAGATATCCGCAAGTCGGTGTTTAATCTTCAGCCCGAAAGCCTTACTATCCCGACGTGGCAAATTAAGACAACGCCCGGCAAATCACAGCCCGAAATCCCGACGCTGTTTACGAGCGACTTTCAAGCTGGCGAAGTCATCCGCAGCGCGGAACTAGACTTCCCGAACGACTACAACCCCGACATCTTCCGCGAGAGATACCGCAGGCTCATCAACACAGCGGGCAAGCTGCTACAGCGCGAAGACCCGCAGATGCGATACCCCGGCCTCGTCTATCTCAGGGGCGGGGACGCAGTGTCAGGGGACATTCACGCGGACCTAAGCGAGACGCAGGACACGGTTCCGACCGAGCAAACGCAGATGGTGGCCGAGGAAGAAATCCGAGGGCTGGAAGAACTGCTCAAGATGGTGCCCAAGGTCACGGTCTACAGCGTGCCAGGGAACCACGACAGGACAACCTTCAAGCCACGGGCCAAGCGTTTCGTTGCCTTGACTTATGACTACCTCGCCATCTGGGCCATTGAATCCTACTTCAAGGCCAAGGGCGAAACCCGCATCACTTTCTGCGCTCCTCCATCGGGTGACGCGCTTTATCAGGTGTACGGCACCACGCACGTTCTCACGCACGGGGACCGGATAGGGTCACGGGGAAGTGGTGGCTTCATAGGACCAGCGGCAAATATTTCCAAGGGAAGCCACAAGGTTCGCACCCAGTACGCGCGCATGGGCAAACAGGTTGACTATGTGGATGTCGGCCACTTTCACACGGCAATGGTCCTCCCTAACGCCATCGTGAATGGGTCGCTGGCCGGGTTCAACGAATACGCGCGAACCGAACTGCGCTGCGAGCCGGAACCACCGACTCAAACGATGTGGTGGACACACCCGCGATGGGGCCTGACGACAATGCGCAAGGTGAGGGTGGACCATGACTAAGCGACCCGCTGAAGAAATCACAGACCACGAAGACCCGGAAATGGTCACTAGGACGATTGCCTATCACGCCCTGCCATATCCCTTCGGGGACCAGAGCGCACAGAGCATGTACATGTGGTGTGTCGAGCAAGTGCTGCAGCACCCAGAGACGCCCCTGACCGACAAGACGCGGGCATTTATCAAAGACCTGTTTAGCGACATCCTGGCTGCAGGGTCAGAAGCCCCCAAGCCACGCATTGAGGTGGTCAAATGAAGAGTGAGCGAACCCTTCGCATTGCAGAAGACGCAGGACCGTTTATTGCCAGTGTGTCCTTCAAGTTCAACAAGGAAAGCGGAGAGTGGGACATTCCACACTCTGTGTTCATTGAGGGGCGTGGCCGTTCCGGCACAGAACTGGACAACTGGCTAAACGAACTTGGCGTAAAACTGTCGAAAATACTTCAAGGCAAGAGGTGAAAATAGCCAATGGAAACCTGCAAAAGCTGCAAGTTCTTTGAGGAGCGCGCGAAGCAGTGCCGCGCTGCACCTCCAGTTGTCCACCTCCTGCAGAATGACAGGTGGGTGACGCTGTTCCCAGAAACAACTCGCGATGGCTGGTGCGGCTATCATGAGAAGACAGAACAAGCGCACCATTTCGAACTTGGTTCCCCCCTTATGCTCCAGAAGGATGAATCCAATGGCTAATTATGAAGTTTTCGAAGGCAAGGATCTTCGCGTTCCC
>Ga0181357_1000605_pt1 | contig 13791 bp, 11 predicted proteins | sample Fa13VDMM110DN_FD_130094 | JGI IMG/M metagenome (GOLD analysis project Ga0181357, IMG submission 130094) | Freshwater viral communities from Lake Michigan, USA - Fa13.VD.MM110.D.N | ecosystem: Environmental > Aquatic > Freshwater > Lake | place: USA: Michigan | collected 2013-09-24 | reverse complement strand
TACAAATCCAAATACAAAAACTTGTCCATGACCATGAAAAAACCAATAATACCATATACACTATTAGCAATAGAGTTAAATCCTTGGGATTGTTCTAGAAGTTCTTTTCCTTCTTCGGAAATAGTCAAACTCCCGAGATTTTTAAAAGAATTAACAGACGTACATCCGGCTATTCTTATAGACGATTGGCTTAAAGGAACTCTGTATTCTTCTTTTGGTAATCAATTAGCAGAAGGCAGCAAGTCTATAGTTAAATATAATGGATATGTCTATGTTTGCTCTTCTAATAATATTAAAAATTTAAAAAATCAATCAAATGTTTCAAATTATCCTCCATCTCTATCTTCTGGAAGATTACCAGACGGACATCAGTGGGTTCCACTATTTCAAATATCTCCTGACAACACAGGAAATTATATAAAAATACCATCATACGATAAAATACTCGATATTATTAAAACAAATGAAGTTCATTTGTTTTGTACCACAGAAACTATTGGAAAAGTAGGAGATTGTTCTTTATATCTAAGTAACGGATCTGTTGGTAAATTAATTGGATCAATAGAAACAGATTGTGTTTTGTGTAATAAAATTGCTAACGCTTTATCTAGCGACACAATCTCTGCAAAATTTTCTATTGTCCCAGATATATCAGATATTCCAATAATAACTAATAAAGAAAAACTGAATAATATTCTAGACACATATGTTTCAACTACAGATTTTAGTGTGTCAGCTTATAAAAATAACTTAAATAGTGGATTTAGTGCTGGATGTATTTTTTCTGTAAACATAGATCCTGACTACTTGTATACTGGTGTTCCTACAAATCTTGTAGTTAATATAGTAGGATCTGGGTCAGGTGCAACAGTAGAATTAATTTATAGCAATATTGTTGGATCTACTGGAGATATTTCTGGTATTGAAATAACAAATGGAGGAGCTGGGTATGACTCCGACACAACTGCTACTATTACAGGTTTAGCTGGTACTACTGGACAAAATCTTGCAAATGCTATTTCTCTGATAATACCTTCACAAGTATCAAATATATCTGATATTTCTAGTATATTTGATTTAAAATCTAGTTTTGCTACAGAGGTGGTAACTCTTATTAGTGGAGAACTAAATCCTAAATTAGAATCTATTAATTGTAATGCCTATACTTTACTCATAAATCAAATCGATAATAATTTACCACCAAACATAACGGGTGTGAAATGTTTTGATCCAGATACGGTAAACGCTTCTACAATACTCGATCAGAAATATAAATTTAACTTTATAAGACCATAATATGAAAAATCCATTTATCAATTCTCCTTTAAAAGCGTTTCCTTATAATAGTAGAGTATATACAAACGAGTTTAATAGTACATTTGCAGCAAAAAATTATGTACTTGTTGCGTTTACTCCTGGGTCTGCTTTGCAGGCATCTGAATTAAATGAAGTGCAAGAAACGTTTTATAAAAATACAACACTCTATAATATAATGTTTAAAAATTGGTTATTTATTGGAGGAACAGGATTTACCTCAGGTGGAAATGGAGATGCGATACGAGGACCTTCTTGGGTTGGAGCAGTACCAGTAGATCCCGCAGGAGGAGTACGTGTATCAGCAAACGGAATAACCTTCAATAAAGATTGGTATCTGGTCGATGACAGAAGTGGTCTAAAATTCTGGATATACAATAATTCAGAATTATACATCAAAGCAATAACTGCAGGATATTATGGTGTAGGTATAACGTATGGATATGTTTATGGTACAACTTCAGATTTAACAGACAATTCTGGAGGATATCCTGGATCGATAATAAATGGTGCGGACAGGTACTATATAAATATAACAGAAGCTCAATTCCATGGTGATACTGCTAGTAAAATAGATACGAATCAAAGATCAGTATTATTAAAAACTGGAATAACTTTCAATTATTTGAACAATTTACTTAAACGAGGAGAATAGTATATGCCATTTACAGATATAACTGGGTTGACAGCTTCCAGTACATTTAGTGATTTATTTAATAAAAATAATGAAATGATTACTAGATTGAATATACTAGATATAGGTTATATTGTCGCTGGTACTGGTATAACTTTGTCTTCAATAGGAAGTACTGGTGGTATAACCCTGTCTGTGGATTTATCTTCTTTATCCACAGATCTTTCTATTAATAATACTGCTATTACTGTCACTGGATCGTTACCATCTGGCCTTACATTAGGTGGGATCGTTGGTTCTGTTCTTATAGCGGGAGACACTTATGGATGGACTTCTTGCAATAACTCTACCTTGAGTACCTCAAATAGAATGATTGGAATTATAAGTGCAGTCAATGGATCTTCTTCTTGGAAAATTTCTACTGCAGGGATAATTGGATTAACTGGAAGTATAGCAGGACTAACACAACACTCGTTGCATTATTTAAATGCTGGTGGTACCTATACAACTACAGTACCCACTACAGAGAATACTGTTATCAAGCCAGTATTATATACATTTGGCACCACTACTAATCCTATGGGTTTGGTGATAAATTCACCTGGAATACTTATACCAGTTGCAACTACAAGTATTACATCTTCTGCAAGATCTATTGCAGAAATATATGGCGGTGGAGTAAGTGCAGGAAATCCAGTATATTATAATGTGGCTGGTGCAACTTGGAATAAGAGTATTGCAAACGACTATGCTAAAGCAGAAGTATTTGGCATAGTAGAAAGCATAACAGGATTAACTGCAACAGTTGTTATACAGGGATCGATTAAACTTCCAACCACAGAAATCTACAATATAGGAGATGGTGGTTCTGGTGGAAACGATATATATTTCTTATCTGGAACAACAGCAGGAGCAATACAAAATAGTGGTCCAACTCTATCTGGTACTATTGTTAAACCACTTTATACAGTAGCTCCTCATAGTCTTTCTGGTATTACATTCACAGGAATAGTAGTAAATTATATTGGATATAGAAATAATTAATAAATAATGTCCAGTTTTTTCGCTCCATTTTCTCTGACTATTGGTCCGACTGGTCCAACGGGGCCAACTGGACCAACTGGGCCCACTGGACCACCAGGGCCGCGTGGTGCAACTGGATCTCCTACCACGGGTCCAACTGGATCTAATATAATATTAGTATCGTTAGTGGCGGATGGTATTTCGTTTCAATGGACGAATAGCGAAGCATTAGTTGCCCTTCCTATAGGTCCGACAGGTTTTTATCAGGTACTTATGAAAGGTGCAACCGGATTAACAAACTCTATAGTATCTGGAACAGTACAAAATCAAAATATAGTAGCAAATACTGATGGTATTGTAACCAGTGGAAGTGTGTTAACTTTAAAAAATTTAAGTACTACTTCAACAGGAATAACATTAAGTTACGGTGATAACGATGACAATATTAATATAAAATTTATTAATTCTGGAGATATATTTACTGGATCTGTTGGCCAAATCATAGGAGGAGGTTCTGGAAATATAATACGTGGTATTACCTCGACGTTTCATCAAGCATCACTAAATCAAACAATTTTGCCAATTCGTGGTTATTATGAAGGTATTACACATATAAACAGTGCTAAAGTGGTTGATTCTGATGTAATAGACTGGAATATTGAAATTAGTGGTCCATATCGAAATTTTCAATTAAAACCTAGAACAGATTCTTGTACTCTGTGTACTCAAAGTATTAGTATATCAACCTTATCATTACCGCCCAATACTATTACTGCTATAACTCTAATCATTCCAATTGGAATCACCAATGGAATAGACACTACGTTTAATATTATTGATATCTATAGTATTGAGTCATTGCCAATATTATTTCCTCTTGGTATAGCTCCAAAATTAACAAATCAGTTAGATGTTATTAACGTTATTGTTGAGAATACTAATCATATAGCATATGCTACGGTATCTACACTAGATTCTCTGAAGTTGAGTACTGGAGATTACATACGACAGCCTACAAATGATGACTATTCGCAACCACCATACCTTCCATTCATAGACGATAGATCTTGTGTTCTTCCTACACCTTTCCTTACAAGTATTAATCCTAGTATAGGTTCTGTCTTGGGTGGAACTAATATTATAATAAATGGTCAAAACCTACAAGGATCTACTCTTACCATCGGGGGTATAACTCACTCTTGTGTAAACAATAGTGCTGGATTTACAACAGCCGCAACGACTCTTGCGGGCACATCAGGTTCTCAGTCTGTAATAGTATATACTACTGGAGGAACTGCAGGTGGCTTGACCTTTACTTATACTTCTATGACTCTAACCTCCGTAGTACCCAACCGAGGACCAACTGGTGGTAGTTAAATTACAGAATTTAATATATATTAGAAGGAAATAATATATGGCATTAGTTACTGTAGTTGGAACTGGTTTTACTGGGGCAACACAATGCTTCTTTGGTAGTATAGCGGTCAGTATCAGTCTAAATGCTGATGGAACATCATTTACCTGCACACCACCAGCAGGTGAGGGTACTGTATCAATAGGTATTACCTCTGCATACGGAGCAACTATAATTGGTACAGGGTCGAAAGGATACACCTATATGGGTATGCCAACTACTACTTCTCTCGGTCCTACTATGGGCCCAGTTGCAGGTGGTACCTCAGTAGTTATTACTGGAACTAATTTTTATGATAGATCTGGTACAACATTCCCAGGATCAACCCTACCTGTTGCATTTGGTATAACAGCATCGACGGGTGGAGTCATTACAAGTACCACATCAGTGACTGTGGCAACCCCTGTATTTATTACAGCAGCCGGTGGAGCAGTTACTGTTAACTTAAATACTCCTACAGGAACTGCTTCTAATCTTACTTATACCTATATTCCTCTACCAACACTAACTAATACCTCACCTACAGGTTCAAGTGGACCATTGGGTGGAGGAACTCAGTTGCGTATTATTGGAACAAACCTGTCAACCACTAGTAACGTTACTATGTCAGGTACAACAGGTGCAACATTAGAATCGATCAACACGTCAGGTGTTACTTTACTTTCTCCTCCTTCTACCACAGAGGGAGTTAAATCTATTGTAGTAATTACTGCCGGCGGAACAGCATCAGGTGTTAGTTTTACTTATGTTGGATTGCCAGGTATTTCTGCTATTGATCCTGTAGCAGGAACAACATCTGGTGGCACAACAGTAACTATTAGTGGAAGTAAATTATCAAATCCACAATATGTATTATTTGGTATCACTCTGGCAACTAGTACTACATCAAATACTACAGGAGTTACCTTGATAGCCGTTAGTCCCGGGTCTTTATCAACAGGACTGGTCAATATTTCTGTTCGTACTGCTGGAGGAACAGGTACTTTATCAAATGCTTATGAGTATCTTGGAGCTATGACTATAACATCGATAACTCCTAATCGTGGTCCGACTGGCGGCGGATAATTCTACATATAATCTCATTCCAACGGTGAGTATATATATTATATGGCAGCACCAAAACCAGTTATAACAGAAGGCGACTTTGCCGTCCCGACACAGTTTCCAGATTCTCGTATTTCTGCATTGAAAGAAATTACTGGTGCCTGTATGACGTTTTCGTTTGATCCTGGTATTTCAGGATGTACTTGTATAGCTTCTAATGCATATTCTTGTAAAAATGGAACATTTTATGCTGGATTCACCTGTGGATCTATAATTTCCACTAAAGGTGCATGTTGTTTAACCGATAGAGAAAATAAAACACAAATACCTTGTCAGACCTCCACGTTTTGTGGGTGTTATGCAATAGCTAATTCGTTTAACTTTGATTTTTCATGGAACCCATTTACAAAAGATAAAACTTCATGTGAAGATTTTTCTTGTAACAATTCAATCAAGACTATAGGAGCTTGTTGTAATGGACAAGGAAAATGTAGAGAAACCACCGAAAAAGATTGTCAAAGTACTAATCATTTTTTTCAAGGTATCGGAACTATATGTCTAGAGGGTGATAGAAATATTTGTATTTCTGGTACAGGAGGATGTTGTGAACCTGGCATTACATGTATAAACGAAATATTAGGAACAGATTGTATAAATTCTGGTAAATTATATATTGGTGCATCCAAACTTTGTTATGAATTTAATATCGAGTCCATTCTGTTGCCCTGTTTTTCTTCCTTGCCTGGATATGTACTAAATGTAGGCGATATTGTAGAAAACAGTATGGTTGTGGGAGTATATAAACCATATGAAACAGTATGTGCAGGAAATCCTATTTTTGCCGGAAATAGTGACTTTGACTCTTTAGTGGACGGAGGTGAAACTTTTTGCGTACCATACTTATCTTCTTATGATTACAATGGTTATGGAAATGTCAATGAAACATCCACATGTGATGCTACAGATTCGTATATCATATTAATGTCTTTAACTCCCTTGTCTTATAATGATAATTATAATTTTACATGGAATAACGGAGGTATGGCTTACGGTCCTCTTATTAGTCCGAGTGGTAAAATAATAGAAACAGAAACACAACAAATTAATCTAAAAAAAGAAGGATATATATACAACACACAATTATCTGATGTTGTAAATAGAAATATTATTTCTTATAATTCCACATCAGGATGTTCTGAAAAAAGAGAAGAACAAGATACACCCGAACAAAGAAGTTTTAGAAACACTGAACAAAATTTCAACGGAAGATGGTCTTCGGACTGGGGACTTCACAATACAATTCGAATGGTAAATGCAGAAATATTTTATGAAACTGGTATCACATATGATTCATATTTGTATTCTAGTTTATATTCACCGTCTAGTGCTTTTGGATCGGATGATACTTCAGCTGTTGCAGCGTTGCGAGAATTAAATAAAAACACAATTATAGTTTCAGATAATATATCTTCTTGGTTTATTCCAAGTATAAACGAATTATCGTTTTTAGCAGATCAGTGTATGACTAATAATCTAAATAATACAATAATAAATAATGGTGGAGTGCCGTTACAGGGAGAACATTGGTCTTCTACAGGATCTTTCAATTTCAGTGGATCAACAGCAGGAGAAGGTATGTTTAATGGATCAACTGCAAGTCAGGGTTCATACGCTTGGTCTATAAATTTCAATACTCCACATAATACAATCAAAAAAGACGACAGATTAATTGACAAACAGATACGTCCTATCAGAATAGTAAGATGTGATGGTTTAAATCTAAAAAATTCCAAAAATAGATTGTGGTGGAGAATAAATACATAATGCCATACAATTTTGGAAGTTCTTCTATCAATATTGAGACAGGAATAGGTCCTATTGGCCCTGCTGGGCCTACTTCGGGTATAACAGGCCCAACAGGATCAACAGGCACTACTGGCAATACAGGAGATGGACTCACAGGAGCAACAGGCATTGGTGTAATTTCTATTGCAATTATAGGAACGACATTAGGTATAACATATGGAACTGGAAACACGCTATTTTCAATATCAAATAGTTCAATCAAAGGACCTACAGGCACTACCTATAGTAATACCACACAGTATGTTATAAAAGGAATAACTACTAATGGATTTTCTGTATTAAAAACAAAAAATCTAACAGAATTCGCTGCAAATTCTATTACTTATGGTATTTCTGGTGGAGTAGCTGTACCAAATACAGAAACTAATTTTAGATATTTAACATTCTCTGGTATTACATACACAGACACAAACATTATTACTTTAACTGGTGTTAGTGCCTCTCAGGTTACACAGGCAATACAAACAAATCAATTGATTTATATAGATAATACGAATCTATTAGCAGGAGTAACAACTTCTGTTTGGAACAATACGAATAGAACTCTAACTTATAGGCCTCCAGTGTTTGTAGAAACAAATACAGTAAACTATGGTATTACTGGAGACAACTATCGAAACACTTTAATTGGATTAACTGCAATACCAGCGACTGGTTGTAATATTTTATATAGCCTTGCAAGGCCTTTGACGCACCTTTCTTCGACTACGGGAGGATTCACTGGTGGACTATACCTAGACGGAATTTCTGGGTCTATAACAAACACTGGAGTATTTTTAGAATTTGGACAATCAACAAATGAAAATTATGGTTATACCTTTGGTCCACAATATGCTGCAGCAATAACTTATGGATCGTGTTGTCTTCCTTCTGGAAAATGTATAGAGTATTCTACTCAACAATATTGTAATACCTTTAGTGGTTCAACTTTTTCTGCTGGAATATCATGTGAAGCAAGTAAATGTGGATTTAAATCTTGTTGTTTGTACGATATAGAAACAGATGGATTTACTTGTATAAATGCACATCCATCCGAATGTGCTGCATTTCTTGGTGTTACTGGAACTAGTATGTGTGACAGTAATACTTGTATTAGTTCTAGTTTGTGTTGTATATTACCCACTACATTTACACAGAGAAGTACAAGCCTAAGTAATTCTGATTTTGAAAATCAATATGCAACAAACGGTCGATGTTGTTTTGGTGGCAAGTGCTATTATGTAAAAACAAATTCAACAAAAACAGGATATATACCGACATTAAATGAGTTGGTATTTGTTGGATATGATACTTGTGCTAGTTTTATTGGTGCGTGCTGTACCGTTGATGATTGCTATAATACAACAGCTTTAGAATGTGATGATCTACAAGGAACATTTAAAGGTGCAGGAGTAAATTGCTCAGAAGGATGTACCTCATGACATCTATATCTTCTAGTTTCATTTCATACAATACCAGTTCATTTAGAGGAAATACGGGACCCACTGGGCCTAATGGTCCTACAGGACCAACTGGATCAACAGGAAACGCCGGAGGAACACAAGCTGGATTCACAGGTCAAAATGGAATATATGTAAAATATTTAAATATATCGAGTAGTACTAATAGTTTAGGTTGTACTTTGAATTATATTCTTGGTTATTTAACCGACACTAGTACTACGTCTGCTGAAATTTCTGGAGCAGAAATATTTAGAGGATCTTTATTGTTGTCCTACGAAGGAGTATCATATCAGGGTTCATCATTAGGAGTTAATATTTGTAAAGGATTATCTTTTGATACTTCTGGTATTACAAAACAAGCAATATTTAATTTTAAAGATATAATATCATCATCTGCGGAAATATCAGTTACATCTGATTCCAATTTCATTTATATAAATGCGACTGGTGGACAATCTACATCTAGTTCTACTGATAATGGTTTAGCTTATAAAAGTGTAACAGGTATAACAACAACAAATCCGAATATAATAGGATTAGGATTTAGTTTTGATTCAAATTTTGGTATAACTTCTGGACATTATTTATATATTAATGGTCTAACTGGATCCACAAATTCAATAATTGTTGACAGAAAAATATTAACAATCACTTCAAATCCAACTACTCTACAATATTTAAATTTAAGTAACTATGGTGTTTTTGATATAAAAACTCCAATTGGATTTGCTGGATTTACAGGTATACAAGGAGTATCTGGTGCAACAGGTACTATATTATCTGCTACTTTGATATTTGATAGCGAAGATGTTTGGCATTTTCCACAAAATATATTTTTCAGAAATAAACAAAATTATTTAACACCAGGAACTACTATAATCGGTGTACATTCTTTAGATTATGGTGCTACTTGGAGAGCTGATATTTTTGGAAGAGGATATCCGACAAGTGCTGAATTGGGTGTATTCGTTTCACAATTAAATCGTTGGCCAATAAATATAATGGGTGCTAAAACCACCACAACGATTTCGGGTACAGATACAATAATTAAGTGTACCGACTATAGTACATGTCTTGGTAAAAACGTGAGTAATTTCAAACCACTACAATTATGCACTAGCGGATTAACCTATTGTTGTATAAAAGGTAAACAACAATTAGTACCAGAACACTTGTGCAAAAAATATAAAGGAAGAATGTTTAGTCGTGGGGTGACATGTTTCGATCCATGTGGCACAAACGCTGTAGGTACAACAGGATCTTGTTGTATTTCTGGTGTGTGTAATAAAAGATACACAATCTCAGAGTGTGTAAGCCGAGGTGGTGTCTTTGCAACAGGAGGAACTTGTGCATCGGTATGTTTTTCTCTACCAGTCCCAAGTACGTCAGGCCCATTAGGAGCATGCTGTCATATAAATCTTCCAGAAAACTGTTCTTATATATCACAACCAGAATGCGATGTCTTGGGTGGAGTATTTACTTCGGGAGTTTCTTGTGCTGATGTTAATTGTAGTACAATAACAAATTTCAATCCAACAATCAATACTCAAGATATTCCAGATATAACCGAGAACTCAGTTACAAAAAATATTAGACTAGATTTGGGTGGAGGTAACTTTGATTGTATAACTATAATAGGTACACCAGAGTATCTAAGTCAATTCAAGGAATGTTAATATGTCCATAGAATTCAGATCAAGAATAACATCTTCTATAGATTATAAAGAATTACTTGTTAATGGAATTTGTTGTCAAGGAATCACATTAATAGATCCATCAGACTATGGGTACGATTATAAAAGATGTTACTTAGATTATAATGGGTATTTTATACCAGGAACACTAAATATTAACGGTGTAACGTGTCCAAATGATCATATATAATTATTGACAAATACTGATATATATACTATAATAAATCATGGCGTGTGGATGTAATAAAAACAAAGGTAATGGTCCGTGTGTTGGTGAAAATTGTCCTTCTAAGAAAGAATTTACTATGAGTGATGTGCCTGAAATTCAAAAAACAAATGGTGTTCTACCTTCCGATATTTACACCAAGATGTCTCCAAAACCACAAATATCGGAATCTAAACAACCAGAATTCAAAGATCGAGAAGTAAAAGAAATATCAAGTATATCTAAAAAGATAGAAATGGCGCAAAGTTTTATTTCAGCAATTGCGTCCAGAGGCGCATCCAATAACAAGGTAAATGTACCACTGAAACAACTGAGGGTGTTGAGTTGTTTTGGTAATAAAGACAAAGGTGGACAATTACCTCCTTGTGAATTTTTACGAAAAAGTAAAACAGAAGGAAAGTTTTTCTGTGGTGGGTGTGGTTGCGGAGATAAACCCCTTACATGGCTTATGGGAAAGGGCGAAGAATATACTAAATTGGACTACCCAAAACTAAACTGTCCATTACAGATGCCTGGATTTACTAATTATAAACCATCTGGTCCAGAAGAAGCAATTTCTCCTATAACTAGAAGATATTATGTGGAAAACATAAACTATAGTGATCTGGAACAAGTACAAGTTTCTATGCACGATATTCCAGAATTACCCACTGAACCTCCAAACGTATCCTAATTCATAAAATAATTTCCTTATAAATAAATAAGGAGATAATATATGGGAAACGTTAATTCTAAAGATGCTATTATTAAATATGCATTGAGAAATCTAGGATATCCAGTAATCGAAATAAACGTCGATTACGAGCAATGCCTAGATAGAGTCGATGATGCCTTAGAATTATTTGCAGAACGACATTTTGATGGTGTTGAAAAGGTGTATTTTAAACACGAAGTCACATCAGATACAATCACAAATAAAGTTATACGTACAGATACGTTATTAAATCCTAGTGGAGTTACTGGAGATGGTCCTGACGGTACAACTATTGTTAGTGTAATTAAACTGTTTCGATTTGGCGGATTTGCAAACATTGGTATGTTTGATGTTAGATATCAAATGGCCCTGACTGATTATTTCGGAATCAATCGTGGGTTGGGATCTCAGAGTGGATCGGGACTTGCCACCTACGATAGCACCAAACGATATATTAATATGATTGAACAATTCTTTGCACCCGAAAAGGCAATAAGATTCAATAAAGTATCAAATAAAATTTATATAGACGGGATTATGACAGATACAGTTGCTGGAGATTATCTAATAATAGAAGCATACGCTGCATTAAATCCTGAAGTATATACTGAAATATATGATGATCGGTTGATGAAGAAATACGTAACCGCTTTGATTAAAAAACAATGGGGATCAAACATGTCAAAGTTTGATGGAGTTCAACTTCCTGGCGGTATTACAACCAAAGGTGCACAAATATATGGAGAAGCTGTTCAAGAAATTCAAGTAATTGAGCAAGAATTAATAAGTACTCACGAAATGCCTAGTGACTTTTTTATAGGATAAGATATGGCAACAAATCCATATTTTAAAAGTTATGATTCTAAACTAGAACAGAGATTAATAAATGATCTGACTATTGAGACTATTAAAGCGATGGGTAGAGATGTAGTATATATTCCCAGAGATTATTTAATTATAGACAATTTGTTTGGAGAAGATCCAGAATCTAAGTTTACACAAGGTTATCCTATTGAAATGTACATGTTAGATACTGATAAATTTCAAGGCAATAGAGATATAATTGCAAAATTTGGAATTCAAATTACAGATAGAACAACTCTGTCTGTTTCTAGAACTAGATTTGAAAATGAAATAACATCTCATAGAAATGAAATAAAGAGGCCCAGAGAAGGTGATTTAATTTATTTTCCTTTATCTGGTAGTTTGTTTGAAATAAACTTCGTCGAAGACGAGGCACCATTTTATCAATTAGGTGGATTGACCACATATACTTTAAATGTCGAACTGTTCACCTACGAAGGAGAAAATATCGATACTGGTATTTCGGATATAGACAATGTAGAAGATTTAAGAAAATCGTATGCCATACTTGCTATTCTACCACTCAACCCAATAGCAGGATCCACTGGAAATACCATATTCGATGGTGAGCCACTATATCAAGTTCTTGGTGTTACTGGAGTTGGTGCAACTCTTAGTGCTGCAACTTCAACAGCAATTTCCTTGCAATTTATTAAGGGAACTACACAGAGTCAGTTGTATATAACAGGTATAAGTGGAACAATTTCCTATGCTGCAACACAAACTATAAAAGGTGCAGTTTCTGGTGCAGAATATTACCTTACAGGATCTTCTTCTGTTTCTAATATAGTGGCACAGAAAGATCCAAACACAGGATTGAATGTTGTTGATAATGATCAACTACAATCGACTGGAATTGATATATTTGACTTTACAGACATAGATCCTTTCAGTGAAGGCAAATACTGATGTTCAATCAAATAATAGAAGACAGTTTTAACAACACAGTCCGAAAACACGTTATTGCATTTGGATCTTTATTTAATTCCATTTATGTTCAAACTGTGCGCAGTAGTGGTGTAGAAAAAACTAGAGTTCCGTTAAGTTATGGCCCAAAAGAAAAATTCATTCAAAGAATAATATCCGAAAGTGGTATTACTGATCAGACACATCTCCAGATGTCTTTACCGAGAATGGGTTTCGAAATGGGTGGACTTCAGTATGATCCATCAAGAAGAATAAATAAATTAAAGAAAATAGAAAAAAACACAAACGGAAAAAATCTGTCCAGTTATTCCGAATCTCCCTACATTTATTCGTTTAATTTGTATATTTTTACCAGAAGTTCAGATCATAATTTTCAAATTGTTGAACAAATTGTTCCATTCTTTACACCAGACTTCACTGTAACTATGAATATGAATGAATTATTTACTAAAGTCGATGTTCCTATTGTGTTATCAAATACAACAATAAACGAAGAATATGAAGGAGAGTTTGACAATAGAAGAAGTCTCATAAGTGTTATGAATTTTACTATGAAAGGATATATTTATTCTCCAATCAAAGAAAATGATCAGGTTCCAATTGAACAAGTTAATATTGATTTCTACGACGGATCTGTTACTCCTAAGTT
>Ga0181357_1000604_pt1 | contig 13795 bp, 12 predicted proteins | sample Fa13VDMM110DN_FD_130094 | JGI IMG/M metagenome (GOLD analysis project Ga0181357, IMG submission 130094) | Freshwater viral communities from Lake Michigan, USA - Fa13.VD.MM110.D.N | ecosystem: Environmental > Aquatic > Freshwater > Lake | place: USA: Michigan | collected 2013-09-24 | reverse complement strand
TATGATCAAGCGCAATTATAAACCCTTTCTCCCTATTGTGATAATAGAGTGAAGAAATACTGCTAATTTTAGGGTGATAATTACTATTAGATGAAATAATATGGATAAAGCTGTCTTCATCCTTGCCTAATTGTAATAACTGCTCTTTCGTTTCTATTATATAAAACATATAACCTTAATTGAACCATAATATACGCATTTGTTCTCATAATAACAACTTAAACAGAAGGTCTTGCGTATTTATCGTATTTTTCTCCGATATATTCAATTAATCCTCTAAATGATTTATCTTTAGTTTGAACTAATCTTTTATTTGTGTCTATAATTCCAGAAATTTTGTACTGTCTATTTTCTCTTGTATCTTTTAAAGGACCAGTTATTTGCCAAAATAAATCAATAGCTTGATATGTAATATAATCATATTCACTATTTTTTGATTGTAGCGATAAATATGTATCTTTTGAAATTTCTATAACATAACCAATATCGTTTCTTTTCTTTGCAAAATACCTCATGATATATCCTTTTGCATAATCTGCATCTGTTGGTTGAGGGTAGTATTGTGGAGGAATTTGATATGATTGGAGATTCTTTATATTAGGGTTTTTAATATATTGATCTGATTTGTTATTTAATATTATTATACCTTTTTTATTATCTAAATTTATATTAATGTTATTATTCTGAATAGCTTGTAGTTCTTGAGATGACCCTATTACAGGATTAATACCAGTATATATTTTACCATTAAATGTTTTATAATATGCTCCAATATATGGTTTTCCATTAAGCTGATACTCATCACCTCTAGTATATTTATTAATAGTGATTCTGTTTTTAGGATAATACTTAATCATATATTATGTTGAAAAAATTGTTTTACCTATTATAAATCCGCCTCTTGCAAATAATTCTTGTCTATATTTTGGTCTTGTTCCTGGACCGTAACTTTTTATATCAGCTGCTGTAAAATTTATTATATTTTTAGGAACATTATTTAATAAATTAATTGCTGCACCGTAAATATTATCTGCTTCAGTAGGATTAGGACCATTTATATATCGCTTGCTTGGAAATGGGTTTGATCTGGTACCGGTTACTGCTTGAAATTGATTTTTTGCAGTTAATACATTTGTTATAGTCTGACCCCATGATTTACTTCTTGTTCTATTTAATATAGCTCCCATCACATATGCTCTTTCTGTTTGATTATTACTAGCTTCAGCAAATGTTGCTGATATCAATTGTGACCATTCAATAGAAGATATTAATCTACCTAGATATTGTTCTGCTATTTTTTTAGCTTCAGTATTAGTTCCTATAAAGCTAGTATCTGAGGCTGTTGAATTAATGGATGTATTATTAGTAGGCTGTCCTCCTCCGATACTTTGATCAATATTACCTAAATTATTGGCGTTTGTTGGTGATGATATTGGGATATTAATCATTTGACCTCTAATAGATGTTACCCATTGATTATTATCTATGGTATGATTTAATCCGGCTACCGCAAATCCTACTCTATTAAATCCTTTTGTATCTAAATATTGAGTAGGCAGAACATCTTTAGGAACTGTAAATCCTTCTAGTAGAGACATTCCGCTTATTCCGTCCATTCCTATATTAATACTAATAGGTAAAACTTGTCTTGCTTTAGTTTCGTCTGTACCTGCTTTTAGATTATTAGCTGCAGTAGTATAATATACTTTTGAGGTATTAACATTAGATTTTGTATATATACCTCGATTATAAATTTCAATTACTGTACTATTAAATACTGTAGCGGCATCTTTATCTGCATTTATATTTGATTTAGTCGCGTTATTATTACTACCGCTAGTATTTGTTGCTGTTTCTTTTACAGGTAATACTCTGTCTATTAATTTATCATTATTATATCCTAGTGCTGATGAATCTGTGTTTAAAGATCCTAGGTTACCTGCCTGTGAGCTAAATGCAATCATTTGACTCATCTTAGTACTAACTTCTGTTTTTAGCTGTAAGGATCTAACTATAGAATTTTTACCTATTATAGGAATAACTGTTGGTTCTGTTAGCATTAACGGACTTTCAGGACCGTTTGATGATATAGTTGATTGATTTGAAGGAGGGTTAATCATTTGATCGTCATATATTCTTACTGTATTAGCGTCATCATAATATCCAACTCTAAAACTATTAATATTACCCAATGATTTATTAATATCATCCATTAATATCTCTAAAAATGATCTTAAATAAACATCAGTTTTAGAATTACTATTTGATTGAGATTGTATAATATTAATAACATGATCAATATTAACAGGAATATTCATTAATTTTCCTCTAAGCGATGCTATACCTTCCTTTTCTCCAAATCCGGATTGTACATTAGGAGAAAATGCATCTAATTTATTATTAAATGGATTTATAGGTTTTGCATTTTCGGGAAATAATTTTTGATATATTTGATTATTAATATTAATTTTAATCATACATACTCCAGGATCTATCGATAGCTGATACGGAGTAGTAAAGCAGTAGTTTGTTTCTGGATTAAAGTCTATGTATATAAAGGGTTTTTTAATTTTTCCATCAGTATTTTTTTCATAGAATATACTATTATTATTTATATAATATAATAGCAATCCTAATTTAATATAGCAAAACTTAGATGTTTTACCTTGATTATCATTATCTTCTAACCCTGCTTTATATACTTTGAATAGTTCTTGAAAATTAACATTAGATATTTTTTCTGATGACTTTAATTCACCTGATAATACCTCACTGTTAAATCCTTTATTGATAAAGAATGCTAGCTGCTTTTCTATACCTAGACTAGTTACATCGCTAGTAATATCAGAAAATACTGTATTTTGATTATTTATTCTAATTGGATCTAAGGGGCCGTTTTTTAATTGTTCAGTTATAAATTCATACGAGCCTGATACTTCTCCTGTACTATTTGGACTAGCTGATGCAAAATCTCTTAAATCTATTAAAAATTTATCAATATTGGAAAAATATTGTTCTGGAATACTGGATTGAACTGTATCTAGTGATTCTCCAGGTACGTATCCTTCAGTATTACTAGAATTTAATAATTTTTTTTCATCAAAGTTATATATAATAGTAGCTATATCTAATCTTTTTTGTGTTTTTGACTTTTTATAAGTATCTCCATTATATATACTATCGTTATTTGCAGGAAGTATTGTAAAAAATACTTTTTCATTTGTACCATTATTATATGATTCAATCTTATCAAATATACTTTTTACTGTTTCTTGAACTTTTTGAGTCCTAAACCCTGGCGTGTATCCTTCCTTTGATATAACATCTTCTGTTTCAATTAATGCTGATATTTTTATTGTGTTATCGTTTACATTTCTTGCTGATAGTTTACTAATTGTTATTAATTCTTCCTTTAATGATAATATTTTATTGTAATCAGGAGCATTCCAGACGTTAAGTGCAAAATTAAGATAATATCTTCTTAAAGCCGGTGATTTAATCTGGCCAGCTCCTTGGTTTAAATTTGTTACAGGTCTAAGTATTTCAAAATTTTCGGAATAGTCTGCATTAAAGGTTATTTCAATTAATATATCAGTATTAATAAATTCTACTGAGTCTTGATCCGCAAACCCAGATGCTGAATCTCCTGTGCCTGTTCCCGTAAATACTATTATTTTTTCCTCTGATTTTAGTGGTATTTTTTTAGTTAGTTTTATTAATTTAGGAGTTGCTGATTCTAGTGTCCATTGTTTTAGTTTAATCTCCTGTTCTGTTTTTAAATTTAAATAATCCTGTGAAGAGACATAGAAACCTTGTTTTAATTCATTATTAGATATCTGTATTAGTCTATTATAATCAATCTCAGAATATCCTATTTGACCTGGTTTTAATAATGGGTTGTTAATTAAATATGATTTAGATAGTGTATTTCCCTTAGAATTAGTATATATAAACTTAATATTTACACCTTTATCTTCAGATATTATTGATTGATTTATTAGTTGCTGTAAATCGTTTTTTCTTTTCTGTAATTTCTCAAAATTTATAAGTACATTTTCTCCTGAGTTAATTATTTCACCTATATCTGGCCATGCTATGCTGTTTCTTCCTTGCAATATATAAGGATCTGTTGGTGGAGGTGCTATTATAGTATCAGATACTTTTTGAGTAGTATTATCATTTATATTTTGAATTGCACTTTCCGACCCTCCACCAGGCATGCTAAATGCTTGATTGATTTTTAATGAATCAATAACACTACCTAAACCTGTTAATTTAACATTACAATCATACGATCCATCTTCTGCTTGAGACCATTCATAATTAGATATTAATCCATATAATCCATCATAATTACCAAATGATTTTACTCTTTTATCACTTATACCTCTAAGTATCCCTTCTTTAGTTTTATATAAATCGTTATTAAATACATCTAAAGGGTTAATCTGTGGACCTATTGTTACTAATTTATTATTATTATCAAGATAAGTAGTATGACCCCATTCAAGAAGACATGAATATCCTAATCTAAAGTAAAGTAGATCAATTGCATTTAATTGATTAATATTCCATACTTTAAATTTTATATTAGCAATTCTTAATGATCCAGCTGTACCTGCATGTTCTATTGTTGCTGATATTATTCCCGGCATAGGTCTATATCCGAATTGATCTACTCCTCCTAATCCATATGCTGAATTATTAGTTATAGAAGATGGATCGTTTGACTCTATACCTGATCGTAAATTTATGTTGTTATTTTGATATCTGCCTGCTCTATTCAGGGAGATGTAGGATGTTCCTCCGAAAAGTATCCACTGCTTAGAAACATCAGTAGGTGTTCCGGCTTTTTGTTTTCCTTCAATATCTAGATCTCTTCTTAATTGATCGTCTCCTACATCTACAAATGATACCAATCTTATCCAGCATGTTTTATTAGCTAAATACATTATTTGATCATTAGTTCTTGAATCAATAGTTGATCCTTGAAATGATCTAGTATATAATTGCTCCTTTACATATTTTTTAAGAGGAACGCCTACGATATTTGTAAATTTTTCTTGACTCATAACTTATCTATTCTGATTTGCGTTGTTATACAAATTCAGTGCCGATTCAATATTGACTGGTATTCTTAATTGTGTTCCGGGAGTAGGTACTAAGCTGTCACCGGGTAAATTATTTGCCATTGATATTATCCAGTATAAAGTTGTATCTCCATAAAAATCGTATGCTAGTATATCTAATCTATCAGATATAGTAGTTACTACATAAATGTCATTTGCATCAGCAGGTATATCGGGATATATATTGGATGCAAAATACCTTTTTCCTGTATTATTTTTAGTTATTGGAATATATTGATATCTACTGGGCATGATTAATATTATCTAGGCAATGGTATTAATGGTTAAGTATTTATTATTCCTGCTGCAGACTGGAATCCAGAATGCTTGTATCAGAGTTATTATTTCTTATTCTTTGATTTATTAATGGAGTTATTTTATTATCTTGTGATCTTCTTGGTAAAAAATCATGTATTGGTGTAAACTGACACTCTGCTTTTATTACGTGAGGTAACTGTGCATCAAAATCACCTCTACTATCTATTTCCCATGGATAATCTGTTTCTATTGATAAATTCATACTATTAAGAAATCCTGGCTGCCTATAAATATAGTCACCTATAGTCATTTTAACAACTGGTGTTCTCATAAAGCTGTTTGACCCGTAATCGGGGTATATTTGGGATAGTAATATATTTAGTTTTTTGTATATTGGTAATAATTCATTCTTAGATAATGCAGCTATAATAAATCCAAAGTTAATATTTCTTGTAAATCCGGTATATCCATAAAATGTTTCACCTCTACCTATATATTTTACTGAGCTATATTCTGCAGAATTATTATCACTAAATGATGATATAAATGCTCTAAATTGAACGAATATACTCCCTGCAGGATCATAATTAATAGCTTCAAATCCGAATCTAATAAGATCTTCGGTAGCTACTGGTAGTGTGTCTGTAATATTATCCCATGGATCTATATTGGACGCAATAGGTTTATATGTATTTCTAGGCTTGTTTATATTATCTCCAATTTTAGTTCCGATTTTATATTTTATCTCTATATTTTTACTAGTATAATCACTGAAAGGAATCTTTCCGTTGATCTGATCTATAATATTATATTGACTAGATGAGATTGCTCCGTTAAATTCAGCTCTAAAATCCTGCTTAATTATACCTTTTTGTCTATCATTATCATTTAAAGTCTGTGATAATTGATTATAATTAAATGTATAAATTCCTTGATTAATATCTAGGTTAGGATCAAAATCAGATATAACCTTTCTTTCAATAGTAGTAAATCCTATACCTCCAATTGAATCCGGACCTCCTGGGTATTCAAATAATAATGTTGGATCTGGAGATATTCCTAAATTAGTACTGTTTGAATTAAGTGATAGTATGTTTATTCCGTTAGAGGTGATTTTACTTCTATATAAACTAACTAATCTGTTTAAATCTTTAGCCTTATTCTTTACAACATAATCATATGATAATTGAAAAGGGTTAATAGGTACTAATCCATGCCTGTCAAAATGAATACCAGAACCCATTACTCCTACCTGCTCTAGTGTATTTTTTCCATTATTATATACTCTAGTATATTCTGTACCTCCTTGTATTAATGTTCCTATTTGCTGACCGAATGGTTGTAGGGCTTGACCTACTTCCATTTTTGGATTAGCATATTGTAAGTATCTTTGTTTTTGTAAAAATATATTACCTTCTGATGTACTGTAAAATTTTTTTATTCTATTTCTATCTATTACAGCGGCTGATGGAATTATCGGTACTAGTGAGCTGATACCTAATCCTGAACCTCCTCTTAGAGGAAAATCATTACCAGATCTATTTAATTCATAATATCTTTTAGTATCTGGCCCTGCATCTTCCGGTAATGGAAATTGAATAAATGGCTGATTACTGCTTCCTCCGCCCGGTTGATCATTGCCGTATGGTATTGATCTTTGAGTAAAATTACCTTGACCACTATAATAAAAAAAATTAGGATCGTTATTTAATAAATCTATTAATGCCATCTTTATATTATCTTAACGGTCTAGGACCTAAATTACTTGCTGCCTGTGTAAGTGATGCATTTCTAGCAACTGCTACTGCTAAAGGCTGTCCGTCAACAGATACAGTTACAGACTTACCTTGTTTTGTTTCATTTAGTATTTGTCTTAATACATCAACCATTTCATCCGTTCTACCTAATTTAGTACCACCTGCCATGGTAATAGTATCTTCATTCATAGGTTTAATAACAAAATCATTAACAGCTACTGTACCCGTTCCCATAGATCTTATAGAATCACCAGCACTAGTTCCTTCTAATCTTTTAATTAATGCTGGATCGATATCTGTAAATATATCGGCAATTTTAACTATACCGATGGCTATACCTTGAATCATATCAGCAACGGAAGCTACACCTTCTTTAAGTGTATTAATTAATCCTTTAACGTTTTTAGGATCTGTTAATTTTTGAATTAATCCAGTGACCCATTCTACTACTCCTGATTTAGTTAAAAAGTCTTGAAATGCTCCTTTTACTTTATCAATTAATGCTGCTATCTTTTCTTGGGCTGATAATTGTGTTAGGTTCTGGTATGCTCCTTCTCCTAATGCTTCGTTTATTTCTTTCTCGGTACTAAAACGTGCTACAGCTAGTTGAAGTCTTTTTTGAGCATTATCAGTATCTTTAGCACCTAGTTTAGTTAGCATTTCCTGGTTTTTAAGAGTATCTGCAAGATCTTCTCTTGTCATACCTACAGCTTTTGCAATGGATTCTTGCTGAATCCTATTCATTTCTAAGTATTCATTAGCTGTTCCGAATTGTTTTGATATTTCTATAGCAACTCCAGCTGTATCTCCTTCAAGTGCTAACTGCTGTGCTCTTGATAGATTAATATTTTTTCCTGTAATTAACTGTGCTTCTAGCTGATTTTGTATGCTTTCTTCAAAATTAAGTAGTGATCCTGCTATTTGATCTACCTTAGCAAGATCCATTCCTAGAGCTTTAGTTACTATAGCTGATTTAGCGAGAGTTTGCGGGTATTTAGCAAACTGTAAGCCTAATACTCCTGATAATTTAGAAACTTCACCTATTATTTGCTTATAGTTAAATGATATTCCTGTTGCTTGTTTTAAACCTGCAACTTGACCTACTATTCCTTCAACTGTTTCTTTTTGACCCTTACCGGATATAATAGAGGCCTGTGCTAGGGATCCCATTTCATCGGCGGATAATCCCATAATTTTCTTTAATTCAATTTGAGTAGTTAACATTTCACTAGATAAAATGTTTGTTACTCCTAATTGATTAGATAAATCAGTTTGGACCTCCATTAAGTTTTGAGTAGTAACTAATAATTTACCAGTACTAGTGGAAAGATTACCAAAGTTTTCTGCAATTTTAAAAGATTCTTCTCTTGAATAACCTAATGCTCTACCAAACTTAACAGCTCTATCTTCTATTTCTAATATAAAATCAAGTAAAGATTTCATTCCAGTAAGTATTCCAGATAAAACTCCTCCAATTATCGGAATTGTACTTACTAGATTTGTAAATCCTTCAAAAGAGCTAAAATTCTTTTTTATATAATTTGATATTGTACCTATAAATGCAAGTTTTCTTTGTATCTTACCTATAATACCTTCTTGTTTTAATAATTCTTTAACCGAATCAGATCGAGCTTGTTTTACTTTTATTGCTGCAGCATATTCTAACTCTGAAGCTGTTAAGGTTTGCTCTTGTTGTTCTATTATATCATCAAGGTACATTTGTTCTATCCTAGCTGTGTCTGCAGCATCTTGATTACCTGATCTTTGTAAAGAGATGTATTCTAGTTCTAATTGTTTTCTTTTATCTATATTCTTTATTAAGTCAGTGGCGTTAGCAATTTGCTGATCATTAAGAGATTTAGATAGCTTGTTTAATTCTCTTTGAGCTATTCTTTCTTTTTGTTTTGCTTTTTGCATCTTTTCTAAAATCTTATCACGTTTTAGTTCACCAGATGCAATATCTTCAATATATTGAGCTTGTTTTTGTAATTCTCTACTAAGATTTTTTAGATTGCTAATAGAGTCAGAGACTAAATTATCATAATCCCCTTGAATTTTTAAAGCATTCTTAAAAACTTTAGAAAGTTCCTTTATCGAATCGATATTAGATTTATTATCAATATTTTTGTTATTATCAGCCATATACTAATTTATATTATATAAATATCAATTACTGTGATTTTATATTAGTAGTATATGTAGGCTTTTTAGGAACAGGAGGTTGATGTACCTGTTTTTTATCCATAGGTACTTTGCCTTTCATTTCATCAATATCCGCTTGTTGCTGTTCGCGATATTTAACTATCATTTTAATATGATATCTTCTATGAGGAACAGGTAGCTCCCATACTTCAGATATAGTGAACCCGCCCTGGCCGTGAAAAGCCAGGTTGTGAACCTCTTCCATAAATGCCGATCTATAACCGGCTCCCTGGAAAAAAGAAGTCCAGCTCAAATGGCATTGATATGTCCTTTACTTCTGTACCATCATTTAAAGTAAAGCTGATCTTAAGATCTAGATCTGGTGTAATCTGATTTATGTGCTGCCTGAAAGCATCCGTATCTATGGATAGGAAATAATTATCTACAAATTCTCTAATAGCTTTTACTTCGTAATCTCCGTTAACAGCTAATATTTGATGCTTTAATTTAGTGGTTAGTTCTCCAGCATTACCTATTTTTTTCATACCTTTGATCTCTGCATCAATTTTCTTTGTGTCTGCATGAGTAAGTAGTTTAAACGTAATTTCGTTTTTAGAGCGGGGTAGAGTAAATGTAAATTCATTCTTATTATTAAATAAGGAGTAATCTACTTCTTTATTCTCAAATTTACTTAAATCAATAGTAACCTTTTCTTCCTGATCGGTGTTCGGGTTTCTATACATAAATGAATAGTCCTTACCGTAGGCTAGTATTCTAGCAGATATTAAAATTGCATTTTTATCGCATAATAATAAATCTTCATAATTAATTGGAGATTTAATTAATGCCTGCAATACTTTATCTATAGCTATTCCTTGTTTAAGAAAATTAATATTTGTTAAAATATCTTCTTCTCTTGCTGTCATGTATTTCATCTCAATTTCTCCGGATGAAAGCGGATTATCTAGTGAATATAGTAATCCTTTGGATGGTAATTCTACTGTCTCAGTAGGAAAGTTAAATTTAATATTGTTCTCTTGATTCATAACGCTAATATATTTTTATATAAATATCTAAGTTAATGTATTTTTTACAATAAAGCAACTTTATTTTCCCTTTATCTAACGCATTATATATTATATTAATATAAGATTATATAAAACAAAAAATCCCTTGGCAGAGCCAGGGATTCTAATGTAGATTTATAATTTAAATAATAAATGTATGCTTTAGAAATTCAAAATGCAAAAATCCATTGCAATTGTTAGATCAATACTTATGTATGCATCTGATGACCAGTCATATTCTCCGAAATTAGCTGATTTTACGTAAGCACCTTTAATGATCCACTCTCCTACGATATCACCTACTGGTCCTAAAGTATTTAATGTTAAGTCTTTTTTGTAAAAATCAGAGTATCCGTTTCTGCCGGTTACTGATTCATGACCTAGACGAACCCATTCCATTAATGCCTGTGCTCCTGAAGGAGTTACTGGATCGTATAATTGTAGTGACATATCGGCCCATTCTGCTTTACCTTTTAGTTTACGATATACGTTAATGTGATCTAGTTTAATATCTGTAAATGATATTTGAGGTGAAGCTGCTTTTTTTATAAGATATGACGGTATTCCATCAATATACATTATAAATCTATTCTGAACTTTTGGTTCAAAGGCTGTGAAGAATATTTCGTTTGGATCTAATACTGCCATTTTATTCTATTTTATTATAAATATCTATATTTTTATATTTGCAACCTTTTTGATTATCTGTTTTTAGATATAGTATCACCCATATCCTGTAACTTCTCCATAGCTTTTCTTGGATCTTGTATATAATCTTTTATTACTTTTATTGCTGCTCCTATTGGTAATGAACTAATACCTAATGCGGTTAATGCTGCGGGGTCTAGATCTTTTACTGCATTAAAAAAATCCATAAGTGGAGTTTCATTAAGCATTTCTATTTCTTTTAATTCTTTTTTATGATCTGCTTTTTTATGATCTGCTTTTTTACGAATACTTGCTTTAGCCCTGGCTTCTGATATTACTTCTTTAGTGATTGATTCAAGAAGTCCTCTAGTCATATTTACTTTTATTTTCATATTGTTTTTATTTTATACTTTTATTGTCCAAAAGTTGTTCCTGTAGGTAATATATTAAAATCTAATAAGATGTATTCAGCCGTTTTTGTTGGTTGTAAATATATTGATCCCACTAATTGATTTCTATCAATTACATCTGGTGTATTGTTGGTATCATCCATTACTACTCTGTATGCGTAAAGACCTTGTCTTTGCTGTATTAATTGTAAATATGGATTAACTCTATTTAAGAAATTATTTCTTGTAGTTTGTGAATTTTGTTCGAATACTAATCCTTCGGCAATATTTCCAATATACCTCTTTAATGTAATTAACAATCTTCTTACGTTAACTCTATCTAATGCTGATGGCTTAGCTTGTAATGTTTTCTGACCATATATTACTGTGCCTTGACCCGGGAATATTGCGATTGGATTTACCTTACCTGAATATAGAGAATCTCTTTGAGAAACTGTTAATCTTCTTTCTGGTTGAATAACGGTTGATAGACCTCCTCTGGTTAATCCTGCCGGAGCAAACCATTCTGCTGATACTTTATCACTATATTCATAAGCTGCAGGTACTATTGTAGATGCTGGTGCGAAAACTAATTTTCCTGTTTCTCTGGATATTAATTGTACCCAAGGCCAGTAAGTTGCCCCGTATGATGAATCAATTGATTGAGCTTGACCTACTACCGTTGATATTACTTGATTATATGATACCATATCAACAACTGCAATTGCATCACCTCTTTGTTGAGTATTACTTAATATTGAAGCAAGAACACTAGATGCGTTTTGGTTGTTTAATCCCGGTGCATATATAGTTTTATAGTTGTATGAATCTTTGTTAGCTAATAAGCTAACTGCAATAGTGTAATTTGATCCAAATACCCCTTGAATGTTTGTACTTAATGTTGATGAATCAGATGCTACTGCTGGAATATTTTCGAATAAGTTAATAGCAGATCCTGATAGTAATCTACCAGCTGCACCTCCAAAAGATCCTTGTAGTGATCCTGAACCTACAGCTGGAAGAAATCCAGTATATGCTGATTGCGGCTGACCTAGGCTAGTAAAATAGTTCGGTGTTGGTGTAGTTACTGATTTAACTCTAATATATCTACTCCTATTTACATAGGATCCTGTTATCTGCAGGTAATAAGCTCCGGATTCGTCTTGAACTGGAGTTTCATCTTGGTTACCGATTACATATTCAATGTAATTGTTTTGATTAGGATCTAATGAAAGATTAGACCATGATTCTAATATAGTTTTTTGATTTGAGTAGTCATCACCTCTTCTTACAATAAGACTAAATACTCCTGAACCGGTGCTTGATGTTGTAATTTCCCATCTAATATTATTTTCAGATCCGCTAGGTAAAGATCCAGATACTCCTAAAGCACTTCCAGAATCATTGTTTATTATAATTCCTGAAGATATTGTTTCTAGTGTAAATGAGCTAGTGGATAATGTATTTAATATAGATGCTGTTGCCGGTGTAAATGATCCTGATGCAATTCTAGTAACTATTAAAGATTCTCCTCCTTGTTCAAAATAATTTAATGCAGCTATAGAGGTAAGGTACTCATAATTAGTACCACCTGATACAAATGATGTACCAAACTTAGATTTGTAGTCGGAATAAGATCTTACTAAAGTAGGGATATTAACCGGTCCCAGCACTGCTGGTCCAATTAATGCTGCACCTACTGTTATAGGTCCTTCTTGTATTTGAGATAAATCGTTTTCTTGTAAAAAAACGCCTGGTGAGATTAGAGTTTCTGCCATAATGATTTAATAATTATCTATTATAAATATCCACTTTATGGCCGAAACACTATTTTAGTTAAGATATAATACCTGTCTCTAAATCGACCTTAATATCTCCATATTTAGTAACTAATTGATCGGAAAAATGCTTTTCTTCATCTATTAATCTAATTATATCATTTTTAATTTTACTAGATTCTTGATCTAATAATGTTTTTTGATATTCTATTCTTCCTAATTCAACAACACATCGATCGTTTCTATCACTAATAGCTTTTAAAACCACTAATTCTTCTGCCGTAACTTTTTTTTCTTCCATAACTATTATTTAGTACTATTCTTTTTAGCTTTATATTTATAACGCTTTTTTACTCTTGTTGATTCTAATACTTCAGGGTTTTCAACAGGTAAATGTTCTTCAACTATTTCTGATGCTTTTTGTTTTTTAATAAAGAAGTGATACCAGCATAAAGCAAATACACCACATAATATGATTATTAATAAAATTTCCATTGTTTTTTATTTTTTATTTTATGATTGTTTAGTTAACTTAAATAATATTCTTGGATATACTTCTGTTTGAATATTGATATCTTCTAAATTAATAGCAGAATATTCAATTTCAACTTCTTGATTTATTAATTG
>Ga0181357_1000598_pt1 | contig 13869 bp, 18 predicted proteins | sample Fa13VDMM110DN_FD_130094 | JGI IMG/M metagenome (GOLD analysis project Ga0181357, IMG submission 130094) | Freshwater viral communities from Lake Michigan, USA - Fa13.VD.MM110.D.N | ecosystem: Environmental > Aquatic > Freshwater > Lake | place: USA: Michigan | collected 2013-09-24 | reverse complement strand
TTCTTCATATTTTTTCCAAGTAACTTCAATTCCATCAGCGTTTGCCTCGACACCAGTCGGTATAGCCAAGAGAATATTACCATCTGCATCTTTTGCAATTGCCGTGAAGCCAAATCCTTCACAGATAATTGAGGTGTAGTGTTCGGGTTGTAATCCATCTGCAATTTCAACGATATCAAAATCGGGTATAAATTCATCGTGTAGGTCACAGTATTGTTTTGAAAATTCTGCCATATTTTATTTGTTTTTAGATAATTATTATACTAAACAGTCGAGGTTAAGTGTATATTATGTAGTAATTATTTTTGTGCAGGTATCGTTAATATGTTTTAACTAAAGCTTTACGAAGTTCCTGAAGATCATCTCTGTACATTTGAGTATGTTCCCGCTTCTTGATTTCTTCTAATTCTTTCTCTTTAGCAAAGCAATCACCCAATAGATCTTCATATGTCTCTTTGGTTAGGGTATGAATTGGCATTGCGAGAAGATATGAATATGAACCATTTATTTCTTCAAAAGTAGCAACTTGGAGAAACAGGATAATCTCTTTTTTAGGCACATTATTAATCTTTAATTTACCACTAATGATGGCCTTAATGAATTCTGCTTTATTTGTAAGCACCATCATCTCGTGCGTCAATCGATTAATTAGAAACTCCTTACGCTTGATATAATACGCTAATCTAAATTTGACAAAATATTGAATTATCTCAGTTACACTATTAAAAATCTTAAGATTACCATTTTCATCAAGTACTGTAAAATTTTCAGACTGACGTTCTTCCATTTTTAAAGTTCGGTCTAATCTATTAGAATCGATTAATAATTTAAGATCTTCACGTCTAAATTTAAGAACGTAATTAATATTAGAACGACAATTATTGTCATAGCTGGCAAGACGTCGAGTATCTTCCAATGTACTAAGTAATAAATCAAACTTTTCATATGTAGCAGATGGCGGTAATTCACTGATGTCTATAGTAGAAGTATTTTTAATTTCATATTTACCTCTGAATACCCAGGCCAGGTGATTTTCTGGGTCCTGTATACAGCTGCCACTAAATCCATAATACCATGGAGCGGGTTCACTATATTTCTTTCCATCTAATTCTTTGATACAGGCATCAATTAAGTCAAGCGGATTACGATTTAAGATATTTGTTGCAAAACCTACAGCAATTCCACTACCGCCATTTAAGAGCACAGTTGGAATGATTGGTAAGAAAAATTGAGGTTCAATTTCATTACCCTCTTCATATCGTGAAGTAAGTAGATCAAAATCCATATATAACAATCTAAAGTTCTTATGTAGTTTAGTAGAGATATATCTAGGTGCACCAGCTTCTGGAGAACGAAGAGAACCAAACTGTCCTATTTCTTCGAGAACTGGCATTGAATTTTTAAATTTTTGAGCCATTCCAATAATTGCACCATTCAAGCTTCCATCGCCATGGTGATAGTGTGCCTCAGCTGCAACTTTACCTGCAAGTTGAAATATTTTAAGCGGTTTTTCGCTACCGTTTCGCCAAACCCTGTCTGCAACAAAGATTACTTTACGTTGAGTCGGTTTGAATCCATCAATTACGGATGGAATTGCACGTTCTTCTACAACATAGACTGCATACTCTCTATAATCTTGATCAAGATATTGAGTTACTGTTTTTATTTCGGTATTATTTGCCATTATTCTTCTGATTTATTAAATGTATGCATCCAATTATAATTACCACACTGTTCGCAAGTAGAAGGTTCTTTTTGAACTGCCTCATTAACTTTCCAAGCACCACGTGAAGTAATTATTTCAAGGATCGCTAACCACTCTCGCTGATCTAGTGAAGCATGTATTTTAGAAAGCTCAGACATCACTTCAAGTTTGAGTTTATCAACAGTATCAGCCGTTCTAGTATCATATTCATCAAGATGTAGAGATTCTCCGTCAATAGATACAATTGGCCCATAACAGCCGTCCCCGTATTCAATTTTATGTATGCTCATATTTATATTTTATTAATTTTCGATATTTTTAGGCTTATTTAAAATTCGATCTTTTCTTGGAGCAGAATCTGCACCAAACCAAGCATTTAGTGATTCTTTATAGTCTTTATCATTTTTAATTTGTACTAATTTTGGATTTTTAATAATTTCCTCATATTCTGCGTTTTCAAGAGCGGCAAGTCCTTTCTTATACTCGACATTCCATCCAGCGACTTTATTTTTAGTCTGCCACTTATCAAATTCGTCATTTGTATAAAAACTAAGCGAATCTTTGCCTTTTTTAGCGACAACTAGTGGCGTCATCACTTTATAGATCCTACCTTGGTCAAATAATTCTGGCCAGAATCGATTAAAGAAATTAATTAAGGAAGCGGCAATATGGTTTCCATCCGGATCGGCGTCAGTGTAAATATAAACTCTACCATATCGTAATCCCTTAGGTTCTTCACCAAGTTTTAGACCAAGTGACGCCATTAGCTGAACCGCTTCATCATTTTTGATAATTTCAGAGCTTTTCATCTCGCTTACATTGATAAATTTACCTTTAAGTGGAAATGCGCCGATTGTTTGAGTGTCTCTGAACTGGCGAACTGCTGAAATTGCACTTAGTCCTTCATAAATACCTAAAATACAGATTCCGCGATCACCTTTACGTTGAGCGTCAATTAATTTTAAGATTTTTGTCTTATCTAAGGCACTATTTAGCTTTCTAAGTTCAGCACGTTCCTGTGCTAGCGCTTTTTTCTCAATCCAATCAAGTACTGAAGCTATTATTTCAGATTTGAATATTGTTTTTGCTAACTTTTCAGTAAGTTCATGTCGAGTTGCAAACTCTTTCGGTTCAGTTATTAGTTTCTCTTTGGTTTGAGAACTAAATGCAGGGTTCATTACTGTGCAGTCAATAAATAGTGACACGTAATTACGAATATCACTCGGTTTGACTTCAACTCGGTGCTTTTTCTTAATCATTTCACGTAATTGCGCAATTAATTGATTAATGATATACTCTACATGAGTTCCGCCATCTTTTGTGTGTACTGAATTTACAAAACTTATATTACAAAATCCATTTTCTGATTTTGCAAATGCAATTTTCCAATCTTTTGACTCTTCATAGAAAAAGTCTTGTGTATAAAGCTTGATATATTCTTCAAATGTCTTAAAACGAAGAGTATGTTCGCTCTTCTTACCTTGATAGATGCTTGTAAACTTAACTGTGAGTCGATTATTACAGGCAGCAACATCTAGGCACCGCTTAAACATTATTTGAAACGATATAGTATCGATCAAGTTCATTTTAAATCGCTCAAGGTCAGGGATATACGTAATTTCCGTAAATCCTCTCTTGGCTGAAGTAATTACTGCCTTACTTCTCTTGTGCATGTTATCGGTAAACTCTTGATCGAATTTATTTGTTCCATCACAAGTAGAAACAGTAAATGATTTACTAAAGATATTGGCTAATGTTCCACCAACGCCATTTGTTCCAGCAACAGTTCGCTGTTCAGTATCATCAAAATTTGAACCGGCTTTAAGATTAGAGAAAATCATTTCGGGAATCCACTCTTTATGCACCGGATGCTTCTCTACTGGAATTCCACCATTATCCCAAATTGACAGAGTATTTGTGTCTCTGTTAATTGTGACTCTGATTTCATTTAGTTTTAGGTTACGACGATGCTCATCGACTGAGTTTGAAATAATTTCATCAAATAATTTAAGAAATCCTGGATTGTAGGTTACTTCTTCGTTCCACACTTTCTCTCCATCAAATAGATATTGTTCTCCAGTGTGTGGAGAGATTGAGCCAATATACATAAACGGACGAAGCAATACATGCTCAATGTCTGTTAGCTTTTGATATTTTTGTTCTATTCCTTTTTGTTTAGCCATATTAAGATTTCATAAATTTTTGTATAGAAATAGCTTTTCCAGTGCTATTGTCAATAAAGTATAATTTATTTACTTCGTGTTGAGATAAAGGTTCCCATATAATTGAATCCCAATCAAAACCAGTAGAATAATTAGCAGATTCAATAGATACTATATAGTTATTATCAAATATAAATTTAAGAGCTAAGTATTTATTTTGATCAATCGGTAATAGTCGAACTGTATAATTATTTTGAGTCGGTCCAAGTTGAGTTTTAACGAGACTTCCAAATTCTCCAGGAATATTCATTAATGCATACGGTGGAATTGACGTATTCACATCAAATATCGGCGGGTTACCATCTGTAGATACTAGGTTGCCAGAAGATATCCAAGTTTTTAATAGTTTTACAAATTTTTTATTAAAATAATTATTCGTTATTTTACTAGGATAATTATAATTACTTGCGATTTCATACATTGATTCTGAAAAACCTAGTTTTTCAAAAAGTTCATCATCAGTTTCATATATCTCAGATATTGCTGCTCGCCAAACAGTCTCATAAAATAGGCTATTAATAAATTCATCAGCTGTAATATATGTATGGAATTCTCCTGAACCAATAACATCATTTTGTTCTAATGTAAAAATTGTGTAGTAATAAAAAAGATCTCCATCTGTCCAAAAAGTAAAAACTGGAATATTTTTATAAATATCATAGTCAACTCGAATATCAAAGGTAGAAAATGGCAAATTTGTTTTAATTGTACCAAGTGTAATATCTTCATCGAGTCCTGATTCTAAATACTCACTAATTGAATTATTAGATAAATATTCAGCGTTAATTGTTTTTCCAGTAAGTGGATTATTTTCAATAAATTTAATAACTCTATCGATCGTTGAATAAACACTGGTCTCGATTGCAGAAATTGAAGCATCATCTAAGAAAGCTTCTTTATTTGGATATGCGGAATGATCTGACGAAATGTCTCGTTTAGTTAATGATTTTCCCTTACGGCTATCTATATTTTTTAATAATCCATCTCTAAATCGATCTTCCGGAATAACATATGGAAGATTAAAATAATTTGGATAAAATGATTCTTTTGTTGCCTCGTTTAAAAAATCGTGGATTGGAAGTATATGTCTCATTATTTCTTTGCTAACTTTTTTATATTAAGTGCATCTAAAAAATATTGAGGCACTGCTTTATTATTTAATATCTGATCGAAGCATTCATCTAAGATATATGTCTCTGCCCAATCATCATCGTTTCTAATAGATCTACCATATGCTTGAAGAAGATCAATTAGGGTCTTCCAATTATACCAATCTGGTCGAGTCTCTAATCTTTTCTTTATTTTTGTACTAACTAAATTAGGAAAAGGCACTTTTAGGATTATTTGAAACCTAGAATAGTCATCTTTTAAATCGACGCCATTAATCATCGATGGAGATACTAATACAGTTTTAAATTGAGAACTTAAATGTTTTTCTAAAGATTTTTCTCGAGTTAGTGAATCGTGGAAAATAAGTCGGTCATCTTTGACTGTACTTTTTATCCAATTACTGAATTCATAAGTTGATGTATGAATAATACCCTTGTTCTCTTTATTCTTCTCCAATATTTTTTGTAGAATTGGAATTGCTCGAGTAAATGATTCTTGTTTGTTATAATAAGACATTTTGCCAAACTTTAGATAAATTACTGGGCGTTTGGTCGACTCGAATGGACACGGTAGGGCAAGATAGGTTGAGTCATCTGTGCTTACTCCCATTAAGAATGAAAAAAGTGATCTATCAAGTAGAGTACCTGACATAAAAATAACATGGTCATAGTGGTCCCAAAACATTTCAGTAAGGTAGATATTACCCCAAATCGGTTCAACTAGAATTTTAGTTTTACCATACTGATCTAAATCTTTTTCAAATGTCCAATTTGCAGCGTAATTCGCTTTGTCATTTACAAATCTGTTTATCTTACACATTGATTTATCAACGTGATCAGCCTTCTTAATAAGGTCTAATTTTTTAGTACGACTTCTGGTGTCTTTTGCTTCATCGAGTAGAGTAGCAGCTTCTGACGCAAGTAGTGGAACTAGAATAGTTGCTGCATATTCTGATAATTCGGTCAGATTAGAGATTCCGTCAAGGTCCCGTTCCATCCATGGCTGCCAGATGTTTAATATCTTTAGACTACGTTCTGAAAAAGAAGAAGAAATAAAATCACAAAATGCTTCTTCAAAAGAGTGAGCCTCATCAATTATTAGCAGTTTTGAATTTCTCTCTGCTAGTAAATCTGGAGAATACATTGCATATGATGTAATAAGATGGAAATTAGTAAGACTCAGCGGATTTCGAATAAAATACCCTTGAGCAATTTTATATCCACAGGCTTCACATTTTTTACCGGCAGCTTTATTTAGGATTTGTGAGTCGCCACAGCCCATATTCTGTTTTTTACACCAATAATTGTTTTTGCCCTTGAGATTAGCGATAAAATCAAAGTCTCTGATGTATTGGTCTTGTAGAAGTTTGGTATTTGTTACAATATCCATCTTTGCCTTCTTATTGATCGCACGACGATACCACTCTGCAATCATGATTGCAGCATATGATTTACCGACACCGGTTGGTGCGTCAATCATTATGAATTTTTTGTTAGAAGCAACAGACTCCTTAACGAAATCAAGTATTGCGGTCTGCTGTTCTCGTGGAGTAAACTCCAACTTAATTTCTGCCATATATTGATTATTTACTACACTTATCGAAAGTAGTTTTGATTTACTTGACCTTTTCTGAGTCAGCAACGCGTAATCCGTAACCTAAATCAAAGAAAGAAAATTCCTTTTCTGCTGATTTTTTGGTCATGTGAAAAATTCGTCGAGCTTCACCGATAAACCAGGCTTTCCAGACAGCATGCTGTTCTTCAGTTATCGTATTGTTTGAGAACCATGAGGCATGGTCAGTTTCTAGGACGGACTTATCGACCCCAGCTATTTCAAGCTGCTTGTGAACTGCACTAAGTGCAAAGGCTTCACGTTTTGTTCGTTTTATCATAAATATTGATATTTAGTTTTTATAATAGTATAAAGTTCTTTTAATCGATATGATTGGCGCCTAGTAAATGATAGTTTTACTAGCTCTGTAAAATCATTTTTTAATAATTCTTCAAGTTCTTCTCTGGTTGTTGCACTATGTACTTTTTCTTCAAATTCATTACAGTATTTATATAGATAATTTGCAACTCTAGCAAAATATATTGCAGCTAATAGAAAAAGAGATAATAGTGTTGCAGCGCCACCAATAATATACCAGCCAACCTCCGGTAAAATAAATCGATAGCATATTTTAACCATTATGAGACACAATATCTCAAATATTATAAAAAGTTTCCAGTAAGCTGCTGTTTCTAAGAAAGTGTCTAGTTTTTTCATTGTAATTGTTTTTTAAAATACCATAATTTTCGTCCATTTGCATCAATCAGGGAACAATCTGATTTTCCATAACACGTAAGCCAATCAGAAAAGCCATTCTTTGGAATATCAAATGGGTTTTTCCAGTCTTTCAACTGACCGCCGCCAATAAGATATGCTTCAAATGGAACAGTCTCACATAGTTCAAGTAATTTTGGATTCTTAGTAAGAGCTATTCGAGCCTCCTCGAAGGGATCCTGAGCTGCTCTGTACATTATCTCGGCACGCAAGTAGTTTCCTATACCATTAAAATATAGTTGATTCATGAGCACGAGATGAATTGGCTTATCGAATTCCTTTCGCTTAAATGAATTGAATATATTTTCCTTAAAGTGATTAAATTGTGTAACTGGACATGGGCCTCGATTTTGGGACCAGCCAGTGCTCCATTTCCACTTAGCAAAACGCCGAGCATCTACTAGACATAAACAACGGCCATTTACTGTATTGAATTTAAGATGAGTATGTTTTGGTGAAATGTGTGAGTCCCAAAAGACCCAGTGGCCGGACATGCCCATGGAGACAGAGAGAGAATATTTATGTATTCCTGAAGAGAGGGTCAAGCGCAGCTCTTTGCCTCTAGACTCTGCCGAAATGTCAAATATTTGTAATTCAGTAGGTTGAACTAACGAAAGTCGTTTAACAACCTCTGGTGAGACAGAAAAACTTGTAAAATCTTCGCCATAACATACATCATTGATGTATTCAGCCATTATCTTTATTTCTGCTAGTTCGGGCATTTGATTAAAATAGAGTTATCTCTGATAAACAATACTAAAAAAATATCGAAGAATAAAGATAAATAATAAAAAAATCTGGATAAAAATGAGTAATCCTGTAATGAACTACAACCAATTCATGTCAGCTTTCAAAAAAGCTGTTGCTGGTTATAACGGAAAAGGCAACATTAAAAATGATGATGCTACTGGAACTGCAAAAGTAAAGCAAGAATTAGCTGAAGGACCGGTTAAAGGCAAAGGCACATCACACATTGACAAATACACTAAACAGTATTTAGGCACGGTAAAGAAGAAGAATATTGTTCGTTCTAAATAATCTAAAAATCGATGGAAAAGGCAATTGCGAGCTTTCATAAGTTTGCTCTATTAGAAAAAAAGGGAGACTTAAAGAAATTAGTCGGTAAGGAAGAGGACGAAGAACTTACAATCAATGACGCAAAGAAACTAGGAGTTAAAATTGCGAACATGGATGGTGAGGACAAGAAAAAGTATGTAGGTATCATCAATTTCTTAGGAGCTTCTTGTAATATTTACAACGAAGTCTGGAAGAACTACAAAAGAACCCGAGATCGTAGAAAAGACTAATGTCAAAACTATTTGAAAAATATGGAGATGAGGCTAGCGCAAAAGACGGAGGTTTCGTCTTTCAAGCTATAGTTAGTCATGAAGTGAAATGGGAAATTGAAGATGGCGAGACAAAAATTGATCCTAAAAAAATTAATTGTACGCTACATCAAGTCGATCTATTTCCCGATATGAAGTTTAAAAACGGACATGCAACATCAACATATGTTATACTTAGTGAAGTAAACATTCTTAAAAGAAAGTTTGAACTTGCAAGTGAAGCACTCAAAAAGAAACTCAGACCTGAATATGCACAAGAAGTTATACAACTTTCTGGAAATGCAGGCCAAGGCAAAATAAAAGAGTTAAACCAAAAATACTTCAAGAATACTTATTTTGAAGCTACTTTGAGCACAAATAAAATAGTGCTTAGGGAGGTTTCAACAAGCGGTCTTAATTCAGGAAGTCCAAAGATTACTTTAAAAGTATCAACCGGAATGGTAGATACACTAGATGGAAATCCAGTAGAAAGCTGGAATAGCTTTTCATTAAAGGTAGATGGAACAACCCCATTACTAATAACTAATACTAGTCCAGAACCAATTTCAGCAATAAAAGAAAGAGATGCTATTGAAAATGTCGATGATTTAATCTTTAGAACGATTATTCCATCACTAATTCTAGAGTTTGCCGGTGACTCTGTTGCTATTGATACTTATTCAAATCGCTCTGCACAAGTTTCAGCAGGTATAATACTAGACTATGATGATTTATTTAATATCACAGATACTACTGCACTAAAACAACTCACTACGTAAATAAATAAATAAAATAAAATAATCATAATAAAATGGCAGGGTTACCACATTGGGATAATTCTAGAGCAGCAACTAATTATTACGAACCGCTTTTCTTAAATCAGTTTGAAGTCGTTATTACACCGCCTGCAATTATTTCAGCAAACGTAGATTTACTTGTTGAACACGTAGTATCTATATCAGGATTACCTGAATTAACTCCAACTGGCGTAGTTGAACAAAAATATAAGTTTGCAAGTCGTTCTTTTGCTGGAGCAATTCCTGAAAAGACAACAGCTGATTTGGATATTAAATTTACGGTCAACTTAAATGAAGAAAATGATATGTATATCTACAATATCCTTAGGGGTTGGGCAGATTTAGCATACGATCCATTAACTGGTCGTCAGGGTTTGAAAAGAGACTATTATGGCCAGATTTATGTAGCCATTTTCAATAAAGCTGGAGATATTTTCCGCGAATTTAGATTTACACCAGTAATTCCAAATGGCGCATTAACTCCAATGATATTAGACTATATTTCGCCAACCCTATATGAAGTAACTGCTAAATATAGAGCAGATGCGTATAAAGAAACCCGTATTGGAGAAATCCGCGTTTAAAAAAAGAATTAAATTACACATGGAAATGTTTGATGTACACCGTCGCGATATCCTAAATTTTGACAATTATATGGATCTTAAGAAACCTGGTTTTGGAGGTCCTAATTCTGCTAAATTATATCGTGATGCAAAAGGCAATAAAGTAAATAAGGAACCAAAACTTGCAGGTTTTCAAAGAACGGTAGAGCGTGATCCGATATTTGCTGGAAAACACTATGACTCTACTTACAAAGCTATGACTCATGATCTTGTATATAAACAAGAGAAGAAAAAACCAGTAGAATACCGAGATCCATATATTACTGCAATTCCGGTAACGAATATTGCAATGAAAGAAGGAAAATCTTGTCCGACATTCTCTAGTTTTGTCAATGAAATGTATTATGGAGCAAATCCGGCAGAAGAACAAAAAGTAGCACTACGCGGAAAGACTGATCTTGATGCAATTGGCGATGCTGAAGACAAATTAGACACTGCAAAAATCGATTGGCGAGATTTCTCTAAAAGTGGAAATGGATCTCGAGTAGATTATGTAGATGCAGATGGTGATTTAGTTGCGTATGTTGATATTCCAAGTAGAAAACTTTATATTATGCCAGATGCAGTAACTATTATGGATCCTATTACACCAGAAGAAGATGAAATATCAGTAGACGATGAACAGTATACTGAACTACCTGCAACTGATCGTTATAATACTGAATTAGAAAAAGAAGAGGAAGAAGAAGAAGATTCGAATTATTATAAATCAGACGATGACTTTAATGAACCAGAAGACGAATTTACTGAACCTGAATCAAACGATGTTGCTGATGAAGAAGCACTATTAAGATCATTTGAAACAGGAGATGAAGACTATGATGATGAAGACGAAGAATATTAATTATTTATAGATTAAAACTTAAAAAGGCACTATAATTAGTGCCTTTTTTGTGTATAAAATACATTTTTATATTTTGCTGAGTCCTTCAATATTACCAATTGGATCATCAGATAGGGACTTAGATTCAACTAGAAAATATGAAAATTTTAATTCAGTATACTCTTCATCTACAAAAGCCATAGTATTCATAATAATTGATGCCGAAAGATTTGAATTTAAGTAGACAACTCTGGTGTACTTCTTATTTTTAATATTAATAGCTTTATCGAGTAGCTTTTTAATCTCATAATTCAGCAAGAATGATTGTACCTTGTTTGGAACAATAAATTTCGTATTGAATTTGTCTTTGATTATTTTGCTCACGTTTAATACATAATCTTCTTTGCTCTTTCTTTCAAAAGCGCTAATAAAATTTTTATATTCTTTAACAAAGATTATTGAAACGTGTCTCTCTTCCATATATTATAAATCAAGTTTTAGGATATCTATGCCGGCTTCGCGTAATATTTTTAATCCAGCAATATCTCGATACTCTTCATTATAGAAGACTCTTTTAATTCCTGACTGAATAATAAGCTTTGAACATTCTTTGCACGGAGAATATGTAACATAAAGAACTGCACCATCAGTACTCTGTGAAGATTTTGATACTTTTAAGATAGCGTTTGCCTCAGCATGTAGGACATACCAATAAGTGTTTCCATTTGCATCTTCACACTCATTTGGAAATCCCTTAGGTGTTCCATTGAACCCATCTGAAATAATTGCACCATCTTTTACAATTAGAGCACCAACTTTCTTTCTACTACAACATGAAAGACTTGACCATTCAGTGGCCATCTTTAAGTAGGTCTTATGATATTTTAGGTCCTTTGGTGTCATTTTTGTTAGGAGAATTAGGAGTAATTGTGTTTGAAAATAGTAAATAACTAATAATTGTGATTCCAATCCACTGTAAAAAAGTTATATTTACTCCAAACAGAGAAATAAGATCTGTTACATAATATAAAACAGAACACACAATAGCAGTAAGTAAAATAGTCGTGACTTTTACAAGAGTTGATGTAATAATCTTTTTCATTAGTTAATATTTTTTAAAATCCAGGTAAATAGTTTATCTTCCCACTGATTTGTAGAGTCCGTTGCACAATTAAATAATTCAACAAAGTCAATAGTTGGCTGTCCAGTGTATGAAATTAAAGAAGTCTCAACTGCAGGAATCTCTTCAGCAACAAATTGTGAGTCTAATAGTTTATTGACCATATCAAAATGGTGTTCATATACGTGGAATGAATTTGCAATATGCGTGTATGTTCCTAATTTTAAATCTGGATAAACTTCCATCAGATGTCTATGTAATTGACTTTGTAAGATTGCAAAGAATGCAATATCTGTGGGTAATCCCCAAACAACATCGTTACTTCGCATTGAAATAGTAAAATTAAGTTTATTATCACGAATCTGGAAAATACCATACATTGTGCATACAAAATCCTTATTTGTAGGATATTGATGTTGTGGTAAATTGAAATGTATTATTGCTTGACGCGAGTCTTTATCCTTTATTAAGGAGGTATATGCCCAATCGTATTGGGTGAGCCCAAAGCTATTTTTCTGATTAAATAATAAGTAACCATATGAAGAGTTAACAGTCCCGTCATCGTTCTGGATTGACTCCCAGAATTTAGCATACTTTTTAATAAATTCAACATCATTTTTGCCCATAAAATACCATAGTAATTCAGCAGCAATATACTTCTTTTGAGAAGATCGAGGTTCACTTGAAAAAAGACAAGATAGCGGATTTTCTAGGATTAACGCAATATTTGTATTCTCCTTTATTTTAAATTCACGAGGACGTGTTTCATATTCTGGATTTTGCATCAAGTCAGTTAAGCTCGAGTAATATAACTCTGAAAAAGTAGCGGCTTGATATACCTTCATAATAACAGTTTTAGTTCTTATACAAAATAAGTGAAATAAAGTTTTTTATGCTTTAGATAAATATAATAAAGAATTGTTGAATCGTGTCAGTAAGCTTCATATATCCAATTATTGATTTTCCATCAGTCGATTACGATAAAATTCCAATTGGTGCATTTTTAATAGGATTTGACTCAAATAATTTGGGATATCTCTCTAAAATGGATCACTTTGGAACCATTACGGTTATTGAAGGTACAGGCGGTGGCGGTGGCGGTAGTGGAGAAATCATTGACTTGGGAGATAGAATGACTGGAAATGAAATTTTTGATTTAGGCTTAAGAATATAAATAATAAAGTATGGGACAAATTAAAATACCAAGAATTACAACGGTTGATCGATCTTCATTAACTATGGGAGTTGGTGAATTAGTATATGATACGACAGACGGAAGTATTTATAAGGGAGATGGAGCAACTGCGGGAGGTATTTTGGTTGGTGGTATTGGAGCTCAAGGGACACAAGGACCTCAAGGTACTCAAGGTACTCAAGGTTCTACTGGAGCTCAAGGTACACAAGGACCTCAAGGTACTCAGGGTTCTACTGGACCACAAGGTTCTACTGGAGCTCAGGGCACACAAGGTTCTACTGGAGCTCAGGGTACACAAGGACCACAAGGTACGCAGGGTTCTACTGGAGCTCAAGGTACACAAGGTTCTACTGGAGCTCAGGGTACTCAAGGTACTCAGGGTTCTACTGGACCACAAGGTTCTACTGGAGCTCAGGGCACACAAGGTTCTACTGGAGCTCAGGGTACTCAAGGTTCTACTGGAGCTCAGGGTACTCAAGGACCACAAGGTACTCAAGGTTCTACTGGAGCTCAGGGTACACAAGGTTCTACTGGAGCTCAGGGTACTCAAGGACCACAAGGCACTCAAGGTTCTACTGGAGCTCAAGGCGATCAAGGACCTCAAGGTACTCAAGGTTCTACTGG
>Ga0181357_1000596_pt1 | contig 13890 bp, 19 predicted proteins | sample Fa13VDMM110DN_FD_130094 | JGI IMG/M metagenome (GOLD analysis project Ga0181357, IMG submission 130094) | Freshwater viral communities from Lake Michigan, USA - Fa13.VD.MM110.D.N | ecosystem: Environmental > Aquatic > Freshwater > Lake | place: USA: Michigan | collected 2013-09-24 | reverse complement strand
CTCTCTAGGGCTCATACCTCCTGCGGACATGGTCGGAAGTCAAGACAAGACTGCTATACAACTTCGCTACCTTGCCAACAGGGTGGGGCTGGAGTTGATTAACGAGAATGCTTGGCAAGTGCTGGGCAAAGAGTTTACTATCATCACTGATGGTGTAACCGTTACGTACGACTTGCCAGTGGACTTTGACCACTTCTACCAAGACGCAGCGTGGAACCGCACTAACTGCATGCCAGCGGTCGGTAGTTTGACGACCCAAGAATGGGCGCAGATTACTGCCCGCAACCTTGGGGGTACGACATTCGCGTGGCTATACACCATCATGAACGATCAAATAACGTTCTTCGATGTGGGCACCACTCCACAGACCATTGTACTGCCATATGTCAGCCGTGGCTGGGTACGTACCGCAGCCAATGTATTGACTGATCAACTTACGGTAAATGATGACACTATTTTGTTTGACCCTGCACTATTCAAGGCAGCACTGAAACTGGCTTGGCAGATTGAGAAGGGCTTTGACAGCTCTGCTGCGCAGATAGCCTATGACAAAGCTCTGAGTGCAGCCACAGGCAAAGAACTGCCCGCACGCACACTCAGCTTGAGTACAGTACAGTACCCATATATATCAGCCAATAACCTGCCCTTCACTGGCTACGGACTGCCCTGATGCCAGTTAAACACCAACTAAAGAGCATGCCTGCCCCTACGGGCGGCTTGAATGCACGCGACGGTGTGGTGGACATGCCTGCAACCGATGCAGTAGAGCTTAATAATTGGCTACCGGACACTGGCGGGGTGCGGTGCCGCAAGGGCTACGCTGAGTGGGCTATTAACTTCCCAGGCAATGCGGCAGTGTCTACTATCATGCCGTACTTTCCTCCAGGAACTACATTCCCAAGCGGTTCGTTTCTTAGCTCACCAACCGTAATGCCTGGACAGCTATTTGCAGCTACAGACACTGCAATCTATGATATTTCCACTAAGACGAATGCCCCTGCTGTGTCTGTGGCCTTGGGTAGTGTGTCCTTAGATGGATGGTTTAGCCACGCAATGGTGTCAAACTCAGGTGGCAATTTCTTGCTCGCCTGTAGCGAGACCCGTGGCTACTACACCTACGACGGTACCAACTGGCTGCGGCGGGTGGCGGGCGCTGCTGCGGGGGAGATTAACGGTGTAAACCCGAACAACCTAGTGCATGTGAATATTTGGAAGCGCCGCGCATGGTTTGTGGAGCGTGACACTACTAAAGTGTGGTACCTGCCCGTGGATGCTATTACGGGCACTGTGGCTGCGCTTGACCTCGGCCCTCTATTTAAGCGGGGCGGGCACCTGTCCTTCACTACAAGTTGGACTATTGACGCAGGTGAGGGCATTGATGATTTCTTTGTAGCTGTGTCCTCCAACGGCGAGGTGGCTATCTACAAGGGCAGCGACCCATCCAGCGCCACCACATTCGCTCTGCAGGGAGTGTGGTACATTGGTCAAATACCCATAGGTAGGCGCGGATATACGCCCTACGGGGGCGATCTGCTTATTGTTAGTACAGATGGCATCGTGCCCCTGTCCGAAGTCACCCGTGGCGGTAGTGGTTTATTGACTGCATCTAACCGCGAATACTCTAGCAAGATAAGCATGCTCGTAGGTGAGGCGCTACGTAACTCATTCACTGTGCGGGGCTGGCAGTTGACTGTAGCCCCTGCTGATAGGTTGATGCTTTGCAATATTCCAGACTACAGCATATACACCGACCGACAATTTGCACTGTCAACAATAGTTAATCAGTGGTGTACATTGTCAAATATACCTGTGCGCTGCTACGGCTCTACAGGCAGCTACACATTCAGCGGCACCTCCACAGGTAAGGTCTATCTCCTTTTTAAGGATTTTTTAGACAATGTGAACTTTGCAGGCTCTTCTGGGGATTTAATTGTTGGTAAGATAGTGCCTGCGTACAGTAGCTTTGACCAGCCCGCACAGGTTAAGCAGTTCACCATGCTGCGCCCTGTGTTTGTCAGTGTCAAGGGAGTAGGGGTTAGTTCAGACGTCCGCGTAGACTATGCAGAGCTATCCTACTCACAACTAATACCAACACCGCCCCCCGTTACAGGAAGTCTATGGGATACGGCTCTGTGGGACACGGCCTTGTGGACCGCAGACAGCCGCGTAACTTACGCCGATTGGGTGAGTGTGAATGCTATAGGGGTAGCTGGTGCTGCCGAGCTTATTACGTCCAGTATTGCAGATGCTACATTGTCTCGTATAGACTATGTGTATCTTCCGGGCGGACCACTGTAAATAATGCTTGCCAGCGCGTGTTAGGCCACATACAATGCGGGTAATCGGCTGTAAGTCTACCGAGCTTGAAAGATTTAAGTCTAAGCTCGAGCCCCATATAGCCACTAGCCTCACCCCAATGACGTGGGATGCTGTGCTAGCTGCGGATAATCAAGTATTCGTGCGGGGCGACTCCATACTCTTAGCACATCATCAGTACCTTATGGGAAAGTCATTCCTTGGGGTGTGGCTGGTGGTAGGCGACAAGGCAGATGTGGATGTACTGGCGCAGGAAGCTGAAGAGTTCGCAAAGCAGGCAAGGTGCGTTGGCATGGTGTACTGCGGGCGTGATGGCTGGATCAAGGCCAACGGGTACAGAAAGGTTGCAACTGTGGCGGTAAAGGAGTTCTAAATGAATGTAGTTAAGGGTGTTCTGGGCATTAATGATGCCCCACCGCCGCCGGACTATACTGGGGCTGCGCGGGCCACTGCACAGGGCAATCTTGAAGCCGCCAAATACGCCACCGTGGCGAATCGTGCCAATCAAAACACACCTTACGGCAGTCTTACATGGCAACGCGGGGCCACTGACTACGACCCTTGGACTCAGACAATCAATCTGAATGAGACTGGTCAGCAACTACTAAATACTGAAAATGCGTCCAAACTAGGGTTGTCAGGTTTACAAGCTCAAGCTACTGACCGCGTGCGGGCACAACAGAATGCTGGCTGGAATGACAGCGCATTGAATAAAGCTGGGCAGGCTTACGATCCCAACCGCGACACCAACACTGCTACAGAAGCAATTCTGCGTCGCGTGAATCCACAACTTGAGCGCCGACGCGCTGCCATTGAAGCGCAACTCGCCAACCAAGGGATCACTCGCGGTAGCGAGGCATGGAACAATGCTCAAAATGATCTCGGGCAAGCTGAGAATGATGCTTACAGTCAAGCAGGTATGCAGGGCATTGATCTCGGCATGCGGCAGCAGGGGGCGTCTTTTGGGCAAAATAACGCACTGCGCTCTACGGGTTTCCAAGAGCAGAACTACTTTGCCAACCGTGACCTCAATCAGCTTAACGCCTTGCGCACAGGTAGTCAAGTGACTAATCCCACATTCGGCAACTATACGCAACAGCAGACCACCACAGGCCCCGACATGCTGAGTGCAGCCAATATGGGTTATCAGGGTCAGGTAGCGGCCAACAACGCCAACAACGCGAACACTTTTGGAATACTCAAAGGTGCGTCTGGGTTCTTTACAGGTTGAGGTGAGTTATGGAACTAGAAGACAACAGCGACTACGAAGCCCTGCTGGAAGCAGGTAAGCAGAATCAAGCCTACCAAGCTGAGATGGAGAAGCAGAAGGCACTGGCTGCGCGTCTGCGCGGTGCGCCTGAGCTTGCTGGGCAGATGATCAGTGGTCACTATGTGGCCCCTAACATCCTTGAAGTGATTAACGATGTGCGCCGTAGCCGCTCCGCTGCGGAAGCAGAAAATGCACAGAGCGCTGCTACCACTGGCCTCGGCGAGTCTATGAGCAAGCAGAATCAGATGATTTTAGCCCGCCTGCTGCGCAATCAACAGCCCATGACACCCCCTGCGGCTACCTTGCCAATCAACCCTATTACACCTGATATGGCCATACGTGGGCAGCAAGAAGGTATGAAGGGATACTAGCCATGGATGCGCAAGAGTATCTAGCGAACCAAGAGCTCTTAGCGGGGTCTACCCGCCGTGCTAACCTCCAAAATACGCTGGCAGCGGTGGCAGCTATGTCCAACAACGCGGGCGCTGCGGCTGCGGCCAAGATGGCTGCGGCTGACCAACAGCGCCAGTATGCTCCAAAGCAGCTAGGCAACCAAGGCTTCATGCTCCCAGACACGGGCGCTTTTGTACCATCCAAGATTTATACTGACGAGCGCGAAGCCGCCCGTGAGGAGAAGAAAGCTACTCTGGCGGCTACCCTCGCGGCCCGCCAAGAGCAGCAGACCCGCGACCTAGCCGCCCGCTCAGAGCGCGATGCTAATCAACGCGCACTCATGTTGACTATTGCCAATATGCGAAGTGGCGATGCTCGTTACCGCGTGGACAACGCACCGACTAAAGCTGCCCCCGCAGGCAAGACTCTGCCTGCCCCAACAATCAATAAATTGTCCGAGGCTGATGGCTTAACCGCAGGATTTGCTGACCTTACCGCAGGCTTTCAAGACTCTTACGGTGGTGGCTACGGTACGATGGGTGTGCAGAACTTTCTAGGTAAGAATGTTCCAAACTCTAAGTTCGCTGACCAGTCTAATTGGTGGCAGGGGTACAACGACCAAAAGAACTTGATTCGTAACAAGCTGTTCGGTAGCGCACTGACCGCAAGTGAGAAGAAAGCGTTTGACGATGCCAATATCACCGAGGGTATGACTGCGTTACAGATTCGCACCAAACTAGCTCAACAGAGCGAAGCGGCAGTACGTGCCCGCAACAAGCTAATCAACAATTATAAGGGATCGGGATACGACACTTCCGGGTTTGAGGAGATGGCTGTACCTGACGCACCCGTGCCTGGAGGGCGTGCTGTGAGTGGCAGGGTTACTGAAACTCCGCTATCCGCCGCTGAGCAGGCTGAGTTGGCGGCTTTGCGTGCGAAGTTAGGTAAGAAATGAGCCGCGCAGAACTTGAACGTTTACGTGACGAAGCTCGTTTGCAGGCGCTGGAGGCCCGCGCAGGCGGGCAGGCTACTACCCCAGCGGGCGGGCCTGTACAGCCCGCTCCAGCCCCAGCCAAGCCCTTCGAACGGGCTGGTGGTGGCGGTGCCCTTAAGGCTGGGCTGGCTGAGGCCACTATTAAGACTGCGCTGGGTGTCAAGCAGCTATTTGGCGGGCTGTCTAAAGATGACAAGGCCATACTTGAGCAGATTAAGTTGGAGAACGAAGCTGACCCCGAAGGCTTTAAGCGTGGGGCTGGTGAGTTGCTGGGTAACGTAGTGACTACACTCGTTCCCGGAGGTGCTGTTACCAAGACCGCTAAGGCTGCTGGACTGGTGAAGACGCTGGGCAAGGCCGCTGTGAATGCTGGTGCCACTGAGTTTTTGACTGGCGTGGGCGAAGGCGACAGCTACGAAGACCAAATCAAGGCCAAGCTGGGTAATGCAGGTGTCGCTGCTTTGACTGGTGCTGGTGTGTCCGGTGTTCTGGGTGGCGCTGCCAAGGCTTACAAGGGACTGTTCCGCGCATCGCCAGAGGTGGAGGGCTTGATTAAGCAGGGCATCACCCCCACTCTGCAACAGGGGGCCGACACAAGCGTAGGTAAGTTCTTTGGTGGTCTGGCATCCGGCTCTACCAACGTACGCAACCGCCAAGAGTTGCAGGTCGCCAACGCGGTACTCAACAAGGCTACCGAGGGCAAAGTTGACCTGCCCAACGCCACAGGCCGTGAGATTCTTGACGCCGCCGAGGGCTACGTGGGTGGCGAGTACGACAAACTGTTCAAGGGCAAGCGGATGACGCTGTCGCCCAAGATAGCTAACGAGGCCCAAGCCTTAGCCCAAGAGCTCAACACCCGTGGGCAGTTCACTCAACAGGCTACCGACGCAGGCCGTGTGGTGCGCAACGTCCTTGGCGATACGGCTGACCGTGTACGCCGTATCAACTCTACGACGTTGAAGGATGACTTCCTCACCCCGCTCAGTAAGGCTGCATACGCCGAGGCTGATGACGCTACTCGTGATCGTATTCTAGCTGCCCGTACTGTCTTACTGGACAAAGTACGCAACACTATACTGACCTCAGAGCAGAAGCTGCGCCTTAAGGATGTAGATGCCCGTAACTTTGACATGGAACGTATCCGTGAAGCTATCAAGGGCAAGGCTGGCGAGGAGGAGGGCATCACCCTCAGCCGCCTTGCCACTGCCTACGGCAAGAACAAGATGGCTGGCAACGATACTATGGAGACGCTGATTGGCCCCGCCCTGCGCGTGCTGGGCAATACCCCTCGGCAGGATGAGGCCCGTACGACCAAGCAAATTATTGGACGCATGATTGCACCCGTGGCTGGCTTGGGCGGGGTAACTGCTGCTACACTTGGCGGCACGACAGGTGCTGTACTTGGTCTGCCCTTGGCTACGGCGTACGGAATAAGTGCCCTCGGGCAAACTGAGAAGGGTGCTAAAGCACTGCTCGGTCAGTACGCTAGCCAGAAGGCACTTGCAGAGTTTTTACGGAATAACGCCAACCTCATTCCCGCAGCAGGGGCAGGGGTAGGCACTTACGTTGCTGGAGAATAGAAATGCCATTTAACGGAGCGGGATCATTTAACGTCTACACGCCGGGAAATCCCGTCATAACGGCTACTACAATCAGTAGCACGGCGTTCAATGCTACCATGGCTGACTTTGCCGCAGGGTTGTCAAATGCAATGCCTCGTGATGGGCAGGGTGCAGCCACAGCCAATATTCCATTTGGTGGGTTTAAGGCGACCGGCTTGGGCGTGGGCACACTGCGTACAGATGGTGTTAATTTAGGTCAGTTGCAGGACAGCGCAGGTACATACCTCACGGCTGTAGCGGGCACTAATACAATCACCGCTACGCTGAACAACTTGGCGTCCTACACTACTGGACAAACATTCCGGTTTATTGCGGCGGGTGCTAATACCGGCGCAGTAACCTTGAATATTAACGCCTTGGGGGCTAAAGTAGTCACTAAGGGGGGTGCCTACGCACTAGATTCTGGAGACATTGGGGCTGGTCAAATTTGCGTAGTAACTTATGACGGTACGCAGTTTCAACTAACGGTGCAGCCCGTCACATCTATCAACGGCGGCCAGCTTGCAGGACTGCGGAACCGCCTTATAAACCCTCGTTTTGATGTTTGGCAGCGCGGAACCTCGTTTGCTGTAACTAGCGCCGCTGTTGTCTATACGGCTGACCGCTGGTTTGGCAATGCCGGAGGTGCTACTGCGGCAACTTACTCTCAGCAAAACTCGTCATCAATCAACCAATACGGCATTCGCGTCCAACGAAACAGTGGCAGCACTAGCACTCAAACGCTTAACTTACGCCAGATTGTTGAAAGCTTAGATGCACGAACGCTGCAAAACATAACAGTGACTATTAGCGCCACGCTAACCGCTGGAGCCAATTTTTCGGCGGCATCGTCGCAGGTGTTTTTACTACTTACCACTGGAACCGGATCAGACCAAGGTTCTGCTTCGTTGCTTGCTGGAAGCTGGACAGGCTCCACAAACGTAGTCAACACGGCTGTCACTATTTCAGCCACGGCAACAAGATACAGCGCAACTGTAACGCTGCCAGCAGGCGTACAAGAGATAGCTGCGGGTATTTATTATGTACCGGTTGGAACTGCGGGAGCTAATGACTGGGTGCAGGTTGATACTTTTCAACTTGAGGTCGGCTCAGTAGCAACCACATTTGAGCAACGCCCGATTGGGATGGAACTGGCGTTGTGCCAGAGATATTACGCAAAAAGTTATGCACAAGGGACAACACCAGGAACAAATATTGTTGGGACTTTAGTTGGTGCAGTGTTCACTTCAATGTGTGAACCTGGGACAAGCGTACACCAACTTGGAAATGTTAAATATCCACAAACTATGCGAACAGGGGCTAGTGTTGTTTATTACGATATGGTTGGAACAATAAGTAATTTTTCTACTATTACAGGTGGGGGATTGGCTGTTGTTAATGGACTTGGCGCTGTTTCAAGCATTTATCAAAATGATTCCGGTTTTAGTTTTTCTGCATTGCCAAACACAACAAGAGCGGCAGTTATTGCTTGGACAGCATCTTCGGAGCTATAAATGTACAAACTTCAATCTACATTCATCTTGCGCTTGTCGGATAGTGCTTGCATTCCCGCAGACCCTGCCAACATTGACTACGCTCAGTACCTCGCATGGCTTGCAGAGGGCAATACCCCTGAACCCACTGACCCGCCAACCCCACCTACCGCGCTTGAGCAAATCCGCGCCCTGGAAGCACGGTACGCAGACGCACAGGCACGGGTAACGCGACAGGCGTTGTTGGCCCTTGCGCTGGACAAAGCGATGCTTGACCCCGCTGCGGCTAGACTGACCCGCGAGGAAGTTCACGCCATCCTGCTAATGGGTGACAACGGCTACTCGCAGTTGTGGGCATTGGAGCAGCAGATCGCTACACTGAGGGCAGCATGATTATCCTGCTCACCATCCTGCTGCCGCTGGTGGCCCCCGCAATCCGCTACGCAGACAACCCACAGCGCCCGTACTGGCGGCTCGACCTGCTGGTCTACACCGTACTTGTCGCCGTGGCTGACGTTGCGCTGGCGCACTTGTTTTTCTCACCGCGCAAAGGCGAGTGGACTATCTCGCACACCCTAGAGCGCACCGCGCTGACAGATGAGCGCCACGCCCTGTTCGCTTTGCAAATCAATCTCCATAGCCCCGGACACATAAAGGCCGCGACATGACACCACCAGAAAATGAACTACTGCAATTCATCAAGGATTTTCTTTGGGCGCCCGTACTTGGCTTGATAGCGTGGGCATGGAACAGGAACGAGAGGGAGCATGAAATGCTGCGCAATTTACACGAGTCATTAAAGTCTAATCAGTCTACTGGCTACTCCACCCTCAATGACCGTGTGATGGGTCACATTGATGAGCGCGTGGAAGAAGTGAAAGCCGCCCACGGCAAGCGCATTGACAAGGCAAACGAACACATCATTAAGCTGTTCGAGAACGCCGAACGCGACCGCAGCGCCTTCCGTGAGGCACTGTCGCAGCACGCCAAAGACAGCGCAGACCGCCACATCGAACTAATAAAAGCCATCCATACCGGCCTCGCAGGAAAGGCAGATAAATAAAATGGCACCATTCATAGCAACCCTACTCGCTCAGGGGCTGGACATATTGGGCAACGCCGTACTCGCCAAGGGCAAGGACGTCATTGAAGAGAAGCTGGGCGTGGACATTGAGCAGGCTACCCAGACCCCCGAGGGGCTGCTGAAACTACAACAGCTACAGGCCGACAATGAGCAATTTCTACTCACCAACGCCCTTGACAACCGCAAGGTTGACCTTGAAAATACTAAGGACGCTCGCCAGTCTAACACCAAAATTCAGGAAAGTGAACAGGCGTCATGGGCGGCGAAGAACTTTCCGTATGTGCTAGATGGCATTATCGTGACAGCGACGGTGGGCCTTGCCGCAATGCTTTTCTATCAGGCTATCCCTGCGGAGAACAAGGAGCTGGCGTATGCTGCGTTTGGTTCGCTGGTTACAATGTGTGGTACGATATTGAATTACCACCGAGGCAGCTCGAGCGGAAGCAAAGAAAAGACCGACCAACTCATGAAGGCAATGCGATGACCCTCGGCGAACATCAGGAAGTATTTGCAGTCCAATTTGCTGCCCTACTCCGCAAGGCGTGGGACATGGGCTATTCCGTCCGCATTGGTGAGGTGCAGCGCCCCATCGAAATGCAGGAGCTCTACGTCAAAACAGGCCGCAGTAAGACGATGGATAGCATGCACTTAAAGAAGTGTGCTGCCGACTTGGTCTTGCTGCGGGATGGCAAGGTGTGTGACCGTGCGCAAATCAAGCCGCTGGGGGACTGGTGGGAGAGCTTAGACCCCCTGAACCGCTGGGGCGGTAACTGGCGCGGTGCGGTAGATTCGGGCAAGAGTAGCTTTGTGGATGCCCCCCACTTTGAACGACAAGTCAAGTAGGAGAATACTATGGAACAGATGATGAGCCCACAGATGCGAGCTATGGCCTTAAAGATGCTTGGCGGCGGTGCCCTGCGCAATGCGGGGGAGCAGGTCAATGCCCCTAACCGTGCGGCTGAGCTTGCCGCACAAGAGTCTGCCGCTATGGGCGCGGCACCCACAGCGCAGTCCACACTCTACGGCGGGCCTGCCACATCCCCAAGCCCCTACGGCGGGCCAAGCCCCGCACAGGGCATGACCCCTGCACAAGCCAAGAAGCTAGCCGACATGCTACGTAACCGCTAGGCCACAAACCGGACTATACCGTCTAGAGTGATGCCCCCCGCCATAAAGCAGATAATGTGCCAAGGCGTCCAGATTTCGCGCTTATCGCCGTTGAAGTTGGGGTAGTCGTCACGGTGGGTTTCGTACATGCCACGCACAAAGTAGCCCAGCAGGCCTGTAATTGCTGTCAGCGCGGTGGCCTCGCCCATGTAAATCCACACATAGCGGTGCAATATAATCCAGTACACGGTGCCTGCAATAATCAGTATTAGCTTACTCATAGCTTTCTCCAATGATGGGGGCAATGTAGCCCTTCTGTTTAGCAATACGCAGTGCGTCAACGGCGGTGGCGGCAGTAACCTTTTGCATGTACACCAGCACGCCCTCGCGCTGCTCAAATACGTTAAAGTTCTTCATAACTAGCTCCAATGTTGTGTGCGGTATGCACGGGGCTATTGTGCAATGCCTCGTAGGCGAGCGCAACAGCCCCTCAGACCGGTTGTTTTACCCCTGTGCCACGTACCCCCTGCCAGCGCAGCTACCGTGCGTCTGATGGGCGTCAAAATTGGTCTCATACCAGCCCTCCGCGCCGCAGCTACGACACTTGTACAGAGCCTGCCCTTGGGCACTGTGGCCCTCAATGCTAAATACGCGGTCTGGAAACTGCCTGAGTATGTGCTTGAGGTTGAGCTCAGGCATGTGGAACACTATCTTGGGGTCGTTAGTGGGGGTCATCTCCTCGCGGGGCGGGAAGTCCTGCGCCAGCTTGTTGAGGTCGTCGTACACTTCTAGGTATTTTTCCAGGAAGTGTGCTGCCTTCTCCAAGTCCTGCTTGCCGTTCTTCTTACGGGCACGCATCACGTACTTGGTAATCTGGCCCTCAAAGTAGTTGAGCTGATGCATCACAACCATGTCCCAATGCTGTACCTTGCCCGCGTAGTGACTGCCTGCCACTTGTTTATCATTTGCTGCCATCAAGTTCTCTCCTTACACACCATTGTTGAAACGCCAACTTCCAATCACAATCCGCAACGGCGTCCATAAACTTGCGCATAGGGAAGCCCTCCTTACGGGCGAGGTACGCACGCATCAGGGGGTAGGCTACCTCGGACACAAACCGAGTGTAAAAGTCATGCCGCCCCTTTACCAGCCCCAAACAGTCGCTAGTAAAGGCTTCAATAGTCTCGCCTTCGTGCAGCATAGGGAATACCTGTGCCCCCGTGAGGTACATATCGTGGTCAGAGCCATCTGGCGGAGTGCGCATGTACGCTTGCGTCAGGGGTAGGTCGCCGTACAGGTGGAAGTTATTGGACATCTGTGTGTACGTACCACACTCCACAGCAAGCTCGCTAGCAATGAGCTCTTGCAACATGCTGAAGTGTACTACGTTGCTGCCGTATGCACCCCATATGACGTCATTACTGCGGTTACATACAGTCATGTTGAGTACGTCGTGGCGCAGGTCAAAATAGGCGTGTGTGTTGCAGGGCCTATCCTTCCACTCGCCCACTAAGTCATCCTCGGGGGACCACATAGCTAGCACGGCTTGTCGGGTAGTGGGGTCGCTGCGCAGCTTGCCAATAATGCTGGCTAGCTGATCGCCGCCAAAGTGCCGCCGCCACCTGAACCCGTACGCCCCGTGCATCCTGCCATCTGTCTCCGCGTACTGGCCGAACTTACTATTAAACTGGAGTAGCCAGCTAACATCATCCTCACCTGCAAGCATCCACAGGGCTTCCATGAGGTGGAATACGTGGTTGGCGTCACGGCGGGGGTCCCACAGTACGCGCTCACGGGGGGCAGTGTACAAAGTAGTCACTGGTGTGGGTGCTACCAGAACGGGGCCGTTACGGCTACTCTCTGCCTCACCCTCCATGCGCATATACCAGATGGCGTCGCTTAGTGCGCCGTTGACATTACGTGCGGTTATTACTCTCATCATCTTTCCTTTTCATAACAAGTTTATGTTCCATGGCAAAGACCTCCATTTGCTCATTGGTGGCGAACTGCTTAAACTCCCAGTCCTCAGGGTTGGAGTACGGCACAATCATGCAGTTAATGGCTGCACCGTGTACCATGTTACCAATGATCAACTCACCTTGCAACGTATGTGTTTCTAGCATGTCCGTCACCATCCCTTACACGAATGAATTTAGAAAACTCACATAAAGTATTTTGGAAGTCCTGCATGTGCAACTCGCCCACGTAGTTGTTCAATAGGGGGCGCACCTCATCATAGCACGTTACAATCGCCTCTTCGTAGAGCTTGGGGGTTATTTTAGTGCCGAAGTACGCATGCAGCCCACGGAGGCTTCCCGGACCCGGAGCAGACCATGTCCACCAGTCAGGTGCGCTGTTCAGTGGGTGGCCTTTTATGTTCTTAAGGTCGGCCACAACCTGCGCGGCGAGGAAGCTACCTAGCCCATCGACTGATTTAAGCCATTCATAAGTTGCCCGACAACTAATCCATTGCGCTACCCTTAATTGCTGCACTGTCTGCACCACATGGTTAATGACGTAGTCCACCTTGTCCATAGTCTTGCCGCAGGTGGATATGGTGTAGGCGTTGCCCCATATGGGGCCATCCTTTCGCATCTCCTTCAGTACATTTTTGACTCCAGCCAAATCACCAAGGTGGACAAGTGGGCTAACAGCTTCGAGAGTAGGTATTCTATTAAGCATGCGGGCCAGTACAACAGCATACACAGGGACACCAGGGCGAGAGTAAGTGTCCACAGAGCGGATATACCGAGTAACTTTATCGTGTTCACGATGAACATTGCAATACCTCACTGTAGCCATTACGGGGTCGTGTGTCCATGGGGCTGGGTCGCCAGCCTCCTTACGGACGCGGATAGCTTCACGCTCGTTAATCCAGTACGCTAGGTCAGTGGTTTTATTTTCCGGCATATGCTTTCTTCCATTGAATTTTAACGTCGGTACGGGTGCCGCCGCCCCATGCGGTTTTGGTAAACTTCTGTACTACACTGACGTACTCTGGGTGAAGTGCTGCAAGGTCATGAGCCGCTTGCGCCTGTACTTGCAGGGTGCGGTAGGTGCTGCACCCACCAACGGCTCCAGAGCCCTTCTGATTGTGTGCATAGCTATTCAAAATAACATTGGGGCACCCCTGCCGCAGCAATTGTAGAGCAACGTCAAAGTCTTCCATAACCTTAACTCGCCCAAACGAAACATTTAGTCTCTTTAGAACTTTTCTATTATATCCCAGCACGCGCAGAATGCGGGTATTCCAAGCCAGTTCCGTGGTTATGCGGTTAGCGCCTTCTCGACTAGCAAATCCTACGTGTGGATACTGAGTCAACATATTGCGCAACTCATCAAACGCATTGACTAGCTCGGTAGGTCTAATAGTAGTTAATTTTGTTGGGTCATCTGTGCGCCGCTTACTGAAAACTAAGTCATCGTCCACCATTGCCACGATATCGCTAACACCCACATTATCTAGAATGTATTGTCTTGTATCTGCGATGCCTTTGATTGCAACTGGAGTCTCCAGTATAGTTACAAGTGGATTGCGCCCTAGGTGCCGTACATATTCAAGGTACTCACCATTGGGCACCACTACTGAGACGGGAATTCCTGCGGCTGTCAATTGCTTAACGCTATCTTGT
>Ga0181357_1000595_pt1 | contig 13891 bp, 18 predicted proteins | sample Fa13VDMM110DN_FD_130094 | JGI IMG/M metagenome (GOLD analysis project Ga0181357, IMG submission 130094) | Freshwater viral communities from Lake Michigan, USA - Fa13.VD.MM110.D.N | ecosystem: Environmental > Aquatic > Freshwater > Lake | place: USA: Michigan | collected 2013-09-24 | reverse complement strand
GTTGAGTGTGTTCGATTGGAATGGATACAAATGCGTTGTGACTGCGCCAGAATTTCAAAACGCTACCACTATTGTGTTTGATATAGCACCAACCTTAGAAGGAGTTGATGTGAAACAATTTCCGAAGGGGTATATAGGCATGAGTAAGGTAGGTCATTTGTTAGCACAGCGAGAAGACGCCGATGCATTAAAACGACACACAGCTTAGGAGAGAGAAATGAACGAACGAATCACAAAACTTGCTAGACAAGCGGGGTTCAACGATTTTCCTGACGATAAAAATGGAATCTGGATAACAGACGGGTATTGGGATGAACAACTTGAACGCTTTGCAGAGTTAGTGCGCCAAGATGAGCGTGAGTACGAGATACACAGCAAAGACCCTGTATACCGAATCATCAGGGCTTGCGGAATGTCTACGGCAAACTCAGACATCAATGTCTTTGCGTTAGAGAAAATTATTGCGGACATAAAAGCAGAAGAGCGTGAAGCGTGTGCGAAGTTGTGTGAGGATTTGTTTAATTCTGATGGAGACTGGTGTGCTAAATCAATTAGAGGGAGAACAGAATGAGCATCGAAGCAATGAAGCAAGCGTTTGATGCTTTTGAAGACTTAAAAGCATTTGCAACAGACAATGGCGCTATGCCTGAAAATTGGGATGCCTACTACCCCAAACAATACGATGCTTTAGAAGTCCTACGCCGAGTACTCGCATTGCCTGAGCAAGTAATCACACCAATATCACCCGATCAATACGAACGGTTTTGCGGTAAGTGCGGTGCTTGTTTGGGTAAGCCGTGGGTCGGGCTAACTCATGAAGAGGCTCAAGAGATTGCTAAAAGGCTAGTAGATGACGTTGCTTATTGCAGTACGCATTACGCCATAGCCATTGAAGTAGCATTAAAGGAGAAGAACGGTGGATGAAGAAGAAGCATGGCAGGAACTTGAGCGCAAGCAACGCAAGGCAGATGAGCAACACACCACTACTGAGGCTCAGGTCAAGGCAATGGAATTTATTAACGATCACGCAAGCGAGCTAGGTATCATGACGCTACGCAAAGCGTTTGAGATTGGCTACCGCAGAGGTGTGTACGCAGAAACATGGAGACGAGATGCCAAACATAAATCTTAGGGCGGGAAACCCAACCATTGTTCAGGAAGGGCTAAAGGAAATAGAACCAACTACCGCCAACGCTTTAGCCGATCATGTTGATCTACCTAGAGCCACTGTAAATGCGGTGATTGCAGAGATGTACAAGCTGCAAATGATCCACGTATGCGCTTGGGCGAGAGGTACGGGCGGTGCGAGGTTGCGTGTTTATACAATGGGCAAAGGTGTGGACTCACCACAACCGATTAAGGCAAGCAAGATAAAACAAGACTTTGTACCCGCAGGAACCCCCGAAGCAGTATTAAAACCAAGGTGCGATGTAGCCGCCGCATGGCTTTTTAAGGAAAAAAATGAACACTAAAATTACCCCCAAGAAAAAAGGCCGAGGTAAAGCGGTTAAACCGGCTATGTTATGTACAAGCATTAGATTGGAACCAGAGATTTTAGAATATTATCGTCAGCATCACCCCAACACAATGCAAGCTGTGATGCGTAAGATATTAAAAGATTACGTAGAAAAAAATACTTCTTCACAACTCAACCTCTTCCCATGAGCGTCTAGTTAAATGGTATCCATCGTAAACCCATCTTGTATATGTGATTAGCGGTGTGGTGTTAGGTCTAGACAACTGCGTAAGCGCACTTAACACCTACTCTCTCAAGCCCACGACGGGGGGCGTGTAATATACTAACCCCCCATTTTATTTTCATTAAGTACTTGACAATGTAAAAAATAGGAATATAATAAACTCATGGCTACCCCCGAATCTAAAGTGAAAGCTAAGTGTACTGAGCTACTGAGAGCTGTAGGCGTGTACTACTTTTTTCCTGTAGCAAACGGTATGGGTAGAGCAGGCATCCCCGACATCATTTGTTGTGCGAGAGGTAAGTTTCTTGCTATCGAATGCAAGGCAGGTAAGGGTAAGACCACAGCACTACAAGACAGGGAGTTAGCTGCAATTCAAATGGCGGGTGGTGTGGCGATTGTAATTAACGAAAGCAACCTAACATTGTTAGGCGAAACGCTAAAGGAGATGTTGACATGAGAGAGGACTTTTGCACTGCTGTAAAAATTTTATTGCAACGTATGGAGACGCACCCCGAAGAGTTTTACGAAGAGGTCAATCCAAATCGAATGGTGAACAGCCCTAAGTGGGGGAACTTGCTGTCACAGGTGGTGTCGCTAAAAAATGGTGGTGACATGCGGGGTGAGGCGATATTCTTGACCGAAGCAGAAAAAAATGCGTTGTACAAAGGTTATGTCAAACTCAGACGTAAGGCACTTGATGACTATGTAATGCGTGAGGTGTTGTCGCCCGAGGAAGATAAACAAAAAGAACTATCACGTTCTCTTACAAATTCGCTAGAAAAAACAATTTCTTTATCAACATCAAGCACAAGCAAGAAAAATAAACTTTACGGTGGCGTTAATTACAATCGAACATCAACACCTGTATGAACATAATTACACTTGATTTTGAAACGTACTACTCGCAAACGTACAGCCTGTCAAAGCTTACGACCGAGGAGTACATACGAGGCGAAGAGTTTGAGGTGATTGGCGTAGCTGTAAAGGTGAACGACGATGAAACGCAATGGTTCTCAGGCACAGACGCAGCGATCAAAGAATTTCTCGGAAGTTTCGACTTCGATGACAATCTTGCACTTGCTCACAATGCTATGTTTGATGCCGCTATTCTTACTTGGCATTTTGGTATTCACCCTCGCGGTTGGCTTGATACGCTTAGTATGGCTCGTGCTATTCACAGCACAGAAGTGGGTGGAAGCCTCGACAAGCTTACGCAGCATTATGGCTTGGGTCAGAAAGGTACAGCAGTGGCGTCAGCGATAGGCAAACATCGACTAGACTTCACACCCTACGACCTAGCTGAGTACGGGGAGTATTGCATCAATGACGTTGAGCTAACACGTAAGCTATTTGATTGCATGTCACCAGAGTTCCCCGCATCCGAGCTGCGGCTCATTGATCTAACCATACGCATGTATAGCGAACCGGTATTAGAGTTGTGCGAAATGACATTAACACATTATTTAAGTGCGCTTGTCTCTAGCAAAGAAACATTGCTTGAAGCCGTGGGTATGAATAACCGTGATGCACTAATGAGTAACGATCAATTTGCACTTGCGTTAAAAAATGCTGGTGTCGAACCGCCGCGCAAGATTAGCTCCACAACAGGTAAAGAAACGTGGGCGTTTGCCAAGACCGATGAAGGGTTCAAAACGTTACTTGATCATGAAAGTATAAGAGTGCAAGGATTGGTAGCGGCCCGTTTAGGGCTTAAGTCTACGATGGAAGAGACAAGGGCTGAAAGGTTTAGTAGTATTGCTAAACGGGGTAAGCTGCCCATACCCCTGCGTTATTACGCTGCGCACACTGGTAGGTGGGGCGGCGACGATAAAATAAATATGCAAAATTTAGGGCGTACGTCGTTATTAAAAAGTGCTATCCATGCGCCTGAAGGCTACATGATGATTGACTCAGACTCATCACAGATTGAGGCGCGTACGGTGGCGTGGTTGGCGGGGCAAGATGACTTGGTGCAAGCGTTCGAGGATGGTAAGGACGTATACAAGATTATGGCGTCAGCGATATACGGTAAACCCGAAGAAGATATCACTAAGGAAGAACGGTTTGTAGGTAAGACTACGATTCTCGGTGCAGGTTATGGCATGGGTGCGGTTAAGTTTCAAGCTCAGCTAAAGACATTCAATGTGGAGGTAGAAGCCGAAGAAGCAGCTCGTATCATTCAGGTGTACCGTGGAACATATCCTAAGATCCCACTTTTGTGGAGGGAAGCAGGTAAGGCACTCGATGCAATTGAAGACGATAAAACCAGTGAGTTAGGGCGTAAGGATGTACTGGTTGTAGATGGTAAAAAGGGCATTCGTATGCCTAACGGTTTATATATTAAATACCCCAATTTGCGTAAGCGCACGAACGATGATGGTAAAGACGAGTACGTATACGACACCAAGCGTGGTAAAGCGGTTATCCCTAATAAGATATATGGCGGCAAAGTTGTGGAGAATGTATGTCAGGGGTTGGCTCGTACTATTATTGGTGAACAGATGTTGAAGATTGCCAAGAAGTATCGGGTGGTGATGACCGTGCATGACGCAGTTGCTATCGTTGCACCCGAAGAAGAAATTCTTAACGCACGGGAATATGTTGAACTGTGTATGAGAATACGCCCATCGTGGGCACTAGACTTACCATTGAACTGTGAAAGCGGACACGGTAAGTCTTACGGAGAATGTTAACCCAAGGAGAAGTAATGGAAATGCGTGACTACTTTGCGATACAAATTATGCAAGCGTTAATTAAAAACACTGCGGCGTTACCTGAAGATCATGAATTTAATTTTCATAATGCTATTGAATTTGGAGTTAATTTTCATTTAGATATAGGTGGTGCAGGAGCTGACGCAGATGAGAAGTTTACTTGGGCGCAATATTTAGCTGAAGAATCTTATGAAATTTCCGATGCGATGGTAAAAGCACGAAGTGCTAGAGAGCTTTGGGATAAGAAGTGTGAGGCAGAGAAGGAAGCAACGAAATGAACGATGAAGACCTGAGAGACTTGTTTGCGGGGTTGGCGTTAATGGGCATATTGGGCGGGCGTTCATCGTTCGGATTTAGACCCGACACGGTATCAGTCCTTGCATACGAAACCGCGGACGCAATGATTAAAGCCAAGTATGCTGAATCTGTACCTGAACCCGAAGAAGGGATTACAGCTATTAAACACCTGAACCCGAATACAGCTATTAAACCTAAGCGTAAGAGGTCAGTAAATGTACCCCCCACTACAGATTAAAGACATTATCGAACAGGAACAAAAAAACATGGGTAAGTCATCGGTTACAGCTAATGAACAACAGGTTGGCGGCGACCACTATAAGACTGAGATTCAGCCTTGGGACTTTATCGTTGCAAACAACCTTGGATATCTTGAAGGTAACATTATCAAATACGTTAGTAGGTGGAAAGATAAAGGCGGTGTGGAGGATCTAAAAAAAGCACAGCACTACTTGCAAAAATTAATTGAGATAGTAGACAAATGAAAGCTCAATGGTCGTATAGCAGCCTGAAAACATTTCAGCAATGTCCTAAAAAATACTACCACTTAAAGGTGGCGAAGGACATCGTGGACGAGGGCGGTGAAGCAGCTAACTACGGCAAGCTTGTACATAAGGCAGCCGAAGATTACGTACGTGATGGTGTACCAATCCCCCCGCAGTTCGAGTACATGCAGCCAATCCTTGACGCACTTATTGCAATACCCGGAAAAAAGTATTGTGAAATTGAAATGGGTATCGCCATTCGCAAGGGTAAGTTTGTAGCCTGTGCGTTCGATGCACCTGACTACTGGTGGCACGGTATTGCTGACTTGGCAATTATCGACGGTGGACGGGCATGGTTGGTTGACTACAAGACTAATAAAAATGCAAAGTACGCCGATACTAAGCAGTTGGACTTACTTGCTGCGGCGATGTTCTTGCGCTTCCCTGAATTGCTTGAGATTAAGTCAGCCTTGGCATTTGTGGTAAGCAAAGAGTTTGTTAAGAAAGAGCATCACAGTTTTTACAAGACTAGGTACTTAGAGGTTATGAAACCAGAGCTTGACCGATTGGAAGCGGCGCTCGACAATAAAGTTTGGAATCCAATATCAGGCCCCCTGTGCGGATTCTGCCCTGTGTCTACTTGCGTACACCATAGAAAAAGGAAATGATATGCCATACGTAAACAAACCTCGTCCATACGATAAAGAGTACGCCGACTACCAAGGTACTCCTGAACAAATTAAGAAACGTGCTGAACGTAACAAAGCACGGGCAAAGATGATGAAAACAGGTAAGGTAAGCAAAGGTGATGGTAAAGATGTTGCCCATGTAAAAGCCATTGACAAAGGCGGTTCGATCAAAGACGGTCTGCGTGTCGAAGACGCAGGAGCTAACCGGTCATTTAAACGTGACTCCAAACGTAATCTGGTTTCCGAAGCTAGCGTAAGAGAACGTAAGAAAAAATGAATGATTACAACTGGCCCGGACAATTTATTCCGTTTGCACATCAAAAAGTAACCTCGGCGTTCTTAGCTGAAAGACCAAGGGCATTTTGCTTCAACGAGCAGGGGACGGGTAAAACAGCGTCAGTTATTTGGGCAGCTGATTATCTTATGAATGCTGGAGTAGTACGTAGAGTGCTAGTGGTATGCCCCCTATCAATTATGAAGTCCGCATGGCAAAACGATTTGTTTAAATTTGCTATGCACCGCACTTGTGATATTGCGTACGGCAATAAGAAAAAACGTGCTCAGATCATTAACGGTGGTGCAGAGTTTGTCATCATTAACTTTGATGGGTTAGCAATTATTAAAGATGACATCAGGAACGGTGGGTTTGACTTGCTCGTAGTGGACGAAGCGTCGGCGTACAAAAACTCAACAACTGAACGTTGGAAAGTATTGCGCGACTTGAACAAAACAATCCGGGGCCTTTGGATGCTTACTGGTACGCCAGCAGCTCAATCACCAATAGATGCATTTGGTTTAGCAAAGCTTGTTAACCCTAAAGGTACGGTGCAATTTTTTGGTCAGTTTAGGGATCAAGTCATGTACAAGGTTGGCATGTTTCGTTGGTTACCTAAACCTAATGCACAAGCTGTGGTGCATGCTGCACTGCAACCGGCGATACGGTTTGAGAGGGATCAATGCTTGGATTTACCAGAGGTAACGGAAGTTGAACGTGATGCGCCATTGACCGCGCAGCAGATGAAATTCTATCGCATGCTTAAGAACGACATGATTATGAAGGCGGCAGGCGAAGAGGTTAGTTCTGCCAATGCTGCAACTAACTTAAACAAGTTACTGCAAATATCCGGTGGTGCAGTTTACACAGATCACAAAGAAGTCGTTGAGTTTGATGTGTCCAACAGATTGCAAGTAGTGCTTGAGGTAATTGAAGAGTCTAGCCATAAGGTACTGGTGTTTGTGCCTTTTACGCACACTATCGAGTTACTTAAAACGTACTTAATTAAACACCACGTAACATGCGAAGTTATCAATGGCGCAGTGCCGGTTAACCGCCGCAGTAGTATCGTTGATGACTTTCAGAAAACTGATAATGTGAAGGTACTTATCATACAACCTCAAGCAGCATCACATGGTCTCACGCTTACAGCAGCTAACACAATCATTTGGTACGCACCCGTGATGTCGGTTGAGACGTACCTGCAAGCCAACGCACGTATTAATAGGCCCGGACAAAAGAACGCTATGACTATCGTGCACATCACAGGCAGTGAAGTGGAAGCGCGTGTATATCAAATGCTCACCGGCAAAATTGGTGATCATGTAAAAATAATTGATTTATATCGACAAGAGATTGAACAAACTTCTTGACAAAGTAAAAAACATAGATATAATAATAACTTCCTTATAGGAGAAATTCATGGAAGCAACGGAAAATAAAATATCCGCCGAAGAGTTGGCGAAGGTATATATTAAGATTCGTGATGCAAAGGAAGAAGCGGCTGAAAGACACAAGCAAGAGATTGCCTCGTTCAACGAACAGCTCGATGCTATCTCAAGTGAGATGTTAGAACTATGTAAGTCGCTAGATGTATCCAGTATGCGCACGAATGAAGGGACAATCATTCGTAGAGTAACGACCAATTTCAATACAAATGATTGGGGTTCAATGTTCGAGTTCGTTAAGGAGCACGATGCGTTTGGACTATTGCAGCAACGGCTACATCAAAGCAACATGAAGCAGTTTTTAGAAGAGCACCCTGAACTACTACCTCCGGGTTTGTGGTCAGAGAGCAAATACACCATCGTAGTTAAAAGAAGCTAATTTTTCAGGAGAAGTAACAATGAGTAACATTTCTATTTTTAACCAAGAAGTACCAGATTTTCTGCGTGGCTCTGAGCTTAACGACTTGACCAAATCATTGGCGGGTACTCGCAGTGGTAGTCGTCGCATTTCAATTCGTGGCGGCGTGTTTCGTAAAGTAGTTGGCGGTGAAGAAGTTGGTAAGTTGTCTGGGCGTGAAATGAACGTCATTATTGTCAACGCACGTAAAAACGTTTCCCGTATTTATTATGCCGGTAAGTACAACGCTGAAGAGATTGTTCCTCCTACATGTTGGGCAAATGACGGCGATGCTCCTGACGCTTCCGTAACAGACAAACAAAGCGCTAACTGCGCAACATGCCCGCAGAACGTCGCCGGTTCTGGTGAAGGTACTAGCCGTGCTTGTCGTTATCAACGCCGTATTGCCGTGCTGCTTGAAGGCGATATGTCTGGCGATGTGTATCAGCTTACGCTACCCTCGAAGTCGGTCTTTGGTAAAGGCGAAGGTAACATTCACCCGTTCGAAAGTTACACAAAGTACATTGCTGGCAATGGGCGCAACATAAACCAAATTATTACCCAAGTAAGCATGGACTTAGACAGCGATACAGCTAAGTTGTTTTTCTCACCAGTGCGCCACATTAACCATGAAGAATGGGAAGTTGCCGAGGCTGCTGGGAATTCAATCGAAGCTAAAAACGCAATCACGATGACTGTTGGTCAAATGGATGGTGTGAAGAAACCCTTGGCGTTAGGTGGTAAGCCGTTAGTAGAAGAAGCTTTTGAAAAGCCAGTAGCTAAGGCTAAAGCTGTTGAAGTAGAAGATGCCGAGATTGTTGAGCCTGTTAAACGCACAACGAAGAAAGCTGACGCCGCACCCGCAGCTAAAGCAAATCTGGCTTCCGTAATCAGTGCATGGAGCGATGCGTAAACAATTATGAGCTACGGATATAGTTCAATACTCGTTGAACGGAACAAGAAGGCGGATCGTCGTCATCTTGGAGTAGCTCTTGGACGCAAATGCATAGCCCTCAACATTCCAGTGTCAGACCTCGCAGAGCAATTAGGCGTGAGCCGTATGACGATATACAACTGGTTTGTGGGGCAGCATGACCCCCAAGCACACTACGTTTCTGCGATTACGGAGTTTCTTCGGAAACTTAAATAACATTGGGTATGGACTAAGGGGGCTTGCCCCCTGTCTACTCGTCTCTGGAATAAATAGATGGATACGTTTGACCTTCTCGATGCCGTACTACCCGACAATGGGTGGTTCGCTGTAGTTGGCATTAAGGGTAAATCCATTAAACAGGAGATAGTTCAAACTCGACAAGAACTTGATGATATTGCACAGAAGTTTATACAGGAAGAGCGCAATGTATTTTTTGGATGCGCTAAGTACGCAACAGATCAATCACGTACAAAAGCTAACGTACTTGCGCTCAAGAGTATGTGGTTGGATATTGATTGCGGGGAAGCAAAAGCAGCAGACGGTTTAGGGTATGCAACCCAGACCGAAGGGCTGACCAAGCTCCAAGAATTCTGTAAGTTAATCGGCTTACCTAAACCAATCATCGTCAACTCAGGGCGTGGATTGCATGTGTACTGGCCTTTTACAGAAGTCGTAGACAGAAAGCAATGGGAACCTGTTGCCGCTAGATTAAATGAACTGTGCAAAATACATAACTTTTTAGTTGATGCGAACGTATTTGAGGTTGCGAGAATTCTGCGTATACCTGAAACTCTTAACTTTAAGGACAACCCCCCTAGCGAAGTATCTGTATTAACCATTGGGGAACCAATTGAGTTTGATGCATTCTCTAAGCTGCTTGGTGTAAAAGATACGCCAGCTTTATCAATTTTTAATACTGTACCGCTTGTACAAGAGACAGGGCTTAACGCCCTAACCCAATCACTTGCGGGTAACACGATTCAAAAGTTCAGCAACATTATGGTTCGTGGAGAGCATGGATGCCAACAGCTCAATCATGCCTTTATGAACCAAGCGGAAATACCAGAACCGCTTTGGTGGTCGTCGCTAACTGTAGCTAACCTATGCGTAGATAGAGATAAAGCTATCCACATGATGTCTAGCCAACATCCTGACTACGACCCAATTACAACTGAACGTAAAGCTACACAAGGTGGTGCAGATTCAGGGCCTCATCGTTGCGCTACGTTTGAAAAACATAACCCCGGCGGCTGTAATGGGTGTAAATGGCAAGGCAAGATATCGGGGCCAATTGCTCTTAGTAAGGAAGTGCTAGAAGAACAAGAGGAAGAGTACGAAGTTGAAGTAGAAGTCCCAGAGGAGGATGATCTTAATATTGTTGACGTAGGATCACCACAGTACAAAATACCTGCGTACCCGAAGCCTTTTCAGAAAGGGCCAAACGGTGCTATATACCTACCACCCAACGGGGAAGAAGCCGAACCAATCTGCGTGTACGAGCATGCATTGTATGTTGTTAAGCGTATGCACGATCCCGAGTTCGGACATGTGAACTTGTTAAGACTGCATCTGCCTATGGACGGAGTAGTGGAGTTTGTTGTACCGCAAGCAATTGTTGCAGTGAAAGAAGAGCTACGAAAGGTACTTGCTAAGAACGGCGTAGCTGGAACCCCCGCACAAATGAATTACTTGGCTACGTTCGTCAACTCGTTTGTTAAAAATTTACAGTATTCAAAGAAGGTTGAAATTATGAGAACTCAATTTGGTTGGATAGAGAACAACACTAAGTTTGTACTTGGTGATGTGGAGATTAGTAAGGACGGTACATTCGGCAGTCCGCCATCTTCAGTTACTAAAAACATCGCGCAGTATGTAGGCCCTGTTGGAGACTTTGGTAAGTGGAAAGAAGTATTTAACATGTACGCTAAACCCGGCATGGAACCACATGCATTCGCCGCACTGACTGCATTTGGTGCACCACTGTTTAAGTTTACGGGTTTGAAGGGCGCGATCATTAACGTGATCTACAAGTTCGGTGGCACAGGCAAGTCTACTACGTTGTTTATGTGTAATAGTGTGTACGGACATCCTGAACTACTTGGTTCAAACTGGGATGACACTCGCATGGCTAAGATGCAACGGTTGGGGGTAATGAATAACCTACCATGCACAGTTGATGAGATAACTAGCCTAACCCCCGAAGAGTTTTCGTCTATGGCGTACAGCATGTCACAGGGTCGTGGACGTGATCGTATGGAGGGGTCAACTAATAAGCTACGGGATAACTCAACTACGTGGCAGACAATGGGTCTGTGTAGCGCGAACGCATCGTTCTATGAGAAGCTTGCCAGTGCTAAGGCAGGCGGTAACGCAGAGATGCTACGCTTGTTCGAGTACGAAATATCTCCTAACAATCTTATTTCAACAGAAGATGGTAAGCGCATGTTTGACCATCAGCTTAAACAGAATTACGGACATGCGGGTGAGATTTACATTAAGTGGCTGGTTAACAATCTGGAGGAAGCAGTTTTAACGGTGTTAAAAATCCAAGCCAAGATTGACTCTGAACTCAAGCTTACCCCTCCCGAGCGATTCTGGTCAGCAGTTGCGGCGTGTAATATCACCGGCGGGCTAATCGCCAACAGCTTAAATCTTTCAGACTACGATATGAAAGCAGTTTACGCATTCTGCTGTAATACTATTCAGGGTATGCGTGAAGAGATTAAGACTCCCGCAGAAGATGCAACCGTTGTAGTGGGTGAATACATTAACCGCCACATGCAGAACATCCTCGTGGTGAAAGCAGACATCGACAAGCGTACCGCAGCTAGCTCTATGCCAACGCTCGAACCTCGTGGGGAGTTGCTCATCCGCTACGAGCCAGACACTAAACAGATGTTCTTAGTAACCAGCAAGTTTAAATCGGATTGTGTAGAACGCCAGATCAATTACAAGGACACGCTTAGAGAACTAAAAGAACGCGGTATTCTTGTAGGTAACCCCAACAAGCGTATGTCTAAGGGTATGAAGATTACATCACCGGCAGTGCATACGTTGCAGTTTAACTGTGCTAACTCTGGCTTTATTGATATGGATGGCTTGATCGTGTCGGAGCTAGATGATGCGAATAGAGACGCTAACGTATAACGTTAACTGGAGTCGGTTTCGTAGGGGGAGTTCGTTTTTCATCCCCTGCATAGACTGCGACAAGGCTAAGAAAACTATTCAGGCTATCGCTAAGAAGCAAAAAGCTAACATTGTTATGCGAGCAGTTGTAGAAGAAGGAGTAAGGGGTATCCGTACTTGGCGAGTTTAGCAGTATACTGACCCCGTTTCTCCTTGAAACACTCTCCTTTTCCCCCACCTCAGCAGTGGGGGGTTTTTTATTTGCCCATAATCTGTCTATTGTATTTAGTCGCTTTCGAGCGGAAGTACTCAGCAAGTGTGTCATCTATACGATACCCCCGCACAGACTTACCCGCTTTTTCTAGCGCAGATTCCCCAGACTCTATTAGAGTATCACTGTCGATATATATGTTGTCCACTGGGTAGCGTTTGTTATGCGCAACAAGTTTTTTCTTCCAATCGGCTAATACCTTAGCGCGATCCTCGGGGTCTTTTTTGGGAGAAACTACCAGCTTTCCGTAATCTTCTAAAAGAGCCGCTCTTTTCTTTTTGGCTATTACTTCTTGGTTTTTATACTGAAAATTATGGTCTTGTATAGCAGCGGCGCGGGTACTACTGATACCTGTAGCTTGCGCAATTATGTTAGTAGTAGACAATTCATCTGCCGATAAAATAGTATCGCCCTTACGGTTTTTTACCCCTTCTTGACGAAGCTCTTCACCCTTAAGCGGGTTGCCGTAGAAAGGGCCTACTAATTTAGGAATACCCTTCAATATGTCACCTTCTAACAGGTCGTCTATACCTTCCATAACTTTTTTCGAAGCTCCTGCCGCAGGTGGCATCATTGCTTCCGCATGGTTAAGCACATACTCTCTTATGCTTTCGCTTTCTCGTACAGGTTTAAGCCATATACCATTAAGTGACATACGTGGGCCAACGTTAGCATCTGATAAAACTGAAATTGGCCCCCTTTCAATCATTGTAGCTACCGAAAATCTATTTCCATTCTCCCCCCCAAACGTCATGCCCCCAAACCATCGAGGTAAAAACTCGTAGCGGAAACGCATGTCGGAGTTCATAGCAGAAAACGCATCCTTGCTTATACGTACCCGTTTATTTTCAGTTTGGCGTTTTGCAAATTCTTCAGCACCCATTTTTTTAGCGGCTCTGTTTAAGTACCCTTCTTCATCTTCAAAGCTATCTAGCAGCGCGTCAATAACGCTACAAATAACGTTGTAAAGAGGCAGACCAGTCGCACCGTAAAACAGAGTACCCATTAATAATATACCGCTTAAAAGGTGGACAGCTTTTATAGCCTCTTCTTTCCCCTGAGTACCCGCCACTTTTAAAGTATTTTTAACTAAGACCGCCGTAACAACTGCCGGATACATTTTGAACTGTAGTAACATTTTTCCCGGACCCTGCATTACTGGGGGTCTACTAAAACGGTCATACCGCCCCATGTATGTTTGCACTACATCAACCGCTTTTTCCACTGACTTATCAAAATCGCCTGATTTTTTATACGCAAGATCAAACGCCAGCATGTAAGAAATTTCACGAGTCAGACGTTCTGCACTAGAAAACAACCCCGAAGTAATTTGTAGTGCTAGTCGTCCACTCTTTTTATATATTTTATCTACCGCGCTATTTGGTGTGCGACTTAAATCGAATGTGTTACTGGTTATACCTTGCGCTAGGATACCCAGTGCAAGAGCTTCATTAAAGGCTCGTTGATATATAGGGTTACTTCTCACTAACGAAGACTCTTTAACTGTTGGAGGTATCATCCTACGAACCCCATCAGCATCTTCTTCTTTAAACCCC
>Ga0181357_1000591_pt1 | contig 13939 bp, 17 predicted proteins | sample Fa13VDMM110DN_FD_130094 | JGI IMG/M metagenome (GOLD analysis project Ga0181357, IMG submission 130094) | Freshwater viral communities from Lake Michigan, USA - Fa13.VD.MM110.D.N | ecosystem: Environmental > Aquatic > Freshwater > Lake | place: USA: Michigan | collected 2013-09-24 | reverse complement strand
GCGCAAGGCATTATCCCTGCGGAAATGGAACTGCAACTAACAGGAGTGTCCGATGTCGATGCCACGCCGTCCGAAGCTAGAGATTCCCCCAGTCACTACGGTGCGCCCTGCACCACCCGCACCCCGCTTCCGTGATTTTGCACGATCGGTGCTAGTCATCCTCGCGGCGTTCGTCGGCATCTGTGTCGCCTTGGGGATTGGGCTACGGATTGTCCGAGCGGTTGCTGCGCTGTCATAGGTGACTGTTGTAAAGTGGCGTCCCCTCCCTCGACGTGTTCAGTGCGTCGGGGGATTGGTCACAGTCCGACGCAGAGCGAGACTCAGAACTGGGAACCGTGATGCGTGGGGTCTCTGGGACGCTGAGAACCGTATCATCTGGATAGCGGCTAGGATTCCACTGGAACTACAGTGGCGAGTGTTCTATCACGAGTTGATGCACGTTGCACTCAGTGATAGTGGGCTGGAGAATGTCCTACCGGAAGATGGGGTTGAGGCGCTGTGCGATGCCGTGTCCAGCGCCCGAATGGTCGAACGAATGGGGAGGAAGTAGGGATGATGCGAGAACTGCCGAAGCAGATTGTCGAGTGGTCACTGGTGGTGGCGCTGGTCTTGTTCCTGTACGGACGGGAACAGCGTCACGCAGGGCGTGACACGGAGCGGGAGCGGGTCTTGGTGTTGCAGATTGCAGCCACCACAGCTCACGCTGATAGCTTAGCCATCCGCTATACAAGTGCTGTTCAGCGGGGGGATTCACTGGGCCGGCTGACAAAGACGCTGACCGCACGCAGGCAGCGATCAGTGGCGGCCCTAAATACAGTGGTGGCACGAGCAGATACAGTGGCAACGCGGGCGGATCACGGGGATCAAATCCCCTACGCGGAGTTCACTGCACTCCTGTCCGCTGTAAAGGTCGACCGGCTGGCGTCTGACTCACTGATCGCGTCGTTGGAATCGTCCGTCGTCGGCCTGCGAACAGCGATTACCGTCGCTGATTCACTGCTGACGGCACAGGACGCTGTGATTCGGGTGCAGGAAGAGAGCCTTGCGCTGCTGGAACGACAAGCGCATCCTCCGCTAGTGTCTCGGCTGCTGGCAGCAGGTAAATGGGTAGCGGTCGGTGCCGTAGGGGCGCTGGTGTGGATGGCTCTCCCCCGCTAAACGTGGCTTCGTAGTTCGCAGCCCACGTTTCCCCCGCTACCCGAGACGGGCGGCGTCCAGACCCCTTACCCGACACGACAAGCCTCTGCCTCTGCCTCTGCGAGGTTGGCGTGATAGATGTGCCGAGCCACGATTACCTGCGCCTCTAGGTCAAGGTTCCTACGCCGTGTAATGGTGTAGCCCGAGGACGAGGCTACGGTGTCTACCCCAATGGTTCGCCGCCGCTCATCTAGCTCAATCCTCATCAGCCTCTACCCAGTGATTGTTGGGCTGCTCCCACCAAAACGTAAGGTCTTGCGTGTGATCGTCGTAGTATGCTCCGACGAAATCAGAGGTCCACTTGCTGTGGACATTCTCAAACAGAGCCAGCGTCAGTACGGGTTCAGTTATATGTAAGGTGTTGCGGATAATATCCAAAATCTTGGCATAGTTACCCCCGCGAATCACCCCTGCTTCTACCAAGAGGATTGTCCGACCTTCTGTTGCGTCACGGTGCAGCCTAAAGGTATCGCAGAGTACCTGCACACACGCATCGTCGAATGGCTGGTCTGGGTAGGGAACATCTATCCCGAAGCCGCAACATATCTCGCCCTTGTCCGTGAGTTGATGGCGCAGATATTGCCCAACGACCGAGGAGTAGTCCGTCGAGACGGTGACTACGCACACGTTCGCCGCATTCAAGCCACGCGCAAGGAGCGTATCTCGGAGCGTGTTCATCAGCCGTAGCTCAGTGTCCCAATCGACCCTGAGTTCCTTACGCATCCGTGCAGACCCGAACCGGGTGCATCATCGTGTCGTAAACGATGACAACGTGTTCGCCCACTAACACGGCGAGCAGGACACAGAGGAAACCTACAAGGACCTTTTCGGTAGTAGTCATCCCCTACGCTATCACACCTGCGTCCGCTTGACAAGGGGCGGGTAGTCAATGATACTTCCTCTACGCGCATACGGCGCGTCATTCTTACCTATAGGTAGAGGCAGAACACAATGACGACGCACAAGATGGCAGATGGACCGATCACGATGACGGTGGCTTCCGTGGTCGAGGTGGAGGGCAAGTTCGGCAAGCAGTTTATGTTCACGTCTGACACCGGGACTTCGGTGTACATCAGCGAGAAGGCGACTGATCAGCAGTTCGTTCGGAACAAGTTCACGTTTGATAACGTGATCGGAAAGCGACTGACGTTCCTACAGGTGCAGAAGGATGACAAGAAGTTTACCAACATCATCCCGGCATTGCCCGAGAACGGACCAGCGGCACAGGCGGCACACTCCATCGGCGCACCCGCAGCCGTTGCTCCGCGCTTCACCCTTGAGCAGCGGACGGCGTTCTACTCGCGGTGCGTAGATGCAGCGATCACGGTACTGGGGAGCAAGTGTGAGGCGGTGGAGATTCCGCTGGACGCACGAGCTATTCAGGCGGCGGCGTACACGTTGTACGCTGGCGGTATCGAAGTCGGTGAGTGATGCGAACGTAGGGAAAGGGGGCGGCAGGACCATAGATGATGTGTGTATCTATTGCTCTGCTGCCCCCGCCCATCGTACCAGACTACGGATTGGCGCGGCGGGATTCTGCTCAGAGATATGCGAGTACGAAGCACTGAAGCCCGACAACTGGGACCAGATGTATCCCCCGACAGAGGATGGACCTGATGCGGAAGGCCACAGCGAAAACGAAAACGAAAACGAAGAAGAAGGGTACGGCAAAAACTCTGATGCGTCTTGACACAGCGATGCAAGCTATTACCGGGACACTGGCGATACTGGAGACGCTGGATGAAATCGAGCTACGGCTGGGTGCGCTGGAGCGGTGGGCAAGGAGCAACGACGAAAGCGTGACGCTGGTTCCCACAACAAGGAAATGGAAGGAAGAGCTATGTTCCTAAACCGACAGGGACTCCCGGCGCATTTCCTCGGCTGCCTTGCAGCGGACCCGTACATCGGGGGCGGGGACATCAGCGTCACGAAACTGATTGACGCTCCGCAGATTCGCAGCTTGCTCAAGACCTACGGCGACACGTTACCGGAGTCTGACGCCGCTGATATGGTGCCCGTCTTGCTGGGGCAGAGTGTTCACGCGATGCTCGAACGGTCATCGAAGAGCAACCCGGCACTGATGGTCGAGACTCGGCTCTATGCTGAAGTCGAAGGCTGGCAAGTGAGTGGACAGTTTGACGTGTACGACCGGGAGCGCAAGACGCTGGACGATTACAAAGTCACGTCCACCTACAAATATCCGTATGACATACAGTGGGAGCGCCAACTGAACGTATTGGCGTGGCTGTGTCGGCAACAGCCCGAGCCGCTGCCCGTCGAGAAGCTGGGCATCGTCGCACTGTTTCGGGACTGGAGCCGGGCGAAGATGGTGTCAGGCTACCCGCCATCGTGGGCATCATATATTGACGTGCGGCTGTGGTCGGCGGCAGAGGCAGACGCCTATGTGACGGAGCGGGTGCTGCTGCACCAGCGAGCGGACGCTGGCGAGAACGTGCTGTGTACCGACAGCGAGCGGTGGCGCAGTGGAGAAACAACCTATGCGGTGATGCGACCCGAACGCACCCGGGCATTGCGGGTGTTCGGCAGTCGGTCTGAGGCGAACGAGTTGGCAGCACAGGAACCGATGGCGTATATACAGGAACGACCGGGCGTGTATCGGCGGTGCAAAAGCTACTGCCCCGTTGCATCCTTCTGTCCACAATATGCGGAGACTACCTAGTGTTTATCACGGCGGCACCTGAGGGACGTACTGAGCGCAGGGCGCGACTGGTCACGATGTACACCGGGGGAATGACGCTACGACAGATCGCGGCATCAGTCGGCGTATCGTTTCAAGCGATTCACGATTGCCTAAAGCGAGCTGGCGTGACGTTTAGACGCCGGGGTGGCAACAACGGACCCCACAGCCGTCACGCGAAGTAGCCGTGCCAAATCTCTGCATCATCCCATTTCGTGCCTTGAAGGACGAGCGCATAGCTAATGCGGACCTACGGATTTTGCTGGCGATTGGCGCACACACCGACCGACACGGCGCAGGAGTCTGGGCAAGCGCTAAGACGTTATCCAGCGAGGCACTGCTGTCTCGGTCGCAGTTCTTTGTTAGTGCAGCACGGCTAGAGGAGTACGGGTACATCACCCGGACGGAGCGGTACAGTGCCACTGGGACACAACTCACGTCGATGCTCCGGGTGCTGCTCGATGAGCCAAAGGGGGCGACTGAGGACGGGCAGGGTCCAGTGATACTAGACGGGGAGGGTCCAGATGTACTGGACGGGGAGGGTCCAGTAGCTACTGGACACAAACGACCCCAACAGCAACGTCCCCAAGGGCAACCACCTGCTCAGCGAAGGATCAGCACAGAAGATCAAGAGGTGGCGCAGCGTCTGTTCAGGGACTATCCCGCGCGGGATGGGGACAACTCGTACATCGCGGCACAGAAGGCGGTACAGGAGCTACTGCGACAGGGGGTAAGCGAGTCCGCAATGCGGCTGGCGATGGAGTCCTATGCCGCCTATCTCCGTCGCACAGGAAAGATCAAGTCGGTATATGTCAAGACTATGGGAAGATTCTTCGGCGCGGACGGTTCGTGGAAAGATTACGCCATCGTTCGCGCTGACGGACAGACCCGCGCACAGTGGGCGCAGAGTGGCAAGGACGTGCTGGAGTTCGACAGGCTCACCGCGAGACCCTAACAACCTATAGGAGTATCTGACCAATGCTCAACCTCGGAGATAGTCGCAGTGTGCTGGCTCACGCCCTGATGTCGGGTCGGCACAACGCAAAGAAAACAGGCAAGACGTTGGCGTTCCAGTGTCCCCGGCACACCGACAGGACCAACTCGGCGTGGCTAGGGGACCATCAGTGGGGCTGCTCGGCGTGTGGGTTCACCGAGCATTTCGATACGCTGGCTACTGAGTTGGGTGTCACGTTGCCAGTGGACACCACGGCGCGAGGGCTGACCCTGCTGGACTATGCTGACCGGAAGGGGCTGTCGCTGGACGGGCTGCTGAAGGCGGGGGTCCGGGAAGAAGTCGGCAAGTACGGCGACACGATTCTGCTGTTCCCGTACCGGGACAAGGACGGCGCGACGATTCGGACTAAGGCGCGGACCCGGAACGGTACGTTCTGGATGCGGGATGGCGAGGGTGCGCCACTGTACGGGCTGGATGTGCTGGCATCGTCGCCATCGGACGGACCCGTAGTACTGGTGGAGGGGGAGAGCGATTGTCACGCCGGGTGGCAGCACGGTCTGACAGTGATCGGACTGCCCGGCGCGAGCCACTGGAGGTCCATTCACGCCCCGCTGGTAGCCAATCGTCGCGTGTTTGTGTGGCAGGAGCCTGACGAGGGGGGTGCCACACTGGTCGCGTCTGTGGCGAAGGACTTGCCGAAGGCGTGGGTGATCAGTGGAGCGCAGTGGCAGGGCAATGCGGTGAAGGACTTGTGCGACCTACATCAACAGGCGGGGGCGCGGTTCGACGAGGCGTGGCGGTCACTGGTGGATGCCGCGACCCCGATTGGGGCAGAGGCTCCGGTCGTGGCGTGTGACTCCATCAGCGGGGACACGCTGGACCAACTGCTCAGCGAGAAGCTGCTGCCGATTGACGCCGTACCGACCCCACTCCCGGCGTGGAACGCCCTCTGTCACGGCGGGGGTGGCGGGGTCGGGCTGGCGCGGGGGTGGATGATTACCATCGGAGCTAATACGGGGACCGGAAAATCCCTGATCGGGCTGAACCTTGCAGCGGCAGCTATCCGGGCTGGTGAGGTTGTCACCTTTGTCTCACTGGAAATGGGTCGCAGTGAGCTGGCGACTCGGTTCCTAGCTATCGCCAGCGGGGAGCGGGTGATTGAGCTGGAGCAAGGGGCGGGTTTCAATCCTGCATCGTTCAGGCGAGCATCACAGGCAGTGGATAATATCCGAGCGACCACCGGGGGACACGTTCTGGTGAACCGCCGACCCCTTAGCAAGATGGCTGACGTGGCGAGCATCATCAAGCATCACGCCGAGAACCACGGCTCCCGGTATTTTGTGGTGGACTATCTCCAACTGGCGTGGATTGCGGGTGCCAGCAGTATCAGTGACCGGATGGAGTTGGTGGCGCATCAACTCCGGGACTTGACGCAGCAACACAATGTGGTGCTAGTCGCCCTCTCACAGTTCAATCGGCAGACCTCAGCGGCACGAGACGAGCGACCGATTGTGCAGGGACTAATGGGTGGGTCCGCGATTGAGAACGACTCTCATCAGGTGTTGCTGTTCGATCACTCGCGGTTTGAGCGGACCGGACATACGGCGAACACGTTCCTGCTGTGCAGTAAAAACCGCCACGGTTCGGTCGCAGACATTCCGGTGCAGTGGGACTTTGAGACATTGCGCCTGACGCAGCGAGCGCATACGATTACTGAGGAAGAGGATAAGCACGGACGACTCACCACTCTAGGGAGGATGCACCGATGACCGATGATCACCGAGGGGAAACGACGAGCCAGTGGGTGCGGAGGATGGGTAACTACGCCGCATCTAGTAACCCGGACGTGGCTCCGAGTGCTGCTGAAATATCTGATGACGTGACCCCGGAGGACTGTCCCCGGTGCCGCGAGGCGACGAACAATGCCGAAGGCAAGCCGTGCGTGGGGTGCCAGTGAACCGCCAACGCAAGACGCCGAGGTCGCAGGTGATTCCAACGGCAGCGGTGCAGCGGGACATTGTGTACCGCTATAAACGGGGCGAGGCACTGCTGCGGATACAGGCGTTCAGTGACGTGCCCGTTCCAGCGATCAAGTCGGTGCTGCTGATGCACAATATCCCCATCCGGGAACCGGGGTCCGCTGGAACGTGGCGTCCCAAAATCTACGCCCGGCTGGAGGACACCATCGACGCGCTGAAATCTACCGTTGCTGCGCTACGGCTGGAGCTATCGGTCGCTACGCTGGCACTGACAAACGCTCACGGCAAGATCGACGTGCTGCTGAGGCGATAGCTGTGCCACCCACACTGACGTTCCGGGTGCCGTGGTCGGCACTGTGCAGTGACAACCGCAAGTTTATCAACCGGATGTTTATCCTCAGCAAAGAATACCGGGCGAGCAAAGAGCAGATCGCCGCCTTGTCTATGACGGCAGCGAAGAAGGCGAAGTGGCAGCGCCCGGTCGGTCCAGTGGCGGTTGAGATCGTGGTCCGTGAACCGGACAAGCGGCGGCGAGATTTCAACTGGACCAAGTGCTTCAAAGACGGCATCACGCAGGGCGAGGCGGTCTGGTGGGATGATTCGCAGGTCCGGTGGGAGCTATGGAGATTCAGTGAGCCAGCGAATCGAGATACAGCGGGTGCCGAGATCACGGTCACTGTAATGCAGGACTTCGACGACGACCCCCGATGGGATAAGAACGTCGAGGCAGCAGCGGCAGCAGCCAAGCCACGGAAAAAGAAAAAGACGACGACCCCTAGCGCGAGCGACGACCCGGTGGTAGCTTAGGGTAGGGTGTCGACTGGTCATCGCCCCTATCCTCTGTATGCAACAAAGCCCCTAGCGGTTCGCCGCCGGGGGCTTTGTTTTGTGCCGGGGTTCCTCCCGCCCCGGCTCGGTCCACTGAGAGACTAGCTACCGATTCGCAACGTACTGGACAATCTTCTGCGCCAGTTCGGTGCCGTCCTTCGCCAGCAGCACCCGACCAAAGTGCCGCACCATTAGCGAGCGCATCTTTTCGGTTTCGTCCTCGTGCGCGACCGCGACCCCGATGAGATCGACGCCCCGGCTGCGCCACTGTGCCGCATCAACATCGCCATCAGTGAGGTGCCCATCGGTGTAGACGATCACCACGTCCGAATCCTTGACCGCTTGCGCGTGGCGGTTCAGTGTCTTGTCGACGCTTTCGCAACCTTGTTTTGGAATGAACCGGAGCAGGTGCCGCGAGGGCATCGAGCGGGGAATAATCACGCTCCTGCCGCCACCCGTAAGAATCAGGGTCGCGTCCACTGCGCCAGACTGTGATGCCGCTTGCAGTGCAGCGGCGAACCCGCCGCCGTGGTCGACGTATTGCCGATTCATCGATCGGGACTGATCGAACAGAACAACCACGTTCGGTGCCGCTCCCTCGATCGTGCGGCGAAACGCGCCCGGGTTCCCCCCGGCGAGTCCCGGGATGTGTACCCGGCTCCCGCTCTGTCCGACCTCGACCTTCGCGCCATACTCTCGCGCCAGCGTCTCCCACTGCGCCGTGATCGCGGGAATCGCGGACCCGGAAGCTACGTCACCCTTATAATCGGCGTCCGACATCTTCAGCACCTCGTCGGCAGCGGAGAGGAAATCGCGGAGCGTCCCCGGCGCTCCCACTGATACACCCCTCTTGGTCACGCCACCGCTGTAGTCGGTGCGACCCTCTGCCGTTCCCGGTCCAGTGCCGCGACCGAACCCCGCCGTGATGCGCCTTCGCTCCCGGTCGCTCAAGTCCGGTGACGTAGCGATGTCATCGCTCGCCATCTTGAACGTGTCCACGAAGTCGACGCAGATCGGGAGCAGGTCGCGGGACGTTGCCGCCGCCTCCATTTCACGGTAAAACTCGTTTAGCACGTCTACAGTCTTGGTCTCAGTGTCTAGCACCTTCGCCCGGCTCCGCTGTACCGTCTGAGCCTTACCGCGATACCAAGAGCTTGGAAACTCTCGACCGTTTCGCGTCTTGCGCGTGAGCAGTGCCGCCGCTGGATGCTTGACGTAGCGGTCGCTGTAGAATCCGGTCCAGCACCAGCCCCCAACGTGCGCCCGGTCGAGGGATTCGATGCGGACATCCTCCGCGATGTTGAAGAGCGCAAACTCGATGCCCAGTGCGGCGAGGTCGGCGGCTAGTGCGGGGATGTCGCGGTCGGTGTGACGTGCGTGAGCGACTTCGTGTTTCATCATTTCCGCGACATATCGGACGCACTGCGCCCGGACGTGCGGACGCTTCTCCAGCGTCTCCCGGAAATCTTTGTCGATGATGATTTCGTGACCCGTTGCTGAGGGTAACACGTTCGGAGTGCCCCGCTTCACGAAGCTCCACGAGGCGGTTTTACACGGTGTCGTTCCCTCTTTCGCCTTGACATTGACCCGCTTGCCGTCGATGACTTCTGCCCGGAGCAGGTCAAGGCTCTGCCCGGCTCTGGATTCCTTCCGCACAACGTGTGCGATGATTTTTGTGACTACGGCGGCGTCGATTGGCGTAGTAGCTGGCATTGGTCTATCCCCTTGTATGTGAATGAGTTATGACGCTGTGACGGTCGCCAGCAGTGTGACGGCGAGACCCTCGCATATTTTCACGGCGTCCCCGCTGATGTTCCCGGTGTCGCCATTCCAGCCGCTACACGTTCCCGCCAGCTTCGACCCGGCGAATGCGGCAACGGATGCCCGGTCCGGTCCCGCGAGTTGTGCGGCACGCTCCAGCAGCCGTATGCTGGCAGGATACAGCAGTGCCGCAGAAGCGCGGTAATCGCGGGTTGCGCCGATGGTGGCGGCGTAGGCGGTCGCCAGCACGTTCCCGGCATCCGCGACACCGTAAGACGCCAGCACACTGGCGCCCACCTTCGCCATCAGTTCTGGCGAGTACTCCAGCCGCTCGACGGCGAAACGATCCCACAATGCCAGCGATGGCGTTCGGATTTCTAGGTTCGCCGCCGCAACAATGTGCAGCCGCTCCGCTGGACACTCAATCAGCTCGTAGGTTCCTGTGGACGGGTCGAATGTTCTGGTCCTGAGGCGATACACCTTCGCGCCTGTGGCGTCTTTCGCTCCGGTGAGAAACGTCAATAGCCATTCTTGCGGACGGGTGCCAAGCCGTAGCAGTTCGTCGAGGAATAACAGGACCGTTTTTCCAGCGGCAGCCAACCGCACCGACTCCGTGACCACACCGTCAACGGCAACGAAGCCCCCGGACCCGTTCGGCAGTACCGTGCCGATCAGCGTGGCGATTTCCTCCACGTCATCGGTGCAGCCGTGTTCCCGGTACTCGTCATAACTCCGTCCAAGTTCCCGCACTGAAAAACTTTTGCCGTATCCAGCGGGAGAGCAGAGCAGGACATTCGCCGGGCTTTCTGCGCCGGGTGCCGGGTAGTAGGGGGCGAGGATGTCCCGGATGGGGTCGCCCGTTCCAGCGACCGCCGCCGCCGCTCTTGCTCTGGCAATAACCGCCCGGGGAGCGGAGCCAAGCTCTTCCCGGACAATCGCCCGGACGGCATCGGCGTCGACGGCTCCCCCGCTGAGGCTCCCGGCGAGAAGTCCCGCGAGGGCGTCCCGGAGCCTGTCGGCTACGTCCTCTGGTCCTGTGGGCACTGTGGGCGTCACTGTGGGCACTGTGGGGACCACTGGAGCCACTGGAGCAGCAGCAGCGGGAGCAGGTGCAGCAGGTGCAGCAGGTGCAGCAGGTGCCGACTTGCCCTTTCCCTTCTTGACGAACGTCCGCGCCGGGTCGATGCCGACGAGGTAGGGGCGACCACGGCACGGCGCGAGGTCTGCGGGAGAAAACTCTAGGATAGCCTTCACCGTGTAGGCTCCCCCGGTAACCGTGCGCGGGCGGTGATACACCCGAACGAGGGGGCGAATGCCAACCGACACAACGTCTCCAAGTTCTCCAGTGGCGACGATGCGGACACGGCGATGCTGATCGAGTATGGCGAGAGGGTGAAACGGAGCAAGCGATGATGCGGTCATTTTCGGTTCCTCTGAGAGTGAGAGAGTGGGAAAACTAGGACAGACAAGCGCGGAGAAACTTCTCCCGGTCGAATGCCGGGTTCGTGGTCGCCAGCGCATCAGCGAACCGCCGGGCGATGCCGTCGATCTGCGGTTCGGTTGCTACGGGTCCAGCGGAATCCCCTTCGAACGGCAGTCCGGCGAGTACAGCGGCGACGAGTTCGAAATCTTTGCGGGTCATTTGAAGCTCCAGAAGGTGAGTGATACAGCAGGAATGCTACTTGACTTGAATGCATACAGCAGGGACCGCATCAAGTCAACACCCCCCCCCCGATGCCGTCTATCACGATGCCGCATTTCCCGGAGATTCCGGGGGCGTCACTGCGAGGGCGTCACCCTCTCACGTCACCCCCTCGCCCCCGCGCACGTTCAGACAGTCCAGCAGCAGCGGCAGCGGATACAGTGGGCGCGCCCCCCCCCCGTGGTGACGGTGGTGACGGTGGTGACGGTACAGCGGGATACAGTGGGCGATTTCAGCGGATACAGTGGGCGATTTACAGTGAACGTGCAGCCCGGATACAGCGAACCCCGGCACCCCCCTACCCCGCGAGGCAGCGCCGGCAACGTAATACCACCTCGTCCCGGTCGGCTAACCTATGGTACAAGTCAAGATTGCCGAATGTCAGGAGGGCGTGTATCTTGGGGGGATGACAAACGAACTGAAGGACCGTGTAGCAAGGGACCGAGAGAAAGCGGTAGACCGGGCAGGGGTGATTGAGGCCGTGCTAGACGGGATGGCCAATGGAAAGACGGTGGCGGACGTGTCGCGGGGATTGGGATTGAGCCCGGGAACCGTGCGGAAGTGGATGGCAGAAGACGAGGATACCATGTCTAGGTATCAGCGCAGCCGGCCAATGTTAGGCGCAGCGTTAGCGGAGGAGGCGATTCGGGTGGCGAGGGAATCGACCGCAGCGACCACCGCGATGGATCGTGTGCTGATTGAGACCCTGAAGTGGGCGGCATCGAAGTCTGCGCCGATGGAGTACGGCGATAAGCAGATGGTCGAACACCAAGGATCACAGACGATACAAGTCAAGGTCGTGGAAGAAGATCGTGAAGGTCGCAATCCGAGGGTGCTTGGTGCGGCGTCAGGTATTGCGGTGGTGGCAAACATTGCAAATCAGTTGAGCCTACCAGAGAAAACAGGCTCGTAAAGGCGTCTGGCTGGTCAGCCAAGGGCAGAACCCTATCCGAGGGCTACCACCCCCTTCTAAAGGGGGGTCATCCCCGCAAACGGGCAGGTAGACGGCACTATCGGCGTTTAGAGCAGATTGATTGTCTTTTCCCCCTGTGCTGGAATGGGGTCGTTGGTAAGAGAGAGAAAGAGTAAAAGAGTAAAAACGTATCGAGTTACTAGTTACTAGTAGTTAGTTAGTATACAAGCAACAAGTTGACGTGTTGACACGTTCACTTTCCGAGGGGGGGGGAGGGTCTAGTATCACTGGACCCTCGACAAGTACCCCAGTCCAGTAGCTACTGGACCCTCGACAAGTACCGCCCCCCTTGCGGAATGGTGTGCAGGGTGTTATTAGTTCTACGCGATGCGTATGCTTTTACCGCATACGGACCCGGAAGGGCCAGCATCGGATGGGGTTGGTTTGTGGGGAGCCGTTGGTGGGGCGACTCTCCGCTACACACTGTCGAGAGGATGTACACGATCAGCCAGCGTGCCAAAGGTCCGCAGCGGACAGGGACGGCAGTCGAAGTCCGCGTCCACCGGCTCCATCCGGGACAGCGGGCTATTGCCGATCATCCCGCTCGGTTCCGAGTCGTGATGTGCGGACGCCGCTTTGGAAAATCGGCACTGGGCATTCGGCTGGCTTGTGATGCGGCCTTGGCAGGTCAGCCCGTGGGATGGTTCGCCCCCTCGTACAAGTTGGCGTTGGAAGCGTGGCGAGAAGTCTGCGACCGGCTGAAGGATGTCACGCAGCGGGTCAGCGAGCAGGACAAGCGGTTGGAGTTGATTACGGGCGGCGTGGTGGAAGTCTGGACATTGGATACCCCCGATCCGGCGCGTGGTCGTAAGTACGGGCTGGTCGTCATTGACGAAGCCGGTATCGCCCCCAACCTCACAGAAATCTGGCAAGCGGCGATTCGTCCGACGCTGGTGGACTTGGGGGGCCGGGCCCTCATCCTCGGTACGCCGAAAGGTCGTCGGCACGGCTTCGTGAAGATGTTTGACCGTGGCATGACGGACGACACCGACTGGCAGTCCTTCCGCGCCTCGACGTTAGACAACCCCTACATCCCCGCTGAAGAAGTCGCGGCGGCAAAGAAAGAACTTCCGTCGGAGATTTTTCGGCAGGAGTTTGAGGGGATACCGACCGATGACGGAGCAAACCCGTTTGGGCTGGAAGCCGTTCAGGCCGCGATTGGGGAGTTGAGTATTCACCCCCCAGTCGTCTTTGGCGTGGACTTGGCTCGCTCGATGGATTATACCGTGGTCTGTGGGATGGATGCGTGGCGTCGAGTCGCTGTACTTGAACGGTTTCAGATGCCGTGGGCAGCAACAAAGACGCGGATTCAGGAGTTGGTCAAGGCGATTCCTATCGTGGCAGACGCCACGGGTGTTGGAGACGCGATTGTGGAAGACCTACAGGTGATGGGCGTGTCGGTCTATCCTCACATCTTTACCCAGCGATCCAAGCTCTCCCTGATGCAGCGACTCATTGCCGGGTTTCAAGGGAAGCAGGTGACGATTCCTGAAGGCTGGCTGGCGAATGAACTGCAAACCTTTGAGTTCCACTATACGCCAACGGGAGTGCGGTATGAAGCGCCCCGTGGCGAACATGATGACGGAGTGATGGCGCTAAGTCTGGCCCTGTACGGGTGGGACCGAGTGCAGTGCGTTCCGCCAGATGGAACCCTCGATCTTGCGGTCAAGGGTGATGACCCACTGATGGCGTTTGCGGGGACACAGCCTATCAGTCCGATATATAGTTTTGCTGCCCCTGAAACGCAGTTGCCGGTCTCGTGGTAAACCCTTTCTCTTGTTGAGGTTTTGATTTATGCACCTTGCCCCAGATGCGGCCCGTAAAGGGGCCTTCAAGCGAAAAGGTC
>Ga0181357_1000590_pt1 | contig 13941 bp, 7 predicted proteins | sample Fa13VDMM110DN_FD_130094 | JGI IMG/M metagenome (GOLD analysis project Ga0181357, IMG submission 130094) | Freshwater viral communities from Lake Michigan, USA - Fa13.VD.MM110.D.N | ecosystem: Environmental > Aquatic > Freshwater > Lake | place: USA: Michigan | collected 2013-09-24 | reverse complement strand
GGCGGTTCTAATTTAGTGGAATCTCCGGGAGACATTGTTAGAAGAACTTATTTAGGTTTCTCAACACAATATGGTATTGACGAATCATTCTTAACTTATAAAGGTAGACAAAATCCACAATCTTGGGTTATTGCTCCTCAACCAATTGAAGGTGCTGCTTGGAATTACGTAAGTAAAGGATTCCATATGGACTCAGGAGCTACAGTTGTTACTATTACAAATAGTTCATTAACAAGTGGTCAAACAGCATTTGAATGTGGTACTGCGGATTTCAGATTTGACCCTGAAACTCAAGAAAACCCTTACTACTTCATTTATTCAAGAAAATATACTGTATGTTTTGCAGGTGGATTTGACGGATGGGATATCTATAGAGAATTTAGAACAAATCAAGATAGATTCCAATTAGGTCAATCAGGATTCTTAGCGGGAGCATCGTCTTCTACAAGATACCCTAACGCTACAGGTAGTGGTTTATTTAAACGAATTACAGTTGCTAACAATACTCAAGATTTTGCAAATACTGATTATTACGCTTATTTACTTGGTATTTTAACATTTGCGAATCCTGAGGCAACAAACATTAATATATTAGCAACTTCAAGTATTGATTATATTAACAATTCAAACTTAGTAGAAGAGACAATTGATATGGTTCAATATCAAAGAGCAGACTCGGTTTATATTGCAACAACACCTGATTATAATATGTACACTCCAGATGCTACAAACCCTCAAGATATTATTTATTCTCAAGAGGCGGTTGATAACTTGGACAATACAGGAATTGACTCTAACTATACTGCAACTTACTATCCTTGGATTTTAACAAGAGATACAGTTAACAATACACAAATTTATTTACCTGCAACAGGTGAAGTTTGTAGAAACTTAGCGTTAACAGATAACATTGCATTCCCATGGTTCGCATCAGCGGGTTACACAAGAGGTCTTGTAAATTCTGTTAAAGCGAGAGTTAAATTGACTCAAGAAGATAGAGACACATTGTACCAAGGTAGAATTAACCCTATCGCAACTTTCTCAGATGTTGGTACGGTTATTTGGGGTAATAAAACATTACAAGTTGCTGACACAGCACTTAACAGATTAAATGTAAGAAGATTATTACTTCAAGCTCGTAAGTTAATTTCAGCGGTGGCAGTAAGATTATTGTTCGAACAAAACGACCAAATTGTTAGACAACAATTCTTAGATAGTGTTAACCCAATTTTAGACTCAATCAGAAGAGATAGAGGTTTATACGATTTCCGTGTAACTGTTTCGTCTTCACCTGAGGATTTAGATAGAAATACATTAACAGGTAAAATTTACTTGAAACCGACGAAAGCGTTAGAGTTCATTGATATTGAATTCTTCATCACTCCAACAGGAGCTTCGTTCGAGAATATTTAATGAAAACCATAAGTGGGGATACGTCCCCACTTTTTAGCCAATTATGAAAAAAAATACATTAAAAGAAGGAATTGATGAACAAGGTACACCTGATATGAAATATTATGCATTTGATTGGGATGATAACATAGTTCATATGCCAACCAAAATTATAGTTAAAACTGAAGACGGTGAAGAAATTGGTATGAGTACTGATGATTTTGCAGAATACAGACATCAATTAGGGGAAGAACCTTTTGAGTATAATGGTGAAACTATTGTGGGATATGGTGAAGAACCGTTTAAAAATTTTCAAACACCGGGAGATAAGAACTTTTTGATTGACTCAATGAGAGCTAAACTTGGACCAGCGTTTGACGACTTTAGAGAAGCTATTAACAGAGGTTCTATCTTTTCTATAATAACCGCTCGAGGACATAACCCTAACACCTTAAAACAAGCTGTTTACAATTACATAATTGAAGGGTTTAATGGTATTGATAAAGATGAGTTAATTAAAAACTTAAAAAAATATAGGAGTATTTCAGGTGATGATGAGATGAGTGATGATGAATTAATTAAAACATATTTAGATATGTGTAGATTTCATCCTGTTTCTTATAACGACCCTGAAGGTGCTGCAAATCCTGAAGAGGCTAAAGTTCGTGCAATGGATAAATTTGTGGACCATATTAAAGATATCTCTTCAAAATTAGACAAAAAGGCGTTCCTTAAAAAAGAGGTGAGTAATAATTTTGTACCATCAAAACCAACTATTGGATTTTCAGATGATGATATTCAAAATTTGGAGGTTATGAAAAAACACTTTAAAGACAAAGAAGACAATATTGTAAAAACTTATTCAACAGCAGGAGGAATAAAAAAAGAATATTAACTAGTATTAAAGAACTAGTAATAAATAATTAAATAAAAAACTAGTTAAATAAACTAGAATTAAATAAACTAGACTGGATTATAACGATAATAAATTAAATTCAGAAAGTCAATAAAAATATTTTCCATTTGGATATATTTATGATAATAAACAAAGAAAAACTAATTTAAAATAATATGGCTGATTTATTGATGAAAATGCCGATTCCTTACGAACCGAAAAGACAGAATCGATTCATACTAAGGTTTCCATCAAGCTTAGGGATTAACGAATGGTTTGTAGAAAGTACTGCAAGACCTAAAATTAAAATTGCTTCTACTGAAATACAATTTTTAAATACATCTACCTATGTTGCGGGTAGATTTAATTGGGATGAAATACCTGTTAAATTTAGAGACCCAATTGGACCATCTGCGGCACAAGCTCTTATGGAATGGGTTCGTTTACACGCTGAATCTGTTACAGGTCGTATGGGTTATGCTGCGGGTTATAAAAAAGATATTGACCTTGAGATGTTAGACCCAACAGGAGTTGTGGTAGAAAAATGGATTCTCTATGGTACATTCTTAACTAGTGTTGATTTTGGTTCGTTAGGGTACAGTACTGATGGTCTTGCTGACATTAGTGTATCATTAAGAATGGACCGTTGTGTATTAGTTTATTAATTTTTTAAAAAAAATAAAAACATATGTGTTGATAAAAAATCAATACTAATTATATTTAACCGTAAAGACATAAACTTTACGGTTATTTTTTTATATGGAAAATCAAGCAATAGAATACGGACAACAAAACTTTACGTTACCACATGATGTAGTACCACTACCATCGGGAGGAGTGTTTTACAAAAATAAAAAGAAATCTATCAAGGTAGGTTATCTAACAGCTAATGACGAAAATATTTTAATGGCGGGTGGGAATGATATGACCTCAACACTATTAAGAGGTAAAATCTACGAACCAGACCTTAGGATTGAAGATATGTTAGAAGGAGATGTTGAAGCAATTTTAATATTCTTAAGAAATACAGGTTTTGGACCTGAGATTAATTTAAATTTAATTGACCAATTAACAAAAAAACCATTTCAAACAACAGTTTATTTAGATGAGTTAAATGTTATTAATGGACAAACACCTAATGAAGATGGTACTTTTATTACTCAATTACCTAAATCACAAGCTACAATAAAATTAAAACCTATAACTTATGGTGAGATTTTAGAAATAAGCAAGTTAGAAGACTCATATCCTCAAGGAAGAGTTGTTCCAAAAGTAACTTGGAGATTACAAAAAGAAATTATAGAGGTAAATGGAAGTGCTGATAAATCAGAAATAGCTAAGTTTATCGAACAAATGCCGATTTTGGATTCAAAATTCATAAAAAAATTTATGAATGATAATGAACCAAGATTAGACATGAGTCGAGTTGTAATCACCCCATCAGGAGAAAAGATGACAGTTAATGTCGGATTTGGGGTTGAGTTTTTTCGTCCTTTCTTCTGATTATAGAAAAGGACAGATAGATGAATTCTACTATTTGAACAAATTAATGAACATAACTTATCAAGATTTTCAAACAATGCCACTATTTGTTAGAAAATATTTGTTAGATAAGTGGATTGAAGATAACACAAAGGACTGAAAACTCAGTCCTTTTGTATTTATATTAAAACACCATTCAAATTATGGCAGCAGGAGACGAAGAAAAAAAAATAGAAGACGCAGGTAAAAGCTCATTAAGTTATAGTAAACAATTAGCTGAAGCTTTTAAAATAAATTTTGAAACGTTAGCAAAAACAATTGAGGACACTTATAAAGCCCAAGTCGAGCTCAATAAAGCTTTTGGACAAGGACAAGAAAGACTCACTGAAACGTATAGGGCGGTTTCCGATGCTGCTCCAAGAGTTGCTCGTTTAGGTGGAGATATAAAAGATGTCCAAAAAACAATGATTGGTATTGCAGAGGCGTCAAGACGTAATGTTATTGCAAATACCGAAGATGTAGAAAAACTTTTTGCTGCAACTGAATTGATTGGGGGTAGTGCTGAAAGTTTAAGTAATTCTTTTTTAGATGTTGGTGTTGGTATTGGACAAATTGGACCACAATTAGAAGATTCGATTAATTATATCCAAAGTATTGGTGGAAACACAAAGACGGTTATGAAAGATGTGACCGACAATATGTCACAAATGAATAGGTTTCAATTTGAAGGTGGGGTTAAAGGGTTAACAAAAATGGCTGCTCAAGCGTCAATGTTAAGGTTTGATATGAAAGAAACTTTTCAGTTTGCTGAAAAAGTTTTAGACCCTGAAGGAGCAGTTGAAACTGCGGCAGCAATCCAAAGATTAGGTGTTTCAATGGGTAATTTAGCTGACCCATTCCAATTGATGAATCAGTCACTTACTGACCCAGCGGGATTACAAGATAGTTTAATTAAAGCAACAAAACAATTTACGGAGTACGACGAAAAAACAAAAACGTTCAAAATTAACCCTCAAGGTGTATTAACCTTAAGAGAACTTGCTAAAGCAACTAATACAAGTTTTGAAAATTTATCAAAATCTGCATTAGCCGCGGCTGAATTAGACGAAAGACTTTCATCTATTAACCCATCGTTAGTTTTTGAAAATGAAGAAGACAAACAATATCTTAATAATATTGCGACAATGAAGGATGGTAAGTATCAAGTTGAGGTTACGGATGAAAAAGGTGAAAAAGTTTATAAAGACTTAGGGGAAATTACTCAACAAGAAATGAATAAACTTATTGAGGAACAAAAGACCGGGCCTAAAACTCTTGAACAAATGACTAAATTACAATTAGGTCTTGATGAAGATATTTTGGCAAATGTTAAATCGATAAACGCAGCCATATCTCAAGGAATAACAAGTCCAAAACAAATTACAAAAGGTATTGCTGCATCACAAAGAGTTATTAAAACCACTCTTGGTGAGACATCAGATGCATTTAAAGCTAAAGATTTTAGGGATTTAAGTGAAGGAGTACTAAAAGAGTTAGGTAATGTTGCCATGAATTTAAAAGATGGTAACAAACCTCTTACTAGTGCGTTTGAAAATGGAATAAGTGGTCTTGGTGGCGTTTTAGAAGCTTCTCAAAAAAGATTTACTGAAGTATTAAAAGAAGTGGGTGAAAAAATTGCGGCGGGATTAACAAACAACACTGCGGGAGAAAGAATGATAAAAGGTAATGTTAATAAAGCTGTTGAATCTTATGGAGGTAATGTATCAACATCGTCGTCACCAATAACTCCATCAGGAGGAAATAGGGCAGCAACATTACAGAATGGACAAAGTACTGTAACAACTCAAACAACTAAAGGAACTGTTGATGTTGGTGGTAAAATTGAAGTTGATATTAAAGCCCCCAATGGTGTTTCAACAGAACAACTAAAACAAATTTTAACCACTACCTTTAATGAATCAAGATTCAAGGATTATATTTTTAGGTTAATGCCTGATGATAAATCAAAATCACCTGAATCAAATACTTATTAATAATCTATTTATAATAAAAAATCGTAAATGTCAAATAGTCCATTAGATTTCATAAATTCAGATGGTTTCAGAAAGAAATTAATAACGAGAAATTTAGTTCCTTATGCTAAATCTCCAAGCAGGCCTTCTGTTCAAGTTCCGTATGAATATATTTCATCGGATTTATCTATAATTGATAGTCCTGACCAACTTATTGACAACCCATCATTAGCAAATCAATTATATCCTTTAAATAGATATGGCAATGAGGGAGGATATCTACAAGTTCCTGACCCAAATGGATTGACTAATACAATTTCAAATCAAGGTGAATATGGACCGGGTCAACAAGATGCTCATATTGTCGATGAGGGTTATGACGCGGTAAGGTTATGGAGACCATTAAATGCTTATGCTGATGGGTTAAATGTGTTTGACTCAGCAGAATCATTTTCAAGTTTAGAAACAGTTAGACCTGACCAAGATAGACAAGGTAATGGACAACCATATCCGGGACCAATTGTTTCATCATCGTATTCCCCACTATCAATTTTATTATCAACAAATCCAACCGGTAGTAACGGTAATTTAAGTCAAGATTCGTATATTGCTCGTTTAGGTGCTCAAACACTTAGAAATGAATTCCAAGAAAGAATTGCTGCTCGAATAAGGTTAGAAACAATAGGACAAGCCAACATTTTAAATGTAACTAGCGGTACTGACTTAATTAATATACTATCAGGTTCGGTGCCTATATTAGAACCAAATTGGCAAATAACCGTTCCATCAAATCCAATAACCGCCGCCGCAGATTTTGCACTTCGATTAGGAGGTAGTATTTTACCTATAAGTTTAATTCCGGGGTCGTATTTTGACCCGATGATTAATCCTGGTCAACCTACCACAATTCAACAAGTTACAAACGCAATTGCGGGAACAACTATTGGGAACTTTTTTAATCAATTACTAGGTGCGGGTCAAACCGGGTCACAAATTTTTTATAATAATACAGGCGCAGGTCAAAAATCACGTTTGTTTAAAAATATTGATTACAACAAATACAAACCAAATTTTGAAAGAGGTGTGTTCGATAGAGTTGCCGGGGCATTAACCGGGACATTATCGGATAACAGTAATTTTTATGTTGGTTCAAGAAATTCTGACCCGTCAAGAATATTTTCACCTGGTGGTGATTTACCTGTTGACCAATTTGGTAAAGAACAACAATCACCAGTATATGGACCTCAAGAGTTAGCTCAATTATATGAGGGACCAAGTCAAGATGTAAGATTAGGGGCTAATGGTCCTACCTATTCTAATGGTGGTGGTATTGAAGGAGGATTTACTTGGACATCTCCAAAATATAAAGATAATGCCGGTAAGAAAGTTGGTTTAGGTGGTGTTGTTACAAATGAGGATGAAGACTTTAAACCTTCATCGTATAACACAACTGAATCGACAAACAGGACTTTTAAAGGAGGTTCTATCTTAGATGATACTCAGAGAATTATTAATAGCCAACCTCAAGGAGGTCGAAGATTACAACACGTAGGGAATGCGATTGACCAAGTTAGTAAAGTTTTTCATGATGGATATAAAGAAATTACTAAAGGTTCAAGAGTATATCGATATGTTGGAGCCGTGGGACAAGAAGTTGGAACAGAGTATTGTCGTATTTTTGCTAAAGATTTACCATACCTACAATACAATGATTTACAAAAAGTAGATGGTATAACAACATCAGGTAGAAGATTTTCTGATTCTGTGTTTGATAATACCTATAACTTAAACATCGCACCAAACAAACAAGAAGGAGGACAAGATTCAACTAACCTTATTGGTGGTATGAATAATGGATATGCCAAAAAATATATGTTTTCATTGGAGAACTTGGCTTGGAGAACTTCAAGTACTCCGGGATATTCAGTTGCTGATTTACCAGTATGTGAAAGAGGACCTAATGGAGGTAGAGTTATGTGGTTTCCACCTTATGGATTAACGTTTAGTGAACAAACAACCCCAAATTGGAATCCAACTGAATTCCTTGGTAGACCGGAACCTATTTACACATATAAGAGTACTACCCGTACAGGTACTATAAATTGGAAAATAGTTGTTGACCATCCATCTGTGTTGAATGTTATAGTTAATAAAATATTAAATAATGAAACTAATAAAGTTAGAGTTGATAGTATTTTAGAATCATTCTTCGCTGGGTGTAGAAAATATGATTTATATGAATTAGCTAAAAAATATTATACGGTTAATCCAAATGATTTGTATCTATTACAAGAAGCAATTTCGTCAAAAGAGACAACTAAAGAACAAACTGAATTTATTAAGAAAACAGTTCAGACTGGTGTTAATTCACCAACAGGGGCGGATGTTAACGTATCCCAAGAAGGTGGTGGTGGAAACACTAACGTTGATTTTAAAAAATACGAACAATTAGGGTTTTATTTTGGAAATGATTTCCCTAAAAAAAATGAGGCGATACCAAATTATACTACAGAGTTTACAAGATATACTAGTGCTACTAATAGGCAATATTACAATACTAGACCAAACGCTGAAAAAACTAACGTATTTTTTGAATCGGTAGTTATTCCAAATTATAATTTAGCAAAAGAATTTGTTAATGATTTAGCAAAACAATTAACCCAATATAAAGATAGTGATGGTACTATAACAGTTACTATCGATGCTAGTTGTTCAGCTCCTGCTACTCAATCATATAATGTTGAGTTGGCTAAAAGAAGAATTGCCTCTATTATTAAGTTTTTTGAAGAAAGTGATGTATTAAAACCATTTTTATCAAAACAAAAATTATTACTTAAAGCAACAACCGTATACGGTGAAAATGCTCAAGTATTACAATTTGATGCAGTTACTAAAGCTTATAAAATTGGCACAAATGTGAATTGTTCTGATAAGGATACTGGAGCTGTAGGTGGAGATACTCAAGTTGGCGCAAATGATATTACAACAACAAATGCCATGGCTTGTAGACGAGGTTATGTCAAAACAGTAGTGCCAACGATTAAACAACCAACAACAACGCAACCAGCACAATACACAACAATTGTTGAGGAAAATAAAGTATTAAAAACTGTTAAAGAAAACGTTATAACACAAGAATATAAACCAAGGGATAATATTACTAAACGTGTTTTAAGAGCTTTATTGTCTGAGTGTGACTACTTTGAAACAATCAAAGCTGAGACACCTATGGTTTATGATAACTTGCGAGACAAGTTAAAATTTTTCCAACCGGCATTTCACTCAACAACACCTGAAGGATTAAACTCTCGTCTTACATTTTTACAACAATGTATGAGACCGGGAGATACAATTCCAACGATTAAAGACATTGCAGGTAAACAACAATTACAATACAATAATGCCACAAATACATCATTTGGGGCACCTCCGGTATTGGTATTACGTATTGGAGATTTTTACAATACAAAAATTATTCCAACGTCATTGGGGATACAATATGAATCATTAGATATTAATCCAGAGGGTATTGGTATTCAACCAATGATTGCGAATATTACTTTTGGATTTAATTTTGTTGGTGGAAGTGGATTAAAAGAGTCGATAGATAAATTACAAAATGCATTAACATTCAATTATTATGCTAATACTGAAATTTGGGATGATAGAGCGGATGTTACTGCCCAAGAAGATTTCTTGAAAGTTTTAGATAAAGAATTTTTGGCAATGACAGCACCACCTCAAGCACCTGCGGTCAATCAAGCGGCGGTTGAGAATGGGCAAAATAATAATAGTACCATTGGTGTAACGTTAACAAATGTTTTAACAGGAACTAGTGAGACGGGAACTATTAGTTATTCTGACTTTATGGTTAAGTTTGTTAATGAAACTCAAACATATTTCCAAACAGTTGTTAATAAAACAAAAGAAAGTGTTAATCAATATAACAACGCTGTTAGACAACAATGGATGTTGGAACGTTCTTATACTCAAGGTAATTTTAATGTGACTCCACCCGAATGTGTTTTATTTGGAAAACCAAGTAATGTTGAAAAAAGGTTTGATACTATTTTTGGTGAACTTGAATCAAACATTCAAAGTGGGAATGAAGGATTTATTACCTTTATGTCGTCCGCTATTTGTAATTTTTCACCAAAAGTAATCCGTCAATTAAAAGAAAATTATAAGAATTTAGTTAAAAACAAAAGAGCATCATTTCAAAATGCTATTACAAAAATAACTCAAGATATTAGTAATACCGAACAAACATATATTCAAACTATAGGAAGAGCTAATATATTAATTTTTGATGGAACTACAAGTTATAATAGTGGTACTGATGGATATCAAGCAAAATCAGGTCCTGTTAAGGTGTATGTGACTAGTGGAACGTCTGATGTTAATGCGTCATCAACAGGGGCTTCTAATACATTAGTAGAACTTACTGACGACATTAGAAAAATATGTGAAGGTATTAAAGAATTTAATTTACTTATTTGGAGTGAAACTGAGTTTGTTAATCCTTTGGATAGTTTAACATATAATGGAGTTTTAGTTTTTGAAACAGACCCTAAAGGTAAATCTCTTGATACCACAGTAACGGTTGAAAATGTATTTAGACCATTTAGTAAAAATACACTATTTGATAATAATATTTTTAGAAGAGTTTATATGGTAGTTTCTGATGATGTTGTTGATGATAAAAAATATGAAACATTTAAAACCGCGATGATTGGTAATATTATTAATAACGCTGGATTATTAAGTGGGGGATTTGATGATGTTGAGGCTAAGTTTGATAACTATTGGATTACTCAAACAAAACCTTTATTTGTTAGTGAAAATAATATAACAAAAGCATTTATTGATGATGTTGAAAAAAATAAATTAAAAAATTATTTAAAATATACACCATTTGATAAGAAAAAAAGGGAGTTTACTTATACAACAGAAACAGATGGTACTGATGATAAGAAAAAATCACAAAAAACTATGATATCTTCATTAGCAGATACGACAAATAGAAACACAGATAATAACAAATGGAATTCTGAAGATGGAGTTTCAGCGGGAGCATACATATCAAAAGTAAAACTTAATTAATGGCATTTCAATATTGGAATAGGTATAGTGAATTTCTAATTAACGGTGAACAAACCGTTGTACCTTACGTGGAGTTACCTCAAAAACCTACAGATAAGGCATTTATTTATAAAGTGGGTAGAAGTCGATTAGATAAAGTATCTCAAGATTATTATGATTCTCCGTATTTTAGTTGGTTAATACTTCAGGCTAATCCTCAATTTGGTGGATTAGAAAATACCATATATGATGGTGCGGTATTGATTATACCATTTCCATTACTACCTTCATTACAGGACTATAAGGGAGCATTAGAAAATCATTTTTATTATTATGGCAGGTAACTTAAAAGCAGACAACAGTGGAGATATATTAGTAGAGTTTGATTACAATAATATTATTGTTGTTGACCCTAACAAAACAATTAACTCAGCGGGTAAAATACAAGAAAGATTAATTGACCATGAGAGTTTAGTTATGTATGCAAATTTGGAAGCGGAAGTTCTTCCAAGAACTAAACTTGCGGTAGGGGCAAGTCCTGAAGATAGAATTAGAACTATATCAGTTGCCAAGATGAATTTTTTAAAACCAACTAAAGATAATTTTTTAGGTGTGGGTTATTATGATGAATTGACTGGTAATAATTCAACGAAGTTTAAGGGTGATAATCAAATGATGGAAAAAAGAGTTCCTGCAAGTGATGGTAATCAAGCTTACACTATTAGTTCACCCGCTGACTTAAAAAATGTATTTGATAATGGTTTATTAGGAATTACATCAATTAATGTAACAACTAACTCATCTTTTGTACCTTCAGTTAATATAAAGTTAGAAGATGTGCAAGGAAAGGCATTGTTTTCATTAGGTAATAATTCACCATATTCTGCTTTTTTTAATCTTCCTTATCCACCATTTTATTTAACACTAAAAGGTTATTATGGACAGGCAATTAGATATCAATTAAATTTAGAAAAATTTCATGCGTCATTTAACACATTTAGTGGTAACTATCAAGTGGATTTACAATTCAAAGGATATAAGTTTAATGTACTTAATGAAATCTCAATGGGACATTTATTGGCGGTTCCTCATATGTATGGACAAACTTTCAATGTTTCAACAACTCCGGGAGGTACTCAAGAATCAAACAAAGCTGCTGAATCTCAATCAAGTGTACAGGGAGCTGTTTCAAAAAACAACTCACAAAGTGGTGATGTGTTTACTACTGAAATAGTTTCTGAAAGAGGGTATCAAAAAATTGCTGAACTTTACAGTGAATATAAAGCAAAAGGATTAATTTCTCCTGATTTACCAGAGTTAACAGTATTTCAATTAATGACTAAGTTAAGTACCTTTGAGAATAATATTATGGATTCATTTCCAAAGGCTAAAGTGGAACCTCTAACTAATATTCGAAGTTATAAAGAGGTTTTAAAACAATATTTTTCTGCAGTAAGAGGAGCAAATACTTCTTGGTTTAATACTTATCTTGACCCAAAACCAATTGTATTGAATAATACAAATGAAAGGATTTATATTTTTAAAAAATTAGAGCAATCGGAGAAAGAGACTGCTGCTAAATTATTGGAAAGTTACGTAAATAAGTTTAATAAAGCTTTATCTGAAAATGCTACATTAGGTAAAAATGGAGCATCTCCAATACCAAATCCAATTAAGTTTGTTAATTTTACAGTTGACCCACCAGCGGATGGTGCTATTAACTGGAAAGAAACAGTTAGAATACAAACAGGGAAAGTTTTACCAACGGAAAAGGACATTATTGCTCTTAAAGAACAGTTATATCAAACAAAAATTCCTATTGTTGTGGTAAATGAGGTTAATGGAAGACAAGTAACTGAAACTGTGAACGCTAGTTTTTTTATTTTTGAAGGTGATAATAGATTTGATAATCAAATTTCATTAATTGAAACAAATGCGAATAAGAAACTATCAGAATATGAATCATCAATTTCTGCGGAATTATTGAGAAAAATTGAAGATACTGATACAGGTCTTGGATTTAAACCAACCGTTAGGAATCTGATTGCAGTTGTAATGGCATCGGCAGAGGCATTTGTTAGATTATTAGATGATGTACATACAAATGCTTGGAATGTTAAATACGACCCTGTTAGAAAAAATGCAATATTAGATAATCCATCATCAGCCCCAAGTACTGAAACAAGAGGAGTTGTAGTTAGGGACCCATTTGCAATAATGAATGATGCTAATTTGTTAAATTCTCAAGAACCGGTTTACCCATGGCCGTTATTTTTTGTTGAAACACCTGAAGATAAAAAAGGTAGATTTCAAATAAAATATATTGCGGACCCAACAATTGTTGATAGAACTCAAGGATATTTGTTTGATAAATGGCCTGAAGTTGAATTTGTTGAGGAGTATATGAAAGGTATAACACAAAAATTCAGTGTCCCACTCGCTCCACCACCATTAGATAATGAAAGAGATACTAATAGAATCAACATTAATGCAATTGAATTTCCGTCAGCAGGATTACCATATGTTAATAAAGAAGAGGTAAAATTCTTTTATGAAATTTGGGAGAGACAATTTTTAACTTCTCACTATTCAGGATTAATTAGGGCTAATTCTAATCAGATTGATGAATTAATTAAGTTGAATATTGAGGCGGAAGTTAACAATATTGTTAAAGGTCTTGGAATAAGTTCTCCTTATTTAACATTAAAACTTAAAAATTATAATTTAAAGGCAAATTCATATCCTGAGTTCTTAAGTACTATTTCGAATAATGGTACAGGAAGGGCGTATCAAGATTATATTCGTGATTTCTTTGTTACACCATATATTAAAAATTTGGTGGATAACTCGTATAGTATTTTATCAACATCAGATATTGGAAAAATACCACAAGTAAGTACTAAATCGTTGGCTCTCGAAACCTTATTAAAAAATGCTTCAAATGAACCATTGGTTGTTGATACATTACCATATACTGACCCAACATGGTGTTTAAATAATTTGAGTTCAAGTAATAAGTCTGTGGGTAATGAAGTATATAATACCAAAAAAACATTAAAAATATTTGAACCAAGATCC
>Ga0181357_1000588_pt1 | contig 13956 bp, 23 predicted proteins | sample Fa13VDMM110DN_FD_130094 | JGI IMG/M metagenome (GOLD analysis project Ga0181357, IMG submission 130094) | Freshwater viral communities from Lake Michigan, USA - Fa13.VD.MM110.D.N | ecosystem: Environmental > Aquatic > Freshwater > Lake | place: USA: Michigan | collected 2013-09-24 | reverse complement strand
CCAAAAGGCTTGAAGTCTGAATTCCGTGAAAAGGTTCTGTTCTTCTACCCGGGTGCAAATGCGGATGACTGCATGACTCTCTTCAAGAAATTGACGGGGACTGAGGTGCTTGATGATAATAACCTAAAGGTTGCAATTGACCTCTTGGGTACATTCAAGTCAGCACAACAACTCAGTGACCTGCTCAATGCAAGTTAGGGAAAGTGAGCATTGTCATGGAAGATGTTAGTCGGTTGCCAAATACGCTGACGATACCGGAAACGATGGATAGACTTAAAATCAGTCGGGCAAGGATTTACGTCCTTGCTCAGACTGGTCGTCTTGAAATCAAGCGGAATGGTCGATACTCGTATGTCGATATAGGGTCTGTTGAGGAGTTCTTGAAGCACAGGCAAGTATGGCTTGATGCTCTGGATGCTCCAAAGAAGCCTCGAAAGAAATGGTATGTACCTACTGGTCGTCCTCGTGGTCGCCCTCGTAAGAGCGAAGTCGAGTTCGTCCCTGAGGTGTGATGAATAATGGTCGCCAGTTGGCGACCTTCTTTTTAGATGAAGTGGTGGCAAAGTAACGTGGAGATATATGGTGTAACACATTACAAGCAAGGTACTCCGGATGACATCCAGTTCTGGGATGACTTCAGATTCAAGGTGTTCAATGGGTACTACCAGTTCATTTGCTTGAGCGGTGTAAATGGGCGGTTGCCTCAGTGTGTCGGCAGGGCTATTGATGCGTGTCGTAAGTCAGTTGGTGGTGAGCATGGAGTGACCGTCAAGTGTCTTCATCCAGCGTGGGCTAGTACAAGCACGGCCTCAGATACATCACTCATCATCATTGCTATCAACAAGGAGTTCATGGTGGCATCGTCACTTCTGATTGCTATGAACAAAGACTATGGCACTCCACAGAAGCAAGAGTCTTTGGAGCGGTTGAGCCGTGAGATAGACGATAACGACGGCATAATCATTGTTGCTAAGTCTTCTCGTGAGGAAACCCTTATGCGGATGCTTTTGCAAACTGGAACCGACTTGACTAGCATTGTTGATTCTCTTGAAGACCAAAGTGACGAAGGTGACGAAGAGTGCGAAAGCGACTGACATCCATCAAAGCATCTGTTCCCTCCAAGATGGCTGGGAGTGAGCATCAGGAACAAGTCAACCTATTCACTTGGATACGGATGTTTGAAGTTCGCAATCCGAAACTGAAGACCATCTTTGCTATTCCTAATGGTGGCTATCGGACTCCGTTGACGGCAGGGAAGATGAAGGCTGAGGGGCAGAAGTCTGGTGTGTGGGACATCTTTGTTGCGTGTCGTGGCTCTGTAGGTGGAGTCCAGTACGACGGGATGTGGATGGAGATGAAGTTCGGTCGTAATAAACTCAGTGAGAACCAGTCTGTGTTCAAGGAAACGCTTCAACAATATGGTGCGTCATACAACTGGGTCGTTTGCTATTGCTGGACGGATGCCGTCAAGACTATTGCTGAATACACAGGGATGGAGGACGAGTTATGGACAAAGCACTAACCGAGTCCGAATTCACTTGGCTGGTGAAGCGACGCTGTGAATCGAGTAGTTCTGACTACGACATTCTCACTACACCACTGAATGACCAAGAGCGATATGAGTTGAACATCAAGCGTTATCGTAAGGCGGTTGGATTGACCGATGACGCACCGTTCTCGTCAGTTGCCGATGCTATTATCTTCGAACTCAATCGTAACAACGAGGCATCCATTGGTAGGATTCACCTATTCAAGTTCAACCAGTCAAATGTGAGTCCGCTCTCGGCTGTCAAATAAACAAAAAAGCCCATGCTGATGCGTGGGCTTTTTCTAATTCCGTGTCTATCTCTAGACGATGCTCTGAAAAATCTTCGACATCGCCTGATGGTTGTGGAGGCGGAAACCCATTTCCTCTTCAAGGCGAGACTTCACTTCAACAAACTTTTCAGCCTCAAGTCCTGTAAGCGTGATGATAATCTTTGCTTCTGGCTCAGGTGTAGTGACGGATTGTGGCACTGTAACAGTGCGAGATTTACCTAACATATTAGTCTTCTCCAACTTTCCCGGACTTTAGTTGTCCGTTGCATAATCATATGTCACGAGTAATAAGTTGTCAAGAAAAAATACATCAAAATGCAAAACTTGTACCATTGACTATGCGGTTTATTTGTATTACACTCTGAACAGAACACCGTGTATGATGCACTCACGAGGTGGGTGGGATGGAAAACACGTTGAACTTATATACATACTCCGCTAGAGTTGTCAGGGTCATCGATGGTGACACAATCGATGTTGACATAGACTTGGGGTTCGGAACATGGTTGCATAGTAGGCGGCTACGTTTGTTCGGTTTGGACACGCCGGAGAAGAACACACCAGAAGGTGTGAAGGCAAAGCAGTTCACTGTTGACTGGGTCAGTAAGAGCATTAATAAAGACGGGATGTTGATAGTTCGTACGCTTAGCGATAAGCCTGACAAGTACGGGCGCATCTTGGCTAGTGTTTATGGTGCTACATCAGTCTCATTGAATGACGAACTCCTCTCCTCCGGAAATGCAAAGGCATATTTCGGGGGCAAGAAAGAATGAGAGTTCGGCTATCGTGGTTCATTAGTAATCGTCTTGAGAGTCTTCCAGCAAGTTCACGGTTCTTGTTGTTGGCTCTAGAGACGTATTGTCATGCCAAGGACACTCGAGGCTCAGTGTCAACAGAGGCGATGACGGGGCTAGTTGGAATGTGCAATGCTACTGTTGGTGACGTAGCGAAACTGACCATGGCTAACATCATTGCTTTTGACGGCACAGAGTATTTCTTGTTTGGGTTCGAAGAGACGTACGACCAGAAACTCGAACGTGAAGTGGATGCTATCCTGAGTGACTGTGACCAGAGTGTAGATAGATATCACTGGCGTGGCGCATTGCAAGCGATTGAGGTCAAGAGTAACCCACGTTACAAGGCTCGTTGGCGTATGAAGGTGCTTGATGCGTGGATGATGGGCGACAACGCTCCTACGCTCACTGGTGGGACTAGGTCTGAAGTAGTCGTTAGGACTAAGGCTAAGATTGATGCCTGTGCGGATGCTATGTTGCAAATGATTGAAGATGGTGAACCATTGCAACTGAAACCAGCCCTTATAGAATAACCTCAATAGTACGCTCTTTGCGACTATGAAAGGGGTGTTTCCTTATGGGAAGAGGTCAATCTGGACGAAGCGGCATTGCTGTTTCACGACCAGCAAACACAGTTGCAGTTGGGGGTAATGCTGTCACTGGCGCAATGTTCCAAACTGGACAAGACGCTGGTGGTGGGGTTGCGTTTGATGATAGGGCGAGAACTCAGACGGGTAACATGACGGTAACCGTCAACGGGCAGAATATTCAGTTCCGTAATGTCCCACGTACTGCTTACAATAGTCTTGTACGAGCAAAAGGCGATGCCGCTGACCAAATGGTGGCTAACTACCGACGACGCTATACGCAAGGGCCTGCTCCTGCGGTAGGTGCTGGTGGTCAGACAACATCTGTTAACGCAAAACTCAGTCGCCCAAGTACTCCATCGAGTTTGATTGCTAGTGCTGGATTCAATCCTGATAGACCACGCTCCGCAACAGGAACGATGACCGTCCGATTGAAGAACGGTGAAATCTATCAACACACTGGTATCTCTCGTTCTGGATTCCGTGGGATGATGTCTGGCGGCAGTCCGGGAACAGCCTACAACCAGTTGCGACAGAGTGGTGGTCGAACTGAACTCGTCCGTGGTTCAAACACAGGGAACATTCCGGGTGCAAACAACAACCGTGGTAACCGAACGTCAAGCCGTATAACCGCTAATCCGGGGACAGGTGCTAGAGTTGCTCGTGCGGGTGCGAGACAAGAGGCTAGTGGACAGGCTCGTATTGCTCGTAACACAGCGCAAAGTGTTCGTGACCGTGCAAGACGGGCTGGTCGTGCGCTCACTCCAGTTGAGTCCGCTCAGATTCGTCGCCTAGAGACAGCACGTACAAACCAAAGTCGTGCCGCTCGCCGGTTGGCTAACTAGCCAATAAGTAAAGATAGCCCAGTTTAATGGCTGGGCTATATGAGGAATAACTATGGGAACAAATCCGGGAACAGCGTCTTACTCAAAAAGACAGGCTAAAAGGGCTGGTGGTGCTGGTGGTGCTGGTGGTGCTGGTGGTGCTGGTGGTGGTACAGAAGGTGGTCAGAGTGCTGTACTTGGACGAAGCACGGACATCAATAATGACCCAAATGTTGTTACATCTGATTTAAGGAGAAGACAACAAGGTAACGACCTCAATGCTGGGATAACCGACACTTTACTAGGTCGAGTGACTGGCAGTACTTTGGACAGAGACCCACTGACGCTGGCAGGTTTAAGGAATACCTCTGATTTGGACTTGCGTAATATAGTGTCAAGATTGAACAGTAGTACTCGTGATGTGGATAGATTAGTCCCTCAGGCTAGAACAATTCTGTCCAATGGGCAACCTGTATCTGATAGAGTGCGAAGTCAGTTGAATAAGCGATTAGAAATAGTTGCCGGTAGAAGGGTGAACATGGGAATTAATCTACGACGTGCTCAACGGGAGTTGGCTACACGCCCAGAGTTCATTCCAAGATTTGGCAATAATCCAGCCTAGCCCGGATAAGTCTTTCGTTGGTACTAAAAAGCCCCTAGTAATCACTGGGGGCTTTTTACTTATGCGTAGTCTTTCCAACTCTTAGGGGGCAACTCACTGAACCCCATCATAGAGATGACTGAATACTCTTCTCTTGTAATTGTCGTGAAGTCAAACTCGTCACCTTCACGTATAACCTTGATGTACATCCGTTGATACTTTGCATCGAGATGACGAAGCACTTCAGTAACGTATTCACGGGATAGTAGTGCCATGCCCTCACTCCATCCAAGATATTCGTGCCATGACTCCGGGCCTTCACTAGGGTACTCAAAAGAAGGAACCACCTTGTATCGGCTGTCTGTTGTAGGTGGCTTCAAGTAGATTCCATTTTCATAGACAAGAACCAAGTCACCGGGCTCCGCTTGAATGCCTAAGTAACAAGGCAAGTCTTTCATCCGCATTGACTGAACAAAGATATCCAAGAAATCCAATCCGTTAAAACTCAATATCAATTCATATCCCTCCACACCAATCATAACCCCTGTGTGTTACAAGAGTCAACAGTTTCAAAAAGTATTTGCAATTAGCCCTTGACAACACTGTAAATCATTGCCTATACTGTTGACATCAGGTTTGAAGAGGTAAACGAAATGGACTTTGACATCGACGGTTTTGACGGTGACGTATCCCGCCTCGCTGACGTTCTCAGCGACATGATTGCCAACGGGGATTTTGACCCTAACTTCATTGACGGTTTGTACTAGGAGGAGAAGAAAACCATGTTCATGTTCACTAAAAACATCTTTGAGACTAACCTCTCAACTGCGTCGTTCCGCACTGAGGTCGTGTACAGCGACCAGAACGACCTCGTATACAAGACCCTCGTCGCTGAGGGCTGGGATTTCATCGGATGCGCTGATGAGGCTGAAATAAAGGAAATTGCTCAGACAACATACAATGCGACATCCTGTCGCAAGGTAGATGTGTCTGTATCCTTCACATTTGATGAGGTGACCGCATGAACCTTAGGCAAGTGTACACAACTTTCATTGTGACTCCATTGGTGCTTGGTATGGCGGGTGGTATGGTACTACTCGCTATGCTCTGTGTGACTACAGGGGCTCTATTCTCGATGCTTGTTATAGCCAATGCATGGGTTTTCCTAATCAACCATATCAACGACGGGCTGTTGCTTTTCTTGGCGTTAGTTACAGTGTCTGTGTTAGGATTGACTCTCCTGAAAAGGATACACAGGTACTCAAATAACGATGACGATAAAAGACCTTCTGAAGGCTGATTCTGACGCTAAAACCCGCATAACCGATAAGGACTCAAGAGACATAGACATGACCGCTGTATGGGTCATTCTGAACCTCTCAGACCGTAAGCCGTGATTCACTCACAAACTTGATACTCAGACCGCTTTAGGGCGGTCTTTTTTTGGGTAAAAGTATTTTTGATAATAGTGTATTTTACTATTGACAAGCGTGTAAAGTGTGTTCTATACTGTGTTCAATCAAGTTCGGAAAGAGGAAACACAAATGTTCAACACAACCTTCACATACCAAGCACCAGTCGCTGGCGACGACTTCTCAAGCGATGACCTCGCTATCATCTTTGACCCAGATTATCTGGGCTAGAGACGAACAGGTGAAAATCCAAACCGTCGGACAAATTGAACTCCGACGGTGGGCTATTCGGCGACATCAAGCAGGAGTCGCACCGTCTGGCAAACGGTAGGGTTTGGTGAAAAAGGAGATATGGAAATGTTTGAAAAGTTATATCGGGTTGCTGAAGTAGGTGGTGCTCTCCGTGTCTTTCACTCGGAATCGTTCTTAGAGGCGGTAGGGATTGCATTCCTGTATGGCAATGCAATCATCATGCAAGCCACCAATTGCACCATTGAGGCTGTATGCCACCAGAGTGATGACAGTCGTCCTGTGCTTACATCGTTGCACAACGGTCAACTTAGGACTTTGTGAAATAAATCTTTGCACGGTATTGACATCCCGTTAATATCGTGCAATAATCTAGACAATCAAGTTTGAAGAGGTAGACACAATGACAGCACAAGTAATGAAGACTTACATCGATTTCGACCAGACAGGTGGCTGGTTCCTAGTTACCGAGAACGGCGAGGAGTGTATCTACTTCCGCACTAAGAAGAATGCTCAGACATTCAAGAAATTCGTAAACAAGATTACGGATAAGTCAACGCTTCAGGCTAAGTTTGACTACTACGTCAATAGCCTCATCGAGTTGATGGAGGCTCAGGGGCTTCAACCAATCGAGGCGGTCGCTCACGTTGGACACCAGTTCTGTTAGGAGGAGAAGAGAATGACAGTAGGAGCAACATTGGAGGAGTACTACAAGTACTACCTCCCTCAGGCAAGAGCAGTAGCCATCAAGGACAATCCCGATGGGACTATAGCCGATATAGAAGAAGACGCTATTGTGATAGCAATGGAGTGGGCGGATGATGACTACGACCGCTTTGTAGAGTTACCAGACCCGCAATAGCGGGTCTTTTTACATCAAGTGTATGTATTCCCCATGTCAGTGCTTTTGACGACCACGACAGCGTTTGTTGTGTACTTCCTGTAGAACAGGAGAATCTCAGTGTCACGGACGTACGCCGCAAGTGTGTCGAAAGCCGCATCGGTTGTCACAACAGTGTGTGCTGTTTGTATGACGTTGCTATCCATGTCACGAGTGATGGAACTGATGGATAAAGCACTGGCTGTACTGTTACTTGTGTAATAGAACAGGTATTCAAATCCGTTGACTCCAACACACGTCGTTGGTCTAAATGCTGGGTTTGCTAAAACTATCACTGAACTCCACGTATTCCCTTCGTTCTCGGTGTATCTGGTTATGAGTTGGTTTGGATTTGTGAGACCACCCGGAGTATATGTCAGCCAAATCTTCCGACTATCGGCGTTGAACGGCAACCTAGTACTGTGACCACCTCCAGCCGCTGTGCTTAATGCACTAATGCCTGTGTCAATTACGTTAAACGTAGCACCGTTGTCGGGCGATATATAGAACGTAATCCTATTGCCAAATGTGGATGAATTCTCTGAATACAGGTGCATTAATGAGTTGTCGTGATTGTGTGCTGACAAACTAGTACCTGTTGCCACTGTAAACCTAAATGCGTTGCGGTTTCTCTTACCTGAGTAGTATGTCCCGGTAATGCTGAGTGTTCCGTATCGAGCAAAGTTAACTACAGTGTTCTGAGCAAATGGGTCACTCGTCTCGAACTGACCACGTGTCCCAGTGATTGCTGTTCCTCTTACAGCCCCACTTCCTGTCCGTATCAAATCTACAGTTGCTCCGACATTTGGAGTTGCAAGTGTTCCTGAATTCAGGACAATCCCGTGAGCCGGGCCTCTAAAAATGTTCCCGCCTACAAGGACTAATCCTTCAAAGATAGCCCCTCCTGCATCATTACCGGCAGTGCTGACATCGAATGGGTCATCGATATCTGGAATAAAGTCACCGTTGATTGAGTCAAAGAGTGTTTGAGCCGTGTGTGAACCGGGAACAATACCAAAACCGTATGCAAACGTCGTGCCTACTCCTGACGACGCTGGTGTACAAAGTATTCCTCCTCCATACACCCAAGACGCAAATCCAGTGTCGCCGTTAAGGAAGCAGTCACGTAAAGGAGGTTGGCTGACCGTACAAGTAGCCCCTCCCGGTTGTGCCACGGATTTTGTTGCTGTCCATCCGTTGTGCCGGATTACATTCCCGCCATACGCCGCAAGTGCATCTGTAGCATTGATGTCGTCAACAAGATTTGCAATGGTTCTTCCAAAGATAGTAGTTGTAGTGACTCCTGTTGCTCCGCCGACGGTTACTTGCCAGTGGACATCGGACTCTTCTTCGGTACGGGCAACTGTGTCTTGTTGCCAAAAACGACGGGCGTAAAAAGTAGTTGTTGTGTCGGCTTCTGATACGACTGCTTTAGTAATTCGCTCAACACTGTAGTCTCGGGATGTATATACAAAGTTTTGAGTTGTTGCAGGGTATGCGGCAGTTGAAAGATTTATTGATGTAATTGTAGCAGAGGCTCCAGAGTCTAATGTGAGAACAATGTTGCTGGCTCTTGTAATCCCCCAGTAAGGCCCGTCCACTTGGGCTGTCCCAACATACGTTGCGTTGTGCGCCATATCGGTGTTGATTCTTGGATAAGGAGAATCTTGGTTATCTGTACTTGCCGTTTCAAGCGGCGGGGCGCAAAGGTCAATTGCGTACACAATTGCTCCTGCTACTCCCCAAGCAAGATTCCACCTTTTTATTCTCCCTCCGGGCATACCTACAATGACAAGGTTTCCAGTGCCAACTCCTCCAGTATTCAAAGTGAGAATCAATTGTCTATATGCCGACATATTAAAGTTGTTTGCATAAGTATTTGACAATCCCGACACTGGGACGTTTAGCGTTGAGGCGTGTGTTGTACTCATCCCGTTGAATCGCCAACCCCTGAACAGGAAACGATTCTCAGTGGTCAACTCACCATTTGTCGTAAGGTCAGTTGTATAGGTCATAGCATAGATGTATGACGGCACTTGGTTGAGTGCTGTAGTGAGCGTGTTGTTAGCACCCGGAGTTATAGTCCCACTCTGAGCAAGGGTCGTTGTTGTTGAGTAACGATTAAATATGTCAGTTCCAGCAACCGCACCAGCACTAGAAGTCAAGACTCTAGGAGGAGATGCCTCAACGTCGAATCCATAGACATTCAGCCTGAGTACATCTGGGTAAGCATTCTTCCATGCTCGATAATTTCCACGGACGGATACATATCTAGTCAGGTAACTTGATGTAGATATCGTCCCATTCGCTAAATACACGCTTCCAGCAATTGATTGAAGCGTCATTGATAATGCAGTTGCGTTTTGAGATAAATAACTGTGATTGTGCGTGTATGTACTCACATACTTCCCATTGACTTTAACTTGTGTTACACCAAGCGTCGTTGATGTAGAGATAGGTGAACTCACTAAACTAGTTGAAGCAATGACAGCGTTGTATTGTGCCGTCGGTCTGATGCTGGCTACTGCCCCTGTTGCTGAGTGAGACCCGCTACCGCCAGTTCCGTAAGTAGAGTTCACTGTCAGTGTCGTCGTAGCCGTGCTTCCAATGGTTGACCGCTCGTACCAACGGTAATCAGTCAGTTGAGGCCACGTAACCGTAGTGATAAGAGGTGGCTCTGTTTGCCCAGTGACCGTCACGTCCCAAAGTACATCTGTGCCGACTGTACAACTCAGGCTTCCACTGATGTTGCTGGCAAAGTCAATAAAGTGTGTGCCTACTGAGACTCCAGTGACCGTGTGCAAGTCAACATTGACCGAGGTGTTTACGCCATGTCCGTTGTTGCAGTTGATGGTTGCATAGACCTTCCAGTTCCATGGGAGAGAGTAGTCATAGCCTCCCGGGAAAGGTGGGTCTGTCGAGTTAGGCACTGCTGTAATGTGGATATTGACAGTGGCTGAAAAACCAAGGTGTCCACTCAGTGTCAGGCTGTGGTTTTTATATGTGAATTCGTCTTCAACTGGAGCAAGGAAACCGGGTTGATAGAGACGGTTTGCAACACTAAACGAGTAGTCCATCGTCAGTGTGCTAGTTCGAGTAGTGTCCAGATAAGGCATTGTTTATTATCGCTCGTAAAACTAATAAGCCCCGCATGAAACGGGGCTGTACGGGGCTTGTGAGGGCTTACAGTTGAGTGTCTGATGACGGGATTCGCTTGATGAGTTTAGTTGCCAGTGTTTTGACCTTCTCGTCAGTAACAGAGTCCACCACATCGTTGGTTGGGATTCCGTTTTGGAATAATGCACAGGTGTTGATGACTGTCTCAAGGGTTCCTGAGCCAACGATGTCAACGACTCGTGTGCCAGCCTTTTCAACAGCGAAAACTACAACATCCTTAGAGTTGTCTAGGGCGATTACTTTGAAGTTGCTGTAGAAGTCTGGTGAGGTCTGTGAGATGGCTTTTACAACCTCGTTACGGTACGCCTCGATATCAGTGTAGGCACTTGCGTCAATTGGGTTCATTCGATTCTCCTTGTGTCAAGTGTACCAATAAAAAAAGGGTGATTCACATCACCCTTTCGCTCATCGATTGAAACCTACCGTGTCAGTTGGCTGACCCTTCTTTCTGGAGGGTCACTGCTAGGCGATACGCCTCAGTGATTTCTGGTCTGGCAATGGTCGCCAATCCGAACCGCTCGATGTTGGCAAAGTTCCAACATACGTTGTCAGAACAGTCACTGGAGTACCTTGCTATAAGGCATCCGCCATCACGCTGGTGATACCCGTTGCACAGGTAGAGGTCAGCCTCATTGAAGGAGCCGAGGAAGATGCACGATTCGCAATCGTGGAGGTAGATGGGTTGAGTGGTCATGATTGTTTTTCTCCAGTGAACTTGACTGATTAGAGTATTGCACACACTATGCACATTGTCAATAGCGATGTTAAAAATATTTCAGTTCAACTACCACACGATATTCGCATGACAGTTGAACTCGTAGATGTTGGAGTCAGTTGTCGTGACTCGGATGAATACTCCCCAATTTGAGTACTCAGCGTACACATCCTTGATTGGATATGCGAGGCATTGTGCAATCGCACTCACGACAACTGAGTTTTCACTCAAGTCATCAAAGTTGGTTGCATCACCATTGATGATGGTGCGTCCCCAGAGGAGACCAGCCGATGCCACCGTTTGTGGCTCACAACGATGAAGGTCATCTGACCGTGGGTCAGTATCTTCAACGTAGCAGTAAACCGTGTAGTCCTCAGCGAGAACGATTTTGTTGATGAAGTTGATGAGCATTGTTTCCATGATTTTCTCCAACCGAACTTGATGTAAATAGATTACTACACAGATAATGCGTTGTCAATAGTGAATTCATGTATTTACCTAAAATAAATTCAGCCTGTTGGCAATGGGTAAATGTTCTTGTACTATATACACATGGACACTGAAGGACAAAAAGCATGGGTACAGGTGTGGAGAGACATCATGGGCGATATCTCACGCATTGGCGGTATCGAGATGGATAAGATGGATGTTGACTCATACACTCGTACTCTTGCGCCGTTACGCAAACGTATATGTGACGCTAAACTGGATAAGAACCGTCAGCAGTATAGTGTTGAGTCGCCTGAAATCTGGGAACTCCGCTACTGGATTCGTAGTCAACGATTTCGACCTACCTACGAAGATGTAACCAAGAAGGTTTGTGCTGTCCTTGATATTCCTTACGGGATTGATGGGGGTACATATCAGGCTAGGCAGTTGATGGCGGCACAACCTGCTCCTCAACTTGAGGCTCGTGAACAGAATCAACAACACAATCTATTTGACTGGGTTGAACACTTACGCCCAACTGGTGACAAGAGCCGTGACGAGTTTGTAGCCAGCATCGTTAGCCGTATTGAGAACATCGCTGGGTCTGATGAGGCTGTGAAGGTTGCACAGACGCTTACGTCCGCAAACATGGTCATGGATGCTACCCACAGGGCTGAACTCGAAGACGAGTTGGAGAAGATTCCTGAGGATGTTCGGGCTCAGTATGTCCGAGAAGCGGGTGGCTTCACTCAGAATAAGCATTTTGTGAACTTGAATGTAGCCAAGAGGGCATTCGCTCTGTATCGGGCTGGTCGCAATCAGAATACGTCTAAGGAAGGCATGGAAAGGTGGAATAAGAAATGGGCATAGATATCAATTCAGCAATCATCCTAGTTGTGACTAGTGTGATTTCGTATGCACTTGGAATCAATACAAGTCGAGGCAAGAAACTCGATGTGATGCAAAAAGGAACCCGGGTTCGCTACCGTGGGTCGAGAGACGGCAAGTGGAAGTTCGGTGTTATTGAGGAGGACATCATTGGTGAACGACTGCTCCTTATCCTCCGTGGTGTTGAGATTGAACTAGACGAAATTGACCAATTGAAAGTAAAAGTCTCAAGTCGCATCTTTCCTATTAAGAGGGCTAATGTCGAGATTCTTGGGTACGACGAAGTCTGGTTAAAGAAAGACCTTGTATGACAATCAACACGCTGACGGCAGAGGTTGATATCAAACTACTGAAACCTCACGTAGATAATGTTAATCAAGGAGACGTTGGCGCAATTATTGAGTCGATTCAGAGGAACGGCTTCTACGGACGGATTGTAGTCAATAAGAGAAACAACCATATCCTTGCTGGTAACCATCGCTATGCGGCGGCAGTGCAGTTGGGCTTTGAAACCATTCCTGTCGAGTACATCGATATTGATGAGCGTGACGAGATTAGGTTGTTGCTTGTTGACAATAGAACGACGAGGCTCGGGGTAGACGATGAGTCTGGATTGGCGGAGTTGTTGTCCACTCTAATCGCCACAGAGCAAGGCTTGGCTGGAACTGGATTTGACGACGGTGACCTTGATGAACTCATAGGTCTTCTTGCTAAGTCAGCCACTGATGCATCTGAGTCACTATCTGAAGACAATGAGCCAGAGCAAGATGCTCCAGAAGAACGGTGTGCCGTCGGTCAAGTCTGGCAACTCGACGATGCTGAACTCACAGTCGGTGAAGACACAGAAGTGTGTGACGCATTGCTCTCACTTTGGGAGAAGATTACACGACGGAAGGCAAGGTTAGTTGAATAATGGAAGGCTATGGCGAAGAACGCAAAAACCCGAATGGGCGACGGTCGTTACTGAATGAGACATCTGAAAAGTTGGTACTCGATGCGGTTACGGCTGGTGCAACGCTCAAGATAGCGGCAGAAGCGGCGGGTGTGTCATACGACACGCTGAAGAAGTGGATTGCACGAGGTGAGCATGGGCATGAACGTCCGGCTTACAAAGAGTATGTCGAGTTTGCACAGAAGGTCAGGCAAGCACAGGCTAAAGGTGAGGTTGGGCTTATTGCCCGTGTTCGCAAAGCGTCCGAGGAGAATTGGTCAGCGGCGGCATGGCTACTGGAACGTGGTCATTCTGAACGCTGGGGACGTAAGCAACAGATTACAGTGAAGGAACTTTCGAATGACCAAATTATCTCCCTACTTACGCAAGGTTCTGATGGAGGAGGCACTGAAGAGGAACCTGAGTCCTGATGGTAAGACACCACTCAGTCCGTATCACAAGGGGGTTGAAGTTGGTTCACTCAGTGAATACCACGAGTACCTTAGGTTAACGCTTCCAAAAGCATGGGATGCTAATCCTCCGCACATCAAACTCATCTGTGAACACCTTGACGCAATCGACCGTGGAGAGATAGACCGCCTTGCCGTCTCTATGCCACCTCGTCATGGGAAGACTGAAACAATCACTGTG
>Ga0181357_1000587_pt1 | contig 13978 bp, 19 predicted proteins | sample Fa13VDMM110DN_FD_130094 | JGI IMG/M metagenome (GOLD analysis project Ga0181357, IMG submission 130094) | Freshwater viral communities from Lake Michigan, USA - Fa13.VD.MM110.D.N | ecosystem: Environmental > Aquatic > Freshwater > Lake | place: USA: Michigan | collected 2013-09-24 | reverse complement strand
CAGCTCCTCGCCGTCGCGCCCACCTCGGGCGCGTTGTTCGACTTCCTGAACGCGACCTATGCGAACGAGCCGGTCGTCACGACCGCGTTCTCCACGACCAACGCGGGCGTCATCTCGCTTCAGGGCGTCTCGGGGCCGGGCGTCGCGGGCCTCGCGTGGATCTGGGTCGCCACCAACGCCAAGCCGAGCGTCCAGCTTGTCAATGCGGCGTCGGCCGGGGTCTTCAACGTGACCCTCCTTCTGGAACACTCGATCATCCAGTAGCCCCGCCGCTACTTCGCACGGGCGCGTAGCCCGTGCGCTACGCCCCGGTGCCGCAAGGCGCCGGGGCGTTTCCCTTTGACGGCTGGCAGCGCCAGCCTTAGAGGTACGGCGCAGAGGGCAGCATGGGCGCAGCGGGCATCGAAGTGGGCGAGTGGATCAACGCGACCAGCGTGGAGTGGGCCTATCGCCGCGCTTCCGAGGCCCAACGTCTGCGCCAGCAGTCCATCGCGAACGCTGGGATGCGCGCGGCCCGTGTGCGCGATCCGAAGCTCCTCCTCGCGCTGGAGAAAGCGACCGAAGTGCTCGTCCGCATGGAAGAGCAGCAGGTTGGCCGCACCCGCCGCACCTCGTCCAACTACGCCGACACCGTCGAACTGACCGAAGTGGCGCTCTGGCGCAAAGCCTACGAGTTCGCCGACAAGGGCGAGCCGTTGGCTCAACTGGAGTGGATCTACGGAGCCGCCGCGTTGCTCGCCGGGTTCGTCGCGTAGGCCGATGGCCCTCCGGGGTGGGGGGTAGCCGTTGCCCCGCGTCCGGCGCCCCGGTAGGGTTAGCCGGAAGCGAGAGGTAGCGATGTTTGGCGCATACGGTTTTTACGGCGACTTCGGTGCCTATGGTTTTTACGGCGCCGCTTCAGACAGCTACAGGGGCCAGATCGAGTCGCAGAAAAAGAAGATCGCCGACCTCCGCAAGAAGGTCTGGAAGGAGGTGGTCTTCAGCTACGGGCGCAAGCAGGCCGAGCTGGCGGTGCAGAAGGCGGTCGTTGATCTCCGGTCGCTGGAGTCTAAGTACCGTAAGGCCAAGCGTGACGAGGCCAAGTACAAGCGTGACGCGGCGAAGAAGACCAAGACCAAGGCACCCGCTGCCCCCGCCGCGTCCGGCGCCCTCACCGCTGCCCAGACCGCCGCCATCCAGGCGTTGATCCAGCAGATGACCGCAGCGGGCACCGACGCCGACGCCGCCGAAGAGGCCGCCAAGTTGCGCATCCTGCCCCCGCAGCTTATCCGCGCGATCCCCCGTGGGTTCTTCCGTGGCGTGCGCCGTGCCGGTCCTCGGCCCGCGCCCCCGGCCCAGCCCTCGCTGCCGCAGTTCTCGCCCCCGTCCTATGCCCCGATGCCCGGTGAACTTCCGGGGCCGACGCGCAGCCTCGACCCCCGCATCCACACCCGCCCCATCGACCCTCGCATCTTCACGCGCTCCATCGACCCCGATCCGCGCGTGCGCGGCCTCGACCCCAGCGGCAACAACATGCCGCTCCTGCCGGGCCTCGGCCCCCAGGCGGGCTCCTTCACCTTCGCTCCCGGCAACATTGCGGACGCAGAAGAGATGGAGGAGATGGAAGGGGGCCTCGACGGCATCGTGGACACCGTCAAGGCGTATGCTGCGAAGCCGTGGGTCATGGGCCTCGCGCTCCTCGGCGCCGTGCTCTACGGCCCGAAGCTCCTCCGCTCGCTGAAGGGTGGGGCGAAGAAGAATCCCCGCCGCAACCGCAAGGCGAAGGCGAACCGTCGCTCCCGTCGCTCCCGTCGCAACCGTCGATAGGAGCCCCCCATGTTCTCGACGGCGGCTCTACTTCCGCTCGTCGCAAAGCTGGGTGAGTACCTACGCAGTGCGGGCGAGCAGGCCAAACGCGCGGCTGCATCGGGCGTGAGCGTCGCACCCGACGCCATAGCCTTGGTGCTTGTCCGTGAGATGGCCGGGTGGAACCCGACCATCAACGGGCGCGAAGTCCTCGACGCGGAGACGCGCCATGCGGGGGCTCGGTTCCTCGCGGGCATCGCCGTCAACGTGGTAGTGGGCAAGAAGGAGACGGCATGAACGACCAGCAGCCCGAGTACCTGTCAGCGTCTCCGACGGTGATGGCCTACGACTACACAAGCGGCGACTACTTCGCTCCCGCCTACCTGGGGCAGCAGACGCCCGCACAGGCCAACGCTGCCGCCGTCGCGGCCGTGGGGCCGACGCGGCTTCAGGTCGCGCAGCCCGCGCCTCTCGTCGGGCATCCGACGCCCAACTACCCCCGGCAGGGGCACGTTCCGACGTTCACGATGCCCATGAACAAGGGCGAGTGGAACATCCGGGGCGTGAACATCCCGTCCTATTCCCCCGCGCTTCCCCCGATGCCGGGGAGCGATTGGCGCACCTTCCCTCAGCCCATCGACGGCGCTCAGTTGAGCGCCTCGCGTCCGCAGTTCTCGGCGTTCGCCGGCATCGGTCAGGACTACGGCGGCGTGGACTACACCCGACCAGGGATCGGCGCGAGCCGCGAAGTGCAGGGGGGCGGGGGCTACCGTTACCGTCAGTTCCGCGACGGGGCCATCATGGTCCTCGTCTCGCCGCGCCCTGACCTCCTTGCGCCGAGCACGATCCTCTCGGGAGCGAACGCCTCGGATCCGAACTACCAGCGGTGGGTCGCGATCACGACCGAGATCGGCGCATGGAAAGACTTCGTCAACGCGCGTAGCGCCACCATCCTCACCACCGTCACCGACACCGCCCTGAAGGTCGCGGCGACGCCCTTCGGCCGGAAGAAGAAGAAGAAGCGGGGCGCCGCGTCCGCTGCGCCGGCTTCGATGGTCCCCGGTGCGCCCCTCGTAGTCGAAGAAGAGGCGGGCTTCCTGTCCGGCCCGCTGCCGTGGGTCATCGGCGGGTCCGTGCTGGTGCTGGGCATCGTGCTCCTCGCCTCTCGTTCCGGTGCGAGCAAGAAGTAGGAGTACCCCGTGCGCTTTCAGCCTTCCGCCTACTCTGACGTGGCAGCGGTGGCGCCTCCTACGGGGGCGGCTGGCGCGTCCTCCGACCTGACCTCTGCCGCCATTCAGGCGGGGGGTCAGGCGATCAGTTTGGGCCTCGACGCATGGCAGCGTGCTGCCGATGCCAAGGCCGATAAGTGGAGCCGGGCCGCCGCAAAAAAGGCGAAGAAGAAGGCAGCAGCGGCGGCTGCGAAGCGCGCCGCCGCCGTGGCTATGACGCCAATGCCGGGTGCCCCGCTCCCCGCTCCGCTTCCGACGACGGCCCTGAGCCCGTTGCTGAAGTGGGGCCTCATCGCGGGCGGCGTCGGCATCGTCGGCTTCGCCATCTACATGATCACCCGCGAGAAGGCCGAACCGAAGGCGCGGCACAACCCGAAGCGGATCAACATCAAGGCCAAGCCCGCGCGTCGCGCCCCCTCTGTGCGCCCGGCGGCGACGGAACTCGCCCCCTACGAGGGCCGCGAAGAAGACGAGGGCCGCGACGAAGACGAGGGTTACGGCGAAGGCGAAGACGTCGCCGAGGAAGAGGACGAATGATGCGCCGCTTCCATGAGTCCGCATACAGCGGTACGAGCCCCACCGTTGCCGCCCTGACCTCGGCGACCCAGCTCACGACGGGCGGGGCGCCTGGGGCGGCGGGGGGTAGTCCTCCGGACGTGGCGGACTACCTGCAATATGTCTCGGTGGCCCGCGAACTGGTCCTGCCGTCCGACCCGGAAGAGCGGGCGCAGATCCTAAAGGCCAAGATCAAGAACTACGAGGGGATGAAGCGTCGCTTTCCCATCGCCGCCGTGTTCTACGACAACGAGATCCGGAAGATGCGCGCGAAGCTGTCGGCCAGCGGCGCGCAGATCACGAAAAAGAAGGCGGGCGAGCAGAGCACGCAGACCTTCCGCTACCTCGGCTGGGCTGCGGGTGGCCTGTTCGTCGTCCTCCTCGGCTCCATGATCTACAAGAACGTCGTGACGGCGCGGAGCAAATGATGCACGGCTACCCCTATCGCAGATCGTTCCGCCCCTCGGGTCACTACGGCGACGGCGAACAGATCGCCATCGACGCCTTCAAGACCGGGGCTGCGGCGTCTGTTGCCGGCGGTGCCGCCGTCGCGTCTACGCTGGCGATCACCGCTGCGGGCGTGGTGACGGTGCCCGTCGCGGGCTGGGTCGCTGGCGCGGTGCTCGGCACTGCGGCGGGCATCGCGGCGTTGGTCGTCGCGATCCAAAAGGGCAAGGCGCGTCGCAAGGACGCCGTCACGCTCGCCAAGAAGCTGAAGCTGCCGAACCCGGAGAAGGCTCCGGGCTACATCGTCCGCGCGCTGAAGCTGAAGCGCGCGACGCGCGTGAAGATTTTTGCTCGATACAAAGAGCGTATTGCGCGACTGAGCAAGCAGAAGAGCCCGATCTTTGCCAAGGCTCGCGCCAAGCGGATCGCGACCCTGAAGTGGAAGCTGTCCATCCTCTCCGCGCTGGCGCGGATCGAGAACCCGAAGAAGCTGACGGCCAAGGACCGCAAGGCGCTCCGGCTCGTCGGCACCGCGCCTTCGGTGCCCCCGTCGGAAGCGGTCAACGAGATCAACAGCCCTTCGATGGATCTGGAGCAGGAAGACGCCGCCGAGGCGCAGGCCGAAGCTGCCGCTGAACGCACGGCCGACGAGCAGGGCACTTCGCTCTTCACCGGGGGTTCGCCGTTGGCGGCCATCCCGACGTGGGGCTGGGCTGTCGGCGGCGGCGTCGCCCTGGTGCTGGTGACGCTCGCGCTTCGACGCGGCGGCCGGGACCAGAGGAGCCGCTGATGCACGCCCTCGCGGCCTACCACGGACCCGTAGACACGCTCTCCTGGGACAAGGTGCTTGCAGAGGTACGCAAGCAGATTAGCGCGGCGACGGCGGGCCGTGTGCTGGCCTCGACGGTGGGCGGCGGCCTTGTGACGTCGAACTGGTTCTACACGGCGCCCACGGACGCGGCGAGCGCGGAAGCCTACGTCGCCTACTGGCTCGCCGTCGGTGCGCGCGTCGGCTACCCGGCGCTGGTGACGGCAGCGCGTGAGTTCTCCACGCGCGCGGCGAGCCGCTACAAGTGGGCGAGCAGCGGAAGCGCCTCGGGCATTGCTTCCGTCATTGACGAGGGTGTGCGCGCCCTGGACGCGGCGAACGCCTACAAAGATCGCCGCATGGCGCCGCTCTATCGGAACTTCGGTCTGAACAGCCGCGCCGACGCCATCGAGCGCGCACAGGGCCGCGCCGATGAGCAGTCGAACCTCCGCATCCTTGTGGACACGGCGACGACGACTGCGAAGGACGTGGCGAAGATCGGGGAGAAGGTCGGGCGCGTCATCACGAACAAAAAGCCGCCGGGTACGCCCGACTGGCTCTGGTGGATCCAGCGCAACGCATGGCTCGTAGCCGGCCTCGGCGTCGCGGGCGTCGCGGCGTGGGTCTTCCTGGGTCCGGTGCTCGCCCCGGTGTTCGGCGTCCGCGATGCCGCTGCGGCGGCGTCTCGCCGCGCCGCCGACAAGGCCGTCGCCCGCATCGGCGCCGTCGCCCGCAACCCCCGCCGACGTCGCCGCCTTCGGAGCCGTTGATGGCCCGCACCCGCCGCACATCGTCGCGCTCGGCTACGCATCGGATCGGCCCCGCCGCTCAGAAGCGGCTGGAGAGCGTCTACAAGCGGTGGCATTGGGGCGAGATGCCCACGCACGTCATCGACTGCGACCCCGACTTCCCCCCGCACTTGGTCGAGATCGGGCTTCTTTTGGAGCTGCATTTGCGGCCCTTCGGCGCCAACAAGGACACCGTGTTCGCCGTGCGCGAGGACGACATCCCAAACTCGCACGTCGGCTTCGACGCGGACCACAAGCACCAACGCATCTACTTCCAATGCTCCCCGGCCCTGCGAGAGAGCGGACGCGACCTCTACCGCATGGCGGAATCGAAGCCGATGGCGCTCGCGCACGCTGCGGAGGAGCTGGGCGAGGGCCACCACGCGAACCCGCGCAGCGGGTACGTCAAGACCAGCGTGAAGCCCCTCGGCCACCTCGCGCACCTGACCTACTTCACCCACAAAAAGGGTGACGGCCCCAGCGGCTACATCCACGAAATGGGCGAAGAAGGCGGCGCTCCCCCCGTGCTCTGCGTGTCGAGCGACGGGCGGTTCTGGCTGGCTGGCGGCACCTACACCTGTCCGGCGCCGGGCATCACCCGCTGATCGTCGGCTCCGAGCGGGAGCGCAGGTAGTCGCGCAACGCCTCGCGGACGAGATTGGAGACGTAGACGTAGCGCCCCGTGCGCTTTGTCTCCTCTTCCGCTGCCTCTTTTAGCGCCGACGCGACGTGCTGGCGCAGCTTGACGCGGACGAGAACGTAGTCGGGAGAAGAGGGGTCAATGTTCGGCATGGGCGCGGGTATACCACGCTGCGCGCTACGCCGATGGCCCTCCACGGGGGTCGTTCTGCTTCCCGTTCGGCCCCCACCCCGCTACTGCTACCGGGTAAGCCTATAAAGCGTTCGGAGGAACCGTGGCCCTCGTACTGCGAAGCAATCCCGCCCCGTTGAGCGGCGCACTGTTCGTCAAGAATCCCCGCCGTCGCCGTCGCACCGCCCGCAAGGCACGGCGCGGGCGCACGGCCTTCCGCCTGTTCGGGGGGCTCTTCAAGAACCGCCGCAAGAGCAGGCGTTCGGCCAGCGGCCTCCGGATGATGCACAACCGTCGTCGCGCCGGAAAGACGGGCGTGCTCGCTCGCCTCCTGAAGAAGTTCAAGATGAAGCGGAACGCCGGCTACATGCTGAACCGCCGTCGGCGCCGTTCGCTCAACCCCATGAAGTCGTTCCGCGCGCATGGCAAGGCCGTGTCGTTCTTCGCCAAGAAGAACCGCCGCAGCCGCCGCCGCAAGAACGCCAGCTACCTCCTCAACCGTCATCACCGCATGAACGCCGGCTACATGCTCAACCGTCGTCATCGCAAGAACGCCGGCTACCAGTTGAACCGTCGCCGTCGCGGAATGAAGCGCAACCCCAGCGAGGGCGGGGGCTTTAGCCTCCCCATCCTGCGCCCGGTGCAGAACCTCATCAGCAAGGTGCCCTTCCTCGGCCACCCTGTTGCGAAGGCACTCGGCTATATCGCTTTCGGCGCTGCCGCTGGCGCGACGCACTACTACGGCGTGAAGGCCATCCGCTATGTCGGCGGGATGCTTCCCGCGCCGGTACAGGCGTTCGCTCGCAGCTACCTCGCGCCGGTCGGCTACTCCCTCACGGGCGTCGCCGCCAACTTCGCGCTCCAGAAGCTCCCGATCCCGTTCCTCTCCGACGGCCAGAAGCGCAAGCTCGGCGTCGCGGCGATGATCGCGGGCGGTGTCCTCGACGTGTTCCGCGCGCTGAAGGGTCAGTCCTCGGACCTCGGCGACATGGACGACTACGGCGACATGGACGACTACGGCGACGGCGGGGCCTACGACGTGGTGCCCCTCGGCGGCATCGGCGAGAGCATGGGCGCTATCGGTCAGGGCTTCGGGGGCATTGGTCAGGGCTTCGGCGCCTACGCCGACGCCGAGATGGCCGACGCCTACTACAGCGGCCCCGACTTCGACAGCTACGAAGGGCAGGCCGCCATGCACGGCGCGCACGCCTACCACGCGACCTTCGGGCCTCCCCCGAAGGTGACGAGCCGCGCCGCCTCCCCGATGTCCCGCCACGCGGGCCGTCGCGGGCACCGTTGGGGTTGGTTGGTCAAGGCCGTCGGCTTCGACCGATTCGGTCGCATCGCCGCGATGGAACCGGAAGCCCGCTGCGCGCTGATCGCTGAACTCCGCAAGAACGCTATGGCGACCGTTGACACCCGTGTGGGGGCCAGTTCCTCGATGGGCGCCATCGGCCAGGGCATGGGCGCCATCGGGCAGAGTTTTGCCGGCATCGGCCAGGGCATGGGCGCCATCGGCCAGGGCTTCGGTCAGGTCGCCAGTGAGGGCATGGGCGACCTCGGCTTCATGTCGGCGGGCTCGGCCTACTGATTCTGGGGCCGGGTAGTCCGGCCCCCCTCCGCTTCCGCTTCGATCCTCTCTCTCTCTCTCTCTCTCTCAGGAGTCTCCTATGTATGGTGTTCCCGGCTTCGCTTTCGCCAACCCCGGCAGCGACATGATCCCCCAGGTTCCCTTTGAGCAGCCGAAAAACCTCTTCCGGTACGGCGAGCAGTCCCTCTGGAGCACCCAGCTCCACAACGTCAACACCGCCCTCGCCAACGGCACCTTCCGCCTCTTCACGACCCCTCTCGGGCAGGTCGGCCAGGGCTTCTCGTCTGGCCTGACCATCGCCGAGACGTCCCTGAAGGAAGGCGGCCGTATCCCGGCCGGCGTGGCGTTCGACGCCTACGGCCTCTCCTGCCTCGTCTACGCGGGCTCCCAGGTCGCCAACGTGCTGACCACCCTCGCCGTGCCCCTCAACACGGTCGAGACGATCACCGATCTCGTCAACGTGCAGAATAACGGTACTTTGACCTGGGATTTCGTACAGACCCAGGTTGACATCGCTCCCCTCCACCTCATCGGTGCGGGCGGCGGCGCGTTCGGTTCCGTGTCCACCACGCAGAACGCGACCCAGATCGGCTCGATGAACAACGGCGCGGGCTCGATCTGGATGTACCGCAAGCACCCGATTTCTTTGCCTGGGAACTCGACGTTTTCGATCCTGCTCCGCTACGGCGCGAACACGGCGGCGGTTGGTGCGACCAACCCCCTCGCGCTGAAGGTCGCGATGTTCGGCTTCTACAAGACGGCCATCGAGATCGGGTAGTCTGGTACGGCAGGGTTTCGCGTTCCGCCCTTGCGGGCCGCGCGTTACCCTCCTCACAAGCGGCCCGCTTCGCGCCTCGTCGCGGGGCGGGCCGTTCTGTTTCCCCCCTTCTCCTTCCTGTCTGGAGTGTGAGCCGTGTCCGACCGCTCTGCCGTCATCTCGATGCCGACGACTGCCGATCTCGGCGGTCCCGGCCCGCAGCGTTTCATCCGTGCGCCGTTCTACCCGACCGCGCCGTTCTACTCGACCAACCCCAACGTCGGGTATCAAACCCGATTTTACGGCGGGACGCTCCTCTCGACGGATGCGGACTACGCCGTCAACAGCGAGTCGATCCGCCGCGTGCAGTTCGACATCCCCTGCCGCTTGATCGCGATCAACGGGTCGTCGTTCAGCGTCGGGCAGGGCAACGCCCTCCCCGTCGGCGTGTCGGCCCAGGACACGTTCCTCTTCCGGGTCGAATACACGACGGGCGACAAGCTCCACGTCGCCGCGCGCCTCGGTTCCACGGTCGTGGGTTCCGCCCAGCGCCCCGGTGAACTCGGCGGCGTCGGCTTCACGATCAACCCCGGCGCGACCGTGATCCTCGGGATCACGCCCCTCCTCGCCAACCTGCGGATCGACATCACGCTGGTCTGTCTGGAGATGCGCGGGCCGTCCAACTACACCGGGGGCTAAGGTCCATGAGCCAATGGTGGGAGAACCCCGGAGCTTTTCCGGGCCAGAACTACGACCCGTCCGGTCTGCGGCACAACCCCGCAGGCACGGTCCCGTTTCCGTACCCGCAGAACGCGCCCTCGGCGCTCTGGGACGGGGGCCGGGGTTCCCTCACTTGGACGAACAACACCGAAGGCTTGCTGACGGCGAAGTGGCAGTCCCCGCTTTTCGACCTTCGGCCGCAGCTTCGGGCCGCGATGTCGGGCTTGACCGGCGGCACGCCGATCTGGTTGCCCTCGGGCGCAAGCGGCAAGCTCTGGGTGCAGATCGACAACCTCACGCTCGATCTGCCCGTGCCGGCCACGAACAATTGGGTGCAAAACTTGGAGGTCATCAGCCGCGAGTTCGGGCACGTCAACGACCCCCAGGAAGTGCGGCAGATCACGGCCGACACCGACATCACCAGCGAGTTCACGGGCACCGTGCCGTCGGCGATCTTGACGTTTCTCCCGCCGGGCGAGGGCTATCCGATCCGGTGGTATCAAGTGAGCGTCACCTTCACCTACCTCCTCGCCCGCAACGTCGCCCCGCCTTTCGCCGTGTGCGCGGCCTACTACTAGGAGTCCGCTATGGCGTTCGTCAACAACAAGGGCCACGGGCACATCGACATCGCCGCTGCGGTTTCGTATCAGACCGACTTCGTGGTCCTGGCCTCGGATGCCGAAGCCTACTCGCGCGAGCTGGGCAACCGGGGGATGCCGCGCGTCACGGTCTACCTTCGGCAGACCGTCGGCGCGGTCCCCGCGCAGGCGACCGTCGAGTTCAGCACGGCCGACTCGACCAACAAGATCAAGACGTATTTCCCGGCGACCACGGCGGTGCCGACCCCGCTCAACGTGCCCGTACTCGTTCCGGTCCAGCTTCCCTCCAAGTTCATCCGCGTGAGCTTCGTCCGGCAGGCGGGGCAAGCCACGTCCATTCAGGTCGTCCTCATGGTCGCGCAGTAGCTTCGGTGGCTATCGGCGTGCGCCCCCGCACCCTTCGTCGCGAGGGCGTGTGATACCCCCGCACCGTAGAGGTCCGTCATGGCGAAGTTCACCAAAGCAGCGACCACGGCTATCGAGAAGCTGAAGGCGCAGATCAAGGACGAAAAGGCCAAAGCCGCGAAGGCCCTCGCCAAAGCCAAGCTCACGTCTACGACGACGGCCAAGGAGAAGGCGAAGCAGATCAAGGCCAAAAAGGCGGCGGCGAAGAAGGCGCAAGTCTATTGGCACGACTCCGAGATCGAGAAATCGACGGGCAAGCAGACCAAGAAGCCGCAGTGGACCGGCGCCGCGCCCAAGAAGCTGACGATCTACAAGGTCCGGCTCATGCTGGACGAGCAGCAGATCGGGATCTTCGGCCCCTACGCGACCATTCGCGCCGCCAGCGCCGACGCGAAGAACGTCCTCCGGATGCACGTCGGTCCCGACTACAAGATCGAAGAGATCGGCGTGGACGAGCCGCTTCTGCGCTCCGACGGCAACGTGAAGGTCTACTTCCACCCCTCGGTCTACTCCGCGCAGGCGACCGACAAGGGCGTGCTCACGGCACAGGTCATCGAGCAGGGCGGCGAAGCCCAGCGCAAGAAGACCTTCGTGAAGAAGTACAACCCCTCTCGCGGCGGCACCCGCAAGTCGGCGCTCGCAGCAGACGCGCACGCTGCGGGCTACGCCGTCGAAACCTACTCCCCCGGTGACGGCACTACGCGCTACAAGTTTTTCAGCCTTGCCGAAATGGCGAGCCAAGGAATTTCGGAGCGCGAGCAAAGCTACTTTGGGCCGCTGAACGGCATTCACACCGCTCTCGGCCTCGCTGCCGCGAAGAAGTGGCTGGCCCGCGCCCCGTCCCTGCCGCGCACCAACCGCCGTCGTCGCTAAGGGGAGGCTTTCATGCCCGCACAGTACGTCACAAGCATCGTTGAGGGTCAGGACTTCTACGTCACCGACATCGACCCCACCGGGACGGTGTCGGCGCCGCGTGGCTCGATCTGCCTTCGCGTCGATAACGGCAACGCCCTCGTCTACCTGAACGTGACGGCGGGCGCGGCTCCGGCCGTCGGGACGACGTGGAGCCCCCTCCTCCTGCCGAATCTCGCCTACATCACGCAGTTGCTCCTCACCGCGAACGCGAACCCCGCGCTCCAGATCGGGCCTGCCGTCCTTCTCGACCTCCTGGCGTTCATCACGACCACGGGCGCGGCCCAGGTGTCGATCAACACCTCTCAGGCCCCGCTCCTTCTCGCCGGCAACGGCGGCATCAGCCTGACCGGCGTGAGCGCGGGCTTCGCGGCGACGAACAAGGACGCGATTGACGTGGCGAAGAACGCCGCGTCGCAGAGCATTGCCGCGACCGGCATGGGCGCGGTCATCACGGCGACCTACTCGTTCCCAGCGAACGCGACGGGCGGCGCCGTGGACACTTCGTTCGTCCTCACCAACAGCCGCGTCGTCAGCATCGTGGACGCCTACATCCTCTCGGGTGGCGCGGGTGGCGCGGGCGTGAGCGTCCGCACGACGGTCGCTTCGGTCACCGATGCGATGGCGCCTTCGGCCACGGTCAACGGCATCACGCGCGCGGGCGTACTCGCGAACACGGTGTTCGCGGCGGGCGCCACGCTCGTCGTCCGCACCACGAACGGCACGACCGCCGGCACTTGCCGCGTCACCTACACGGTGGGCTAATGCCGCGCACCCGCGTCATCCTGCGCCGCAACGGCTCCAAGGTCGGTGAAGTCACCTACGCCTCGGAGTCGGAGGCCGTCGCGCACGCCGCGAAGATGCAGGGCGCGGCGTCGGGGATCGAAGCCCTCCTGGCCCCCGCCGCCCCGGCGACGAACCGCAAGCGCAACCCGATGACGAAGCGGGGAGCCGTGGCCCAGGTGGGCGGGCTGCTGAAGCGTGCCGGGGTGCCCATCTACAAGAAGGCCACGCGCCACGAAGAGGGCCGCGACGGCGTGAGTGTGCGCCTGGGCTTCCGCAAGGGCACCATCGACGTTGTGAGCCATTCCCGCAACGCTGCCGCGTTCATGGCCGATGTGGTGCGTGCCACCGAAGCGGCGGGCTGGCGCGTCATCTTCGACAACGCCGCCGGGGGAGCCGTGTCCCTCGCTCCTCCGCTGGCGAAGAACCCCTCCATCGGGCGCGGGACGAAGCACCGGGACGCCGTCGCGGGGGCAGTCGCCAAGCGTCTGCGGGCGCAAGGCATCGCGAAGAAAGAGGCCGTCTCGCGCGGCTTCGCCATCGCCACCGCTGCCGAACTCCGGACGAACCCGACGCCCATCGACGTCGCCAGCCTGGACTTCGGGCACTTCAAGAAGACGGTCAAGATCGCCGGCTACTACAACGTCCGCACCGGGCGGCGCTTCGCGCGCGTCGTGTCGAAGGACGGCACCTTCGTGACCGACGTGCCCGTGGCCGACGGGGGGAAGGGCGGGAGCCGCGCCAAGGGCGCCGACGCGGTCAAGCGTCGCGCCTACGACCAGCTTCGGGTTCACCTTCAGCCGACGACGTGGAAGCCGTCCGTGCGGGTCAACCCCGCCGGGTCGGTCGCCTACGGCGGAACGACCATCCGCATCGCGGCTGGAACCTACACCGTGCAGCCGCACGGCCCCGTTTTCAATGGCCCCGGCGGTTTCGTCGCGGCGAAAAAGTGGATTGACTCTCACGGGGCGTGATCCCCCATCTCTCAACTGGAGCGACACATGTACGGGTACTATGGGGCAGGCTACGACCTCGGCGACTACGAGGGCGACGACATGGGCGAACTCGACGGCATCATGGACTATCTGAAGAAGGACGTGATGGGCGTCCCGGTTTGGGGCCTCCTCCTCGGCGGCGCGGCTCTCCTCGCCTTCACGCGGCCGGGCAAGAAGGTTCTCAGCCTCGCGGGCCTCGGCGCCGCGAAAAAGAACCCCCGCCGCCGCTCGCGCAAGATGAAGATGAACCGCCGCCGCCGCTCCCGCCGCAGCCGCCGCTAAACAGCGGTAGCCCTCGGCGGCTCCCTTCGGGGTTGTCCTCGCCCGCGCTTTCGTTAGCGTGGGGGGGATAACCCCGTGCCCGTTTTGGGAGGTAGCCGATGATCGCTGCCCTTCGCGCCGCCCTTGCGTCCGTCTCCTCCGAACTCGCCGAGAAGAACGCCGTCACGCGCGTCCTCGGGGAGCATGGGCACCGCCGCCAGCCCAGCGTGATCTCGCAGCGGGACGCCAGCGGCGTCACGCGCGTCTACCTCTGGGACGACGCGGGCATCGCCCTCGTCTCGGGGCCGTCGCTCCAGGGCACCGTCTACGAGGTCTACGCCGTCCCGGCGGGCGCTGACCCCACCTCCTTCGACCTGTTCATTCCGGCGGCGCGTGGTCGCTCGGCGCTCGCCGCTGGCCGCAAGGCCAAGGCGCTGGCGAACCCCGCCCCGGCGCGGACGTCGCTCGCGCAGGCGCCCCGGCGCATCGGCGCCGCGCCCCTCACGCCGCCCCCGACGCGCCAGCCTGCCAT
>Ga0181357_1000586_pt1 | contig 13985 bp, 12 predicted proteins | sample Fa13VDMM110DN_FD_130094 | JGI IMG/M metagenome (GOLD analysis project Ga0181357, IMG submission 130094) | Freshwater viral communities from Lake Michigan, USA - Fa13.VD.MM110.D.N | ecosystem: Environmental > Aquatic > Freshwater > Lake | place: USA: Michigan | collected 2013-09-24 | reverse complement strand
TTGGGCGAGAGCCACTGTAGATATGCTTGATTGCGTATGTTATGCCATCAATTTGATGGTCACGCTTCAAATGATTAGAAAGGTTTTTACCAGTTGAAAACTTTAAACCACATTCAAGACAGTCCATATCATGATACCTTTGCATGATAAATATATGACAAAAATGAGATATGATCAACGCCTATCAAATAATACAAAGCATGGGATGCTCTTTCGAACATCCCATGCTTTATTTAAACACATTCACATTTTACGGTGAATGTCTCAACTAGATGATGTTGAGATCGAGGACAGTCACAGTCCCGTAGAAGTCTGAACGAACCATCTTCTTGCCGTAGCGAGTCATAACGCCCTTACGAGGAGTGAAATCCTCTGGAGCAAATATTGTTGGCGTGACAATCAGTGGGACGTAAGGAGCGTAGACGTAACCAGTCTCGAGGTAGGAACCGCCCTTGAAGCCAACGAGAATCTTGTTACGTGGGAAGTAAGGATCCTTGTAGACTGTGAAGCGGTTGGAGAGGGTGCCGACCTTCTCTGCACCGATCGAGAATGGTGCACCAACCTGTCCGGAACCATCGATGCTGTAGCTTGGACGGTAGTAGGTACCAGCCTCGAGGATCGTTGCAACATCGGGACCGACAACGATAAAGTTTGCAGAACCGCGGAGGGTCTTGCGGTGAATCTCGTTGCCAACATCGATGATTGTCTCGGTGAGAGTCTCGTACCACTCACGAACTGTACCGGTGAAGTTAGGACCGGGCTGAGTTGTGGATGCACGAGAGATCTCGCTGCCGTTTGTCTTGTTGACAAATCGTCCTGGAGCGCGTGACCAGAAGTAGTTCGCGCCGGATGCCTGGGTAAGCAGGTCATTCAGGATCTCGCGATCAAGCTCAAGGGCAATCTGCTCAGAGAGGATCTGGGTAAGCTCAACCTCAGCATCGATGCTGTGGTAGGCGTTCAGGTCCTGTGCGAGCTCTGGTGACCAGCGAGCGCGAAGCTTGCGGGTTGTTGCAGTGACGGCAATTGACTCAATCTTGATGTCAATCTCAGGAATGGCCGGTGAGGGGCTTGAACCGGAGTTTGACTCAAAGACAGGAATGGTCACTGTGGAACCGGAAGAGCTCTCAACATCTAGAGTTGAAGACTGTGGGTAGCTCAGTGAGAATGATGCGCTAGCATCTGCCGTAAGTGTTCCTGAAAGCACGGTGAGAAGGTGAGTACCTGACAGCGGGGTGGCTGTGAAGGTTAAGCCTGATGCGTCCCAGACACCGATCTGGTTAAGACGACGAAGGTTAAGGATGCCAGTACCGCCCTGGTATGCCTCGCCCCAGACTGCTGCAGAGGTGTATGTATTTGTTGGGAAGAGAGCGAAGCTCTTTGCGAGACTCTGATCAGCAGATGATGAGATTGCGCCAAGTGCAACAATACCAAACTTGAACTGTGCGGTGCCGAGACCGGCGGTACCAGCCTCGATAAGGCTTGTGATGTTTGGATCAAACCCAAGAAGACGACCATCAGTGCCGGTTGCAAATGCAAACTTTGTTGCGGCGAATGCGCCTGCGCCACCGAAAGCGCCGGATGCTGTGAGAGTGACTGGTGTGAGTCCGTGAACACGGCTGTAAGCAGAGCCAACAAGGTCATACATGCCACCTGTTGCAATTGATCCACTCTGGATTCCCTTGCCAACTGGGTTGTTGTAGATTGACTGGCCGCGACTGTAGGTTGACTTTGATGCAGCTGCGTCAAGATCAACACCAGCATTACCACCAACGTTTGAGCCGTAGGTGTAATCCAGGTAGAAGAGAAGACCTGATGGGAGGCTCATTGGCTGGATTGAGACAAGCTCATTTGCAACAAGACCACCGAAAACGCGACGAACGATTGGGAATGCAATGTTCGAAAAACCGCGGATGTCGCCGGAGCCAACACCGCCGCCGCCGCCGCTTGAGAGAGAGTTTACCTCGCGGAGGAGGTTTGAGGTCTGATTCTCAAGAAGGCGGGCCATGTTCTCGCGGTTTGAACCGGCAAGACCGCGAAGGAGACCTGTGCGGCTCCACTTCTCAACAAGGCGGCTGTTCTCAGCGCCAATATCACGCCCGCGGATTCCTTCCGAGAGCTGCTCTAGTGTAAAAGTCTTTGACATTTTTGATTTCTCCAATATGTAATTTGATTAAAACCGTATAAACTAACAGACAACTACTTGTCTGACTTGATACCTGCGAGAAGTCCCCAACGATCCACCTCAACGGATTCATTCAGATTAGCTGTGCTACCTGATCTCATTGATCTGGAGGATGATCCAAGAATACGACCTTCTGTTACAGTTCCTGACTTAGACTTGAGAGACTCAGTTAGGCTTGTGAACAGAAGCTTTGCTTCTCTTACTGACTTTGCTGCATCGAGAGATTCAACAATCGCTCTTTGCTGACGAGACGTGAGATCACGATTCTGCATAAGCTTATTAACATATAGAAGCTTAGCGTTGAAAAGATTGACCTCTTCTAGCTGCTCACGAAGTGTTGCATTTGTGCGCTCAGTAGCAGCAAGTTTTGTCTTGAGATCACGATTTGTGCGTGCCTCCTCGACTCTAGCCTTGCGCTCTTCTTTTGCAGCATCAGTTGCCTTCTTAGCAATCTCTAGTGCCTTTCCTGCGACCTTCTTTGTCTCATCAGAGTCATCGCTCTCATTGACATTAAGGTCTGAATCTTTTGACTGCATGACAAGGTGCTTTGTTGCCTTTCCGCCGCCGAAATCTTTTGCCTTCGGGTCGGAAATTCCTCTGCCCTTACCAGTTCTTGCAACCTTAGCTTCACGAAGACGACGAAGCTCATTGCGAAGCATGGACTCGTCAACGTGGAAAGTTGACTCATTGGAGTCATCGTCATCCATGTCATCCATTTCGTCCATCTCGTCGTCCATCTCGTCGTACCCTTCGTCCATCTCGTCATCCATCTCGTCGTACATTTCTTCGTCCATCTCGTACTCTTCGTCCATATCATCGTATTCAGATGGCATAGGAGGACCAGCTGGGGGCGGCGGTGACTCTACTGGCGCGCCTGCGCCGGTGTCTGAAACGTCGATTGGGGTTTCTGCTTCTTCTTCGCCAAACTCAATGCCGAAAGTCATTCCCTGCAGCTTTGCCTTAAAGTCTTCATCATCAAGACCTTCAAGGTCAGTAGGCTCAAATACAAGCTTTGCTTCTTTGCGTAGACGGGGCTTTCTTTCCATTTCCTCAAGCAAGCGGCGGAATCTCGCGCTAGTTGACATGTTCTTCATCTCCTTAATAATGCTATTAAACTTCTTTCTGACTTCAGGAGTACCACCATTAGATATGACGTGATTCCTAAAACTGTTCACATTTTTTACTAGAATTGCGTACGCTGATCTAAAATTTGCACTTTCTGTGAGTGAAAGACCAACTGAGACAGCTTTCAATGACTCAAACTGTCTTTTAATCTGTCCGAGTGATGGGCGACTATCTTTCTTTTCTCCAAGAATCATATCAGCAAGAGCCTCAAGACTTTCTTTATTAAGAGAAATTTCAACGTCATCATCATCAGATGCATCAGCTTCTGCGGATGCGCTTGTCTCGCCGTGCTTATCAACTCTAACGTTTATCTTGACTTCAGTTCCTGAGGCTGTCTTTGTTGTTACGGTGTGAGTTACTTCCTCGCCCGCGTCAGGACCTGTTGCAGCTGGTGCAGCAGCTGGCATGATTCCGCTGCCCATTGGCATCGCAGCAGCGCTTGGCATTTCGCTATTGTCTGCTAACATCTCATCAGGAAGTGGTTCAAGATCAAGATTTGGAATGTCGTCGTCTTCATTCTCGTCTTGCTCTGCAAGAATTTGTCTTTCGACCATTCTTCTGATTTGTGGAGAAATAGACTCGATGATCTTATTTCTAGCATTGCGCTCCGCCATCTCCTTTAGAGACTTAGCATCGGCGATTGCTTCATCGTACAGATTCAACATATTATGTTCCTAAGCTCAATTAAATATATCATTGACTAGTCTTTTTCTAAATCTTGTTGTAAATGAATTGCTCTTATTAATCGTCTAAGCCGATTCATTGTTAGATCATCGGAGGTAGGTATCTCTTCGAGTGTGTATGCTGGCTCCATTGAACCAGCATCACGTAGCGGGAAAGCGCTAGAATAGCCTGCTTTTGACCCAGCAAGAGATATTTTGGCAGGTGCGGGTCGAATTGATGGACCGTCACCACCTACGCCAAGAATCTCTTGCTTGTTTTTGTACAAACCTGGAATTGGTGAAATACTGTTGCCTGTTATTTGCTCATGCACCCAAAAGTCAGCCCCAACAAGTCTCCTGTTGTCAGCTGCACGATCGGCATATGAGTCCCACCTGATGTGTCCTTGACCTGATTTATTACCAATTGCGACCTGTGTCTCAATATCATCTTCGTCTTCAAGACTTTCCTCTTCATCAACGTCGTATTTTACTGGTTCGATGTATGGGAAAGTTGATTGGGAAGTTCTAGGTGTGTCACGGCGTCCATCAGTGCCATACCCGAGACCAGTTCTAGCATCGTAGTTTGGATTATTTGCTTCATGAACGCGATTACGTGACATTTCGCCTTAGCGTGAGATTGCGCCTTCATTAATATCGTGAGTTGTGACCGTTCCTGTGGACAAATTTGCCCCGCTCTGTCCAAGAGGTGCTATTGAACCAACAATGTCTATTGTTGTCTGTGAAATTTTTGCAGCTGTTGACGATGGTAAAACAGTGTCTACTGTTGCGCCGGTACCATAATTGTCATTTGGCTCTATGAGAGTGTCTGTCTTATTTCCTTCTCCGCCTGCTGGATCTATGCCATTGAGATTTAGATTTGGATAATAAGATGAGTCAAAGCCAACAGGTGGAGTTGACAGATCTGGTGAACCTTCTTGATCCACAAGCCCCTCGTAATCCATGTTGACGCCATCTGGGAAGTGAGTTGAATCACCTTCTTGCGTTGCTGGCATCATCAAAGATTGTGCTTGAGTGCGAAGATCTGCCTCTGTCATGGAATAAATAGGAGAATTTGGAAACATGTTACTAAGTCTTAGCTTGTCAGAATTTGACAGACCTGTTGTCACTCCACCTGACTCAATCGTAGCGCGAGTTGTGAGAGGTGAGTTTATAGTTGGGTATTTTCCTGGCATTTTTTCTCCTACATTCCTAACTATTCAGATCAGAGCTGTTCGAGGATATGATTTCGGAGATCCTGACGTGCTTCATTAAGTTCAGATAGCTTACGAGCTAATCTTGCAGCTTCACGCTGGAGCTCCTTGTAGTGCTGAACTTCATTTGCAAGAGTGTGGGCTAAATCTTTTGCTTCAACTTCTCTTGTCTTCTTTGCGACAGTTTCTGTGTCCTGCGTCTTCCCAGTTGGCTTCCTAGAAACTCTGGAGCGCTTTGCTAGCTTTCTTTTCTCTTCATTGATTATCTGACGAAGAATTGCTGGTGTAAGGTTAACAACTTTGTTTGACATGATATCTCCTATAACGTTGCAAAGCTAACTATTCAGTAGTTTAGAACTTTTCTCTAATAAAGACCAAATTCTATATTTGATTATTTCTTTGTTGCAGCAAATGCTAAGTCAGCCCAGTTTGATGCACCATCAAAAATTTTCATTGGGTCTGAAGACGCTACTTCATTCATTTGAGATTGTGCTGCAGCTGGGTTACGATCTGCTGTTAGCTGTCCAGGAAGCGTGTTTCTAGCAGTATCCTCAAACATTTGCTGCATTATTCCTTGCTGCTCTTTTGGAAATTCAGAAACAAGATTTGAGACTGCAGTTATAGTGCTTCGACGTCCCTGAGCTTGATCTGCAACTTTTGCTGCTCCAGCTGAGAATGATATGCTGTCAAGATGCTTTTTCATAGAAAGAGGTTGATCTCTTTGTGTAGATTCTCTTTGTGTAGATTCTTTTTGTAACTGTGGCTTGCTATCAGCGCGAAGACCTTCTAGCATTACCTCTATGATACATTCTTTCACGATGTCTTTCAGATCAGATCTTGTTAATGATCTCATTATTTTTTCCAGTTCAAGATATCATTGAATATTCTATCGATTCTATCACTACGATTAAATGTTTTTGCAAGTTCTGATGATTTTATTTGGCGACCCTCTCTCATCATGAATGCGCCAGGTGTGCTTGGCTCTGAAACGAAATCCCAGCAAATTAGCTGAAAATCGTCCTGGACAATTTGAGTGTCTCCTGACTTTCTTGTTGAGCCAACTCCTCTTGATGAAATTCCAAGAGTTACACCAGCTTCAACAAGACTTTGTAGTATCTTTCCGCAAGGTGTGTCAAGAATTTCTACAGTTCCGTAGCAAATATTTCCTTCCATATGAGCTTCACGAATAATGTGGCTAACTTTTTTAAGCTCTACAACAGAGCTGTCCGGATGATCACATTCACCTAATGCTCGATTTTCACGAATAAATTTTTGATAATTTCTAACCTCGCGCTCAAGAATATCCTGTGGGTAAACTCGACCATTTTGATTAAGTGTCTCTGCTTTTTGAAGGATACCCTTCATCATCAGCTTGCCACCATTCTGCTCACGATTTTCTTTCATTGTTTTTAGATCAAAAGAAAACGGTGTCCATTCTGTTAAAAGTGTCAGCGCATGGTCATTCATCTTTATTCTCCAGCTCTTGGTACAGTTGCGTTAACTGCATGAATTTTACGATTCCATTATCATCGAGCTTTTTTGGGTCTATGCTATTGACAGTTGACTGGACGCTGTTTAACTTCTCTAGTAAAACTTGACTGTCGGTAGATTCTCTTAGACGATTTAGCCCTCTTTCCGCGCGCTTTTTGATGCTGCTCAGCATGGACTCATCCACATTTCCTTGGACGTAATCTCTGATCAGCGCTCTTTGAGTTTCATTCAGCTTGTCTCCCCACTTCTTTTCAAATTTTTCATTCATAACTTTGACTGTCAGAGATGAAATTTCTTTTGTTGTGAGATCATCGAGTGTTTGACTGTCTTCTTTTTCATTTTTCATCCACTCAAGAAGCTTACCTTCGTAATCTATAACTCGAACTAGATTCGACTCATCCTCACGTCTCCAGTCATTTAGAAGAGTTTGAAGAGTCGCGTACACACGATATTCTTTTATAGGTTGATTAAAAAAGTCAGGATCATCAACTATTTTGTTGATGTTCTTTATCAAAGATGATTTTTCAATCTCGAGTTGTTGAGATGAAAAAATATGAACGCCTCGCCGTGCCTCCTGGATCAATCGGATTCCAAGAGCGTCTGACTTAACAGTTGTATTGAGAAGAGCCTGGAAGAGACGAAATTCTTTAAAGATTTCCGTGCCTGGTCTGTAGAATGTTTTGATTATTGACGTGCATTTTGATGCTGTCTTGACGTCGTTGTCAACTAGCGCTGCGGATGCTCTACGAAGCAGTTGCTCGTAGATAATTCCTACATTTCTTTTTTTGTTATGTTGGCTACTCATCTTCATTCCCTGAGTTGTTAACTATATCAAGCGACTCAGTGATAACGCTATTATTTCCAGCGCCCATCTTGCTTTTCATATCTTTCAATGATGACCCAAAGGCAGTTGTCATTTTCGGTCTATTAAATGGGAGGTCACCGTATAGCTCGTGAACAAGACTAATATTTTTCTTTGATTCAATAGCTACAGAGCGCAAATCATCTTCATCAAAAACTTTATTTGATGAATCTTGATCACGTGCCCAATCTCCAACACCTGTCATTTTAAACATGTCCGGCATTTCTATTGAAGCTGCTGTGCTTCTATCACGTGTTGGTGTGATGTTTCCACCAAACGCATTTCTAATTTTCTTTTCCGCTCTGAGCGGGAGTTCATCATTCTCTATTGAGAAGATCTGTGGCCGTTCTACACCTGCAGAAACAATCTCGCCCTCTCTTTCATACCCAGCTGTTAGTGGTGGAGATCCTTCAGCTGCCGGAGCACCAGCTTCAAGCTCTGCGTCCTCCTGCTTGTCTTTGCGTCTGCCATCCTTAATTTCATCAATCTCTTCATCTGTAAGGCCCATGATTGTTTTACGAACCCAACGACGATCGACTATTCCTTCTGGTGCTTTTGCAGCAATATCAAATCGTGATGAGATAAGCTCAAGCTTTTGCTGCTGCGCGATTGTTGACGGATTTGAGAGCTTCAGCGTGAAGTCAAGCAGGTCCTCACCTTCGTATCCATGTGAATACAGGTGGATCATCGCCATCTTATTCAGCTCTGATATGATAACTTTTTGAATTCTTGAGATTGTTCTTGAGAATCGTATGTCTTCCTGCGCAAGAGTAGATTTAGAACCGATATCTTCATCGTATCCAAGATAAGCTTTTGGTATCTTGAGAGCAGCAAATAGCTTTTTCTGGATATATTGCACGTCTTCAATTGCTGCAGCGTTTGTTCCACCAGCCAGCGAATCAATCTTTGTTCCAGTCTCGCCACCACGCACTGGAATGAAATAGTCCTCATCCACCGAGAGCGGATTATAGCGAAGATCCATCTTACCGTTTGACTTATCAGATACTTTGTTACGCTTTAAGCTTGTCTGCGCCTGCTCCATGAAGTTTGCAACTTCTTCAGGAGGGACGTTTCCAATGTCAATATAAAAAACTCTTCGCTCTGGTGCGCGAACAATTCGATAGACAAGCATCGCGTCTTCCATCAGGATAAGCTGACGCCAGATTCTGCGAGCTGACTCTAAAACTGATGATCCATATGGAAGAAACGCATCATTTCCAAGAATTCTAAAATGTGATATTTGCCAATTCTCAAGAACCTGATTTCCTCTGGTAATCCAGCGGAATCGAACTGCCATTGGATCTTTCGGATCGTATCCTTCTTCGCGCTCCATCTCTGAGATTGGAATTGGGTAACCGTTGATAATTCCGTAGTTTGGATGAACGTCGTTGAACAAGAAGAAATCACCGTACTTGCAAAGATTTCTTGTCCACATTGGCAAGTTAAATTCGATGTTCAAGGTGTCATTGAATAAAGTTTCAAGAAGCTCTCTGACTCTTCTATTCTCAGAGTGAATATGAAGAACCTGTCCTTTCTCATCTTGAGAGACAGTTTCTTCAGCGTAGATATCAAGCGCAGATGCAATCTCTGGTGTGGCTTCCATCTCGCTAAAGTCGCTGTATCTCGACATACGGTCAAAAGCTCCGTAAGCAGCGACGGTGCTGGAGTATATATCAGATTGATTCTTCCTGAACATCTCGTATGCAGATGATGCGGTAGGTTCTGAAAAATTCTTTACCTTTCTACGGATGACTGGCCCAGCTCTGAAGAGTTGGGTAAGCTTTTGAAAAAGATTCTTGTTTGTTTTTTCTGCCATCTTACTCTCAGTTCTATTCTATTCTCTTTTCTCTAAGCTTAAATTAACCCTTGATTAACCAGCCAAATTGCGCGTAAGCGTTTCTTGTTCCTGACATTTTGTTTGGTATCCCGTCCACCATTATTGGAGACATTGGATTTCTGGAATGCGGAACAAATGGATCTTCATCATGATCTCTTTTGTTCACGGCAAAAGCTGCAATCATAGCTTTTGTCATCTCTTGGCTTTGCTTTGAATAGTCTATTGTTGTGTCGTATAGCCAGACACCAATTGCTAATGCCATCACAAGATCGTCATTATATCCTTTCATGGCGCGCGCAGTCTGTCCGATCCACGTAAAAGTCTTTAGTTCTTCAGCCATTCTAGTTGATCTAATTCGTATTTGTTTATTTCTGATAACTTCCTCTAGCTTCGTTAGCATCTTTGTTCTATTCGAAGGACCAGTGGTAAATCCAATATTTGCAATGTCTTCAGATCCTGCGCTCGCGCCCATGTAAAGATATTTTTTATCCTTGTAATAGAGGTTTGGATATCCAAGCTCTTTGAGCTTCATGCAGACTGCATAACCATAGCTGTTGTTTTCTGGACAGACAAGCGCTTTATTATATCGAAATCCAACCTCATTCAATAGCACAGCAAATTGATCAGGTGGTATCTTACCTTTAAACTCTGAAACTTGCTCACCGGCAGTTGTGTCAATGACATGAAAGCTCGAATAGTCAGCTCCATCGCCGCGTGCCACGTCAGCGCTTATGATGTACTTGTGATCTTGAAGAGAATATCTCCAGACCCAAACACTCATTTCTGGGCCCCACCGCTCGATAGGCCTTTGCGTATTGCAAATGATAAAGTCAAGTTCAGCTGCACCAAGGAAAGTGTCACCTGAAGCTGCAAAGTCACAAAGTAATTCTTGTGCAACTTGCTTTCGAGTCATGTTCTTTGATTCATTATCAAACCATTCTGTGTCTCGCTCAGGATGGATGTCCCATGGAAGCTTTATCGCATTAAACTCATTTAAATTTGATTCTCCTTCAACATATAGCTTATGAAACTGGCCTCCAACGCCGTTTGGCGTTGAAAGAACAATTGCTCGACCACCTGTTGATAGAGTTGGGTAAAGACCTGTCCACAACTCATCGAAGTTTCCAATGAATGCTGCCTCATCAACAATCAAAAGCGTAAGAGCTTCTGATCTACCAGCATCGTCAGATGTGGGAATTGCTTTTATTGATGAACCATTGCTAAACTCAACAGTCTGCTTTGTGTCAGATTTTATCGACGGCATTATAAGCCATGTCGGTAAGTTCTGAAGCATGACTTTTACTTTTTTGATAAAATTTTGTGCAACAGCCAGTTTTGTTGCAATAATAAGAACTGCCTTGTCTTTATAGAATAAAGAAAGCCAGAGAGCGTATGCTGCAGCCAGCGTTGAAATGCCCAGCTGTCTTGATTTTAGAATAACGTTGAATCTGTGCTTTTCAAACTCATTAAGACACTCATTTTGAAATTTGTAAGTGTTAAAGCTTATAAGTCCACGAGTTGGGTGCTGAATTTTTGCGTATTTATTGATGAAATAAGATGAATTCTTGCCACAGGCTATTATCTCTGCAACTTGTTTATCTTTCGATAGAATTGCCATGTTATACCACTTTCAACGTAACCTGTCTCCTGTAGTAAGCAATACGACGCGGTGAAAGATTTGTAGCTGAAATAACTTCAAGCGAATCATCATTTGACGCTTCCTTGAGCCTGATTGTCTTTCCAGTGATTTCTTTGAACTGCCGCTTTATGTCTACAACACATTTTGTAAGAAGTTCGATAGATTCATGAGAAATTCTATCTACCTGATCACGTAGGGCTGAATCAGCAGCAAAATGCACCACAGTTATATACTTGAGCGTGATAGTGTCATTTTGCATTGAGCAGTTGATAGAGTTAGGCATAGATGAAACACCCCAGCCCTTCTGCGTTATCTGCCCCAGCACATTAAGTTCTTTTATTGACAGATTCATGTCAGATAGCTCTCCTAGCTTTAAATATATCCTCTCGAGTGAGGCGATGAAAGTCTCTTTGATATGATTTCATTAACTTTCTCAGCCTCAGGTCTCCAACCTTCTAGCCAACGAGTTCGATTTAGGTCTGCTATTTCATTTTCACAATCAAAGCAGCAACCAGATCTTGAGATTGAAAGCGTGTCCATCTCATCTATTACAACACACTTGCAAAGCGGACAATCTATTGGAAACACAGAGAGTGCTGCGTCGCCTTTTTGGATCATCCGATATCCATCTCTTTCACTAACTATCTTTCTCATTAGCAATTTACGCTTGCGTCAACACCATCATGAGAAATTTCAATAACATTATCGACAATATCTTTGATGCTGTCAACGTGAGAAATTATCAGTATGTTCTTAAAATTACGTTTTAAGGAAGTTAAAAGTCGTGCGCATGATTCAAGATTGGTATCATCAAGCGCTCCAAACCCCTCATCAATGATAAAAAGATCAGTCTTTGGAATTGCAGAAACTTCTATTAGCGCGGTCCTAATCGCTAATGATGAAATCATCTTTTCCATTCCTGAAGAGAGTTCAATTGGACGTTTTGAATCTCCATAGTCAATAAAAATTTCTAGATCTCCGTCTTCCTCATTTGCTATGAGTTCTACATTAAAATTTGCAACGCCGTTTAAGACTTTTGCAATCTCGTAATTAATTCTTGGAAGCTGAGATGCTATGATCTGGAGTGGGATACCGTCCTTTCCGGTTGCAGCAAGGATTGTCTCATACACTTTCCATTCAGCCTGCAGCTCTTCGATTCTTTTAAGATCAGCTTTAAAACGAAATGATTCACTTTCAAGCGCACCAATTCTCTGATTATCTCGAAGCATTTTTTTGGAGATTTCTTGCAACTTTTGCTCTTTCTCTTTAATCTCGAGACGCGTCTTGTTGACTTGCTCAATTGCAGTCATTGAAACTGAGTCTCTAACTTCTTGTAGTGCTTTATTCACTCTTACAAAATCATTTTCAAGAGAATCTTTTAAAGACTCAAGACTCTTGGCGCGGCTTGTGTGTGCAGCATGAGATGTTTTTGCAGATGGAAGCTTTGATTGCAGAGAAATTACTTTTTCGTATCGTTCATTTAGAGATTTTAAGTTGTTTAAGTCAAAGTTTTGACGAAGCTCTTCAAGAGTTGCAGTTATCTCGTCAAGAGCAATTCTTTGATTTGGAATTAGATCTTTGTCAACGTGAGAATCACGAATATACTTGCAGGTTAGAAACTTATCGCCGCAAGGAACATCTGCAAGCTTTTTTGCTGAATGCTCAAGAGTCTTTAAAGACTCAGCTTCTTTTCGTGAACGAGCTTCAATTTCTGAAATCTTGTTTGAAATTTTTTGAGATCTTTCAATCTCATTCTTTAACTCGTCAATGTTGATTAAATCTACAACAGATTGTATTTTTTCAATTTTTGATCCAAGGTCATCACGCTCTAAAATAGCAGCTTCAAGCTCATTGCTATTTTGCAAAATCTTTCTTTTGATGCTTTCAGTCTCTATCTCATAAAGCTTAATGTCATCAAGAGTGTGAGAAGATCCGGGAGATTCTCTTTCAAGAATTGCAGTAAGCTTCTTTATGTCAAGATCAATTAATGATTTAGATGATTCGATTTCCGCTAGATTATCCTGCAAGCTTTGTGACTCTTTTGAATTTGACTCAACGGCTGCACGAAGATCAATAGTTGGAGTTCTGCGGAGTTCTGACTTAATTGAGCTCGAGCTTTCTTTTGCCAGCATATTCAAAGAGTCAAAAATCTGTAGATTTAAAAATTTTGATAGGATGTTCTTTCTAGCAGTTGCGCGTTCCTTCAAGAAGGTATTCATTTCTCCTTGGGAAGCAAATGATGTTAAAAGAAAATCGTCAGAAGTTCCAATTAACGACCGAAGTGACTTGTCAGAATCTCTGCGTTGCTCGCCTGATATGTCCTCCACAGGGTTTCCGTCATGATCAATTTTATGCAGGTTTAAATGGGTAATAGCGTGCTGCACACCTAACTTTGTTTGATGCTTTACAGATTGACGCTCTGCCATATACGTTGAATCTCCAGCTTGAAACTCAACAGATGCTTTGCAGTAATCTTTTCTTGAGTTTATGATGTGCAAATTCTTGATTGGACCACGATCCGTTGTATTGAACAGCGAATACATGATTGTTCCAGGTATTGATGATTTTCCTTGGGCGTTCTTTCCAAAGATTCCTGTAATACCGCTTAATTTTTCAAAATTAATCTCGTTTTCTTTTCCATACGAGTACGTATTGTCCCATCGAAGCTTCTTTATTGACCACCTTGCGCTTCCAAGTCGTTCATCAGGTGGAAGCGAATCAATTAATTTTGAGATTGTGCTGTCTAGAGAATCTAAAGCGCTCTCTGATAAGTTTCTGGATTCGCCGTAACTTTTGAAAAGACTCTTGATTGTTGTCGGGTCACGAAGGTCATCATGTGAAAGTGTAGTTGTGCCTGCGCGCATCTCATCTTTTGATTGTTCACCAACAAACTTCCAAACAATCTCTGATGCGTTCATCTTCTTTTTAAGCTCTCCAGTGAGCTGACGCGATTCAGAAATGATCATGCTTTCATCA
>Ga0181357_1000584_pt1 | contig 13996 bp, 17 predicted proteins | sample Fa13VDMM110DN_FD_130094 | JGI IMG/M metagenome (GOLD analysis project Ga0181357, IMG submission 130094) | Freshwater viral communities from Lake Michigan, USA - Fa13.VD.MM110.D.N | ecosystem: Environmental > Aquatic > Freshwater > Lake | place: USA: Michigan | collected 2013-09-24 | reverse complement strand
TGTATGTATCTTTAATAGCGTAATATGATGCTGTTGGTAAATAATAATTTTGAGTAAAATAAGAGGCTGTAGCAAATACTCTATTTGGGTATTCGGGTCTGCTGTTTACTCTAAATATATTATCGCTATCTGGGTAAAAAGTACCTATGTTATTATCTATGGCTATTGTAGCTGGGGAGACATTTATTTCAGTTAATGAACCAGTACTGAATGAGTAATCTCTCCATTTTATTTCTAATTGTGGGGGGTATATAGTATGAGTATCTCTTGAGAAATAATCTAAATTAATATTGTATTGGAGATTATTTATAAATTCAACAGCTTGTTTAATGATAAACCCATTATTGGCTATTGAGCCCGAGTACCATCTATTAACAATTGGAGTTACATTTATATTTATGTCTTTGTTATCGTAATATGAAAATGACTGCGTATACGATGAAGTATACCAATTACATCCACCACTCACGGAACCATATGATCCTGTTACTCCTGATGGGAATCCCGCGATTTTCCAAGCACCACTACCTGAAGATAATCTATTAAACCAGCTTACTCCATTAGTATATTCCGGAGAGTAAGAATACTTACCCGTACCCATATTCCAAGAACCTGTAACTGCGTATACTTCTAAAGTAGTATCTGAGTTTAGTCCATTAGCTTCGGCTAGGAATCCTCTTAGAGAAGCACTCCAATTAGAGCCACTTACTTTATTATTAATTACATCAGCTATTTCGGTTGATGAGAATTGTATTAAAGTTCTAGTAGCTTGTGTATTGCCACTACTTTGAGCGTCTTCAATACTTACAGATAATATTTCATTTAATCCTGTGTTTTTGTCAGGATATCTAGAATATATCGTAGCATCTTGCGAAGGAAATAATTTGTATATAGCCATTTATTATAAATATAAATTATTAGTAAGATACGACTTTACCTTTAATATCAACATCGGGGTATTTAACCTCAAATATCATTGGGTCTAAGGAAGGGTAGATAGTATCATTTTGTGTAGCTCCAACTATATCATAAGAATATTGTGAGTATCCTAATATAAGCCCAGATTTATTAACTATAGATACATTTTTAACGGTTTGTACTCCTTCTATTTTATCTAAAAGAATATAAATATTCTTCATAATTATAGGCTCATTTATCTGCCAATAGTTTATTTTAAAATACTCTTTTAATGCTTCTATACCTTTAAATATAACTTCATTACTATTATATTGTGGTAAAACTATAATATCAAAATTTACACCTATATTGATTACAAATGCATCTTTAATCTTAATAGAATCATTTATTATTCGATTTTGAGATAAATAAGTAGATAAATTTTGTTTTAAAGCGGCTGATGCATTTGTTAGATTACCATTTATGTCATATGATAAAATAAATAAATCTAGTACTGATGGGGTTTCTCCTGGTAATAGTGATGATAATTTTTGAGATTCAATGTATGCTTTAGATATAGTTCCATAATCAGATGGTAAACTTAAAGCTCGAACTAAATAATCATCTAATGTTACACTTCGTTGTTGGGTTGTAAAACTAGCTAAAGCATTATTTCGTATTATTTCTACATCATCTCCTATTCCTCCTCCACTAGCCGCTTGAGGATTATTTACTGTCACTGAGTTAAAGACATATTGGGCAAGAGTAGCATCTAAATTAAATGGGATTTTAATATTAGATTTGGTATCAATATTATTTAGTAATCCTGCTCCTACATTTGAAGTAACTCCACCTCCAGTTAAATATCTTACTGTTAAAGTAGTATTACTAGGGGCAATACCATAAGTATCAGTGTATAAGAAATTTGCAGGAGAAAAGGCAGTTGTTAGTAATGATCTTTTATAAGGTAAACCTAAACCAACATTGTCTGGGTTAGGAGTAATTTCTTCGTCTACATTAGATGTATTAGTACCTGCTCCAAACTGCATTTGGAGTGTATTTGGGTCTGTAAATCGGGTTACAAATCTGCGGGGTATTTTTTTAAGTTGTAAAAGAAAAGGAGTATTGCCTCCATCAGCAGATAAGTTAGGGTTATTTATGTTAGTATTTTTAATAGTATCATAAATCATTTCTTGAGCAAGGTATGGTACTTCATACCATGTATTACCATCACTATCTACTACATCTAAAATGCTAATTATGTTAGAATTACTAATCTCTACTGTTGGATATTTAGATACTACTCCAAAATCAAAGGTTGTTGTATTAATAGTTGCAGATATTGCTTTTCTAGTCTTTTTTAATAAATAGTAATTAACTGTTGCTCCTGTGGTTTGGTACACAGTAGCAGTAGTTGGGTCTTGAGAGCTAGAATAGCTAAAATCAATTGGATCTTGGATTAAAAATGAGTTAGCTTGTGACCCATTATTGCTAACTGATGTGTTTTCTAAGATTTGGGTAGCATAACTATAGTCAGGTAAATTACCAATAGCAGGTATTTGTTGATAAACATCAATATCTACTGTTGCTACTCCTGTTACTTTAGGACGATACCCTAACATATACGCTAAAGAATATACATTATTCTGTTGACGTGCATATTGAATAAAATTTTCTTGGATCTGGTTATCCAAATAAAATGATAAAACATCACCTACATATGCCGACATTTCCAAGAACATAGTACCTGGGGATGATGGTGAAAAGTTACCGTAAGTAGTAGGGAAGTATGTTTTAGCAAACTCGGCTAATGATGCTTTAAATTCAGTAAAATTCTTATTTATATATTTAATATCTGTATTCTCAGCCATGTTATATATTTAAAATTATTTGGTTATTTTCATCTGTCATAAAGCTATAAATAACTTTAATTTCAACTGTGTTATCATCTTGTGATGGGGTAATACTAATTTGTTTTATAATTAATTGAGGAAAATTAGTACTAATTTCGCTTTTTAGTTGGGCTTCTAAATCTTTAACTCCTAGATTGGTGTATGGTTGAACACCAGATATGGCTGTGGTTGATGGGTTAGAATTTGTATTGTTATACCCTGTAATGCCAAAAGCATATGATGAGTCAGTAATTTCTGAAAATAGATATTTTCTTATGTCACTGCCATAGGTAGCATTTAGTGGTCTTTCTCCTTTGTTAGTTAATATAAAATTAATTAAATTGGCTCGCATTTGATCTGTAGAAGTATATGTAGGATTAAATACCCCATCCGCATTAAAGGGAAGGCTAACACCAATAGCTAACTGGTAGTCTAAAGAACCGGTATTTTCTACTCTATATGCCATTATTTAGTCATTAATCCCATTATTTGATCTAAACTTACTTCACCACCAGGTAAACTTGATCCTTCACCCATAGTATTAGCGGATGCAGGTGGGGTATAAGATGGTTGGGCATGAGAAGAATTTGCAGATATTACTGTGTCAAATTCACCTCCAATCATATTTCTTAAATTACGTTTAAGATCATGATTTACTGCTGAGGATTGTTGGTAGGTAGGAACAGGGGTATAAGTTTCCTGTACTACTGTTTTAGGTGATTTAACTGCTTCAAGTAGAATGTCTTTTAATTCTTCTTGAATTGCTTCACGTACTGCTTCTTTAATTAATTTTTTTAGTCCTTCGATTTTCATATGATTATAAATATTTGATTATTCAGCTGTTATACTGGGGTTTGAATCTATTATAAATTTTAATTGAGATATTAATACTGCGGGGTCTGAGGCAAATGAAGAGTCGGTTTTTAATATATCTACGCCTTGTTTATTTTGGGCTACAGCGTAGCGTCGAATATATTTGCTTTCATTTTTTTCATCAATTTTTACTCCTAAAGTAAATCCTTTATAAGTATTAGTATTATTATTTTGAGTTGCTACTACTGTAGGGTTAGCTAGAGCATTAATTTCGTCGTTTATTTGTACTGGGTTCATGTTTTGATCACTGGCACATATTTGTAATATTACATCTAATGCTTCTAAAAGTTTTAAAATAGTACCTAAAAGTACACCGAATGATGCTAAAGTTAAAGTTAGAGTATTAACAACGGTTTTAGCTACTTTTAAAGCGTTAGCTAGTTTTTCATGAGTAATTAAAAAAGCACCAGGTACGGTTTGTGGTGGTGCAGCTGAGATGAGGTTTATACCTATTGTCACAGTTGTAATAGCTAGCCCAGCTGTGGTTTGTAAAGAGGTTAATCTTTGAACTTGAGTGTATATACCATTTATTTGAGTAGCTAATGAGTCTCGCTTTTTAATAACTGAGGATATGAGGGCAGATGATGGGCAATTTATTTGATCTCTTAATTGCTCTATAGGTAATTGGCTTAGTAAAAGAGCTCCGATTGAGGTAGCTTGTATTTTTTTAGTTATTTCTTTTAGTTTTTCTTTATCTTTAGCTGCTTCTTTAGCACTTGCAGTAGTTTCCCTAGCACCAGCTATAGTATTTTCAGTTTGGTCTCTAGCAGCATCTATTTTAGCTTGAGCTTCATCTCTTTTAGCTTGAGCGTTTGCTTTTATAGAATCAACTGAGGAATCTCCACTTACACCTAATTGAGAAACTACTATAGGTATTATTGTAGGTGCATAAGGAGTAATTAATCCTATAACAAAAGGTATTAATCTTTTTTTTATAGTTGCTTTTTGACTATTAACAAAATTAGTAAGCCTAACCTCAGGTGGAAGTTCAGATTCTAATATTTCATTTTTAGTTTGATTATCTTGCTCTAATAATTTTTGGTTAGTTTTAGCTATATTTAAAGCACTCTCATCTGTTACCTCAGACATTGATTTTCTAGGAATAGTATAGACAAAATTATTTCCTTTAGCATTAGTAGATGAGTCTTGAGATCCTTCAATAGTATAAGTTAGTGGTTCACCTGAGTTAGGATCAGTTATATTATTAGCTAATAGTATCTCATGAGCTAATACTTCCTCAGATGCACCTAAAGCAGGTGGTCCTTTAATTACTTGCCCACTAGGTGTAGATAAAGTAGCATATTTTGCAGGACCTTGAGTACCAAAGGTAATTGTGCTTCCATCACTAACTTTATATATAGGTGTACTCATGTTTAATTATTTACAATAAATATGTAAAAAATGTGGGGTTTGGTTGGATATGTAACAAATGTGTCGTATATTTATACTATAAAATAAAGGTTATGAAGAAATTAATCACAAGTGCATTTTTAATTTTGGGGTTATACTCAAATAGTTTTTCACAAATTGATACATGTAAAATTGATTATTATAATATGTTCAATATGGACTCAGTATTAATTGAAAACCCATATCATGGTGGGGAAATATATGGATATTATTATAATAGAATATTTAATAGATATAGTAAAGTAATTAATTATTTATATAATACTGATAGGTTATTTATTTCTAGAGAAGGAGATAGTTTTATTATCAGTAGTTTTACATTATATGTAGAATTAAAGAATGAATATATTTCTGTATCTCAATGTCAATTAGAGGAATTATTATTTACATATACTCCATTCATAAAATGATACTGAAGCTGGGTATCCATTGATTGTTGATATTTCGTATTCTTGGTTATCTTGGATATTTTGTAATGAAATTGGGGATGTTTCTCCTTGTTTAACCATAATTCCTCTATTACCAATAATATCATATAATTTTTGAGCACTATCAAATGCGTTACCTGAAGGTGAGGACGCATTGTATAATTTTAGTAAACCGGGGTATGTGTCATTTCCATAAAATTGTTTTCTAGCTTCTTTCCAATTTGCTGGGGGAGTAGGGCCAAGTATTTTTGTTATATTAGGAATTAAGGTTTGGGGATTTAATAGTACTATAGAAGCATTAGGAAATGGGGGTGAATTAGGATTTAATTTATTAGTAGCATAAACTATAAATTGAATTAATTCTAATGGTACATCTTGCTCTCCACTTATACTATAGAAATTTTGGTATACTCCATTAACACCCATCCTATCAGGAAATCCATAGCATTTGAATTTGATAGATTTATCTCCTGGTTGTTTTTTTAGTTTTTTACTTCCTGTTATACTTATTCCTTCACCAATATATGCTGAGCATTTGTCAGGGGTTTTATTTATAAAATCAGCTTTAACTCGAGTATATTGATCCTTAGTATATTTGTTAGCATTAGCATCTATTTGATCCCAAGCTACATCTCCTACTCTATTTATATCACCTAATCTAACAGTAGGTTTTTGAAATGAAGGGTTTGTTTCTTTAGCATAAAGAGTATTAATCTTATCATTAATGTATTTTTCTAACTCTAAAGCTCTAGTTTCAGCTAATGATCCAGGTTTATTAAAATTCTTATTTGTCCCTTCATTATCAGCATTAGGTACTTGAGATTCAGATGATTCTATTTCTAATATGAAATTACCTATATTAGTTGTAGCAAAAGCATAGGCATCATTAATTTCTTTATTAATAATATCTTGTATTTCTTGAGATAAAGAAGTTACTTTATACTTACCTGATGGGTAGTCTCCTGCTAAGTCTAGTATACCTCCTTTTTCAGGGTCAATATATCCAGGTAATATTGCTGTTTGTTGAGGGTTTATTAGTGAAGTAGTTTCTAAACCGGATTTAGAAAAAGTAACAGTAACATCTTTTGAATCAATGTCGGTTTTAATTGTAATTAACCAGTTTCCATTAGCATCAGTTGTAGTTGAGGTACCAGAAGGTATAGTAGGGCTAGTGACAGTTACTTTAACACCACTTAATTTTTTTCCATTAGAATCAAAAACTTGCCCATTAAATTGATTTGGCATAATTATACAGTTTTAACTATTTTAGATAATAAATTTTTACCATTTACTATATTTAAAAGATCATTACTTAAAGTTTCAGCATCTGAGGCTATTGTATTTAGGGATACAATTGAGGCTCCATTACTATCAGTAGCTGTTTTGAATGCTATATTAAGTGTTTGTAAAAACACAGCTATATCAGATAATACAAAATTTAAATTTTCACCTAGTACAACAGATTGTATCTTAGTTCCGTCAATACCTTCAGATGAGCCTAAATAAACTTTATCAGCGGTTAATGATATTTGTTTAGCATTTATACCTAAAGTATCACCACATGATAATTGGATTGCTTTACTAGCTAGTAATAATATTGAATCAGACTTAGCATTAAATACTAATCTACCTGAGTTTAATATAATTTGGTTTCCTTCATATTGCCCTACGTTAGTAGGGGGTGTTGATTTAGAAAATGAAGAATTATTTATATTAGCTGGGAATAATGGGAGTTGTTGGGTTGATGTTAAATAGATAGATGATAAATCATTATTTACATCTTCAGTTTCAGGCACCCATGAATTACTAGTATAAGTAGTTTGGCCATTTCTTAATATTAAAATAGGATCTCCGTTTTCACCTACTGATGACCATTTATTAGGTATAGTAGCGTTTTTAACCGTTGAACCTAAACGAAATGAATTACCCCATCTACCTTCATATATTGTATCTCCTTCATATGGTAGTAAAGGGTGAATATCTATTTTTTCTTTAAATGTTTTACCTAAATTAATTTCAGTACTACTATCAGTTACTCGTCTAAATGATCCTAACTCAGTTTGAGTATAATCTTGGTCTTGATCGGGTGATATGGTTGAGGTAACAGGGACAGCATTATGATGTTGGCTATTCCATATGTTTAATGGGGGTAAATAATATGATATTTGAGAATTAACATTATCCATTAAATCATTTCCCGGCAATACTATTATATATGTTATCTCATTAATAAGAGGATATTGTTTAATATTTGGGAATATGGGAAAGGCAGGAATATTAGGAATAACAGGATTATCACCTCCTAATATACTTGTTGGAAATGTAACATCTTCATAAAATATAGTTCCAATACTATTCCATTCTCCATATTCTTTAAATCTAGGATGAGTATTATCTAATATAATATCTAATACACGGACTGGGGTAATAGACATCATGCTGTTATTATTCCCATTAGTATTAACAGCAGGGGATATGACTGCAGAATATGTGTTGGTATTATTTTGTATATTACCTATTGAACCATATTTAATACTAGGCATTATTCTTCTTTTTTAATTTTATCTATTTCGGCTAATAATTGTGCTTTTTCTTCATCCGAAATACCAAATCCACCACCTTCACCTACTGAGTTATTCATTATGCGTTGGATAATGGTAGCCATCTTAATTAATTGTTCATCATTTTTAACACTTATTTCTAAGTATTCTTTGATTAATGGAACAATAAGAGTAGCATCACCTATACTTTCAACAAGCGGCTTTAACTCAGATATTAAAGCAGATATTTGTTTGTCTTTCTTTTGTTGATTGGTGTAAATTTCCTCTAATATGTCAGAAAATTTCTTTTTACCAAATACAACATTGTCCAATCCATTCATAATGTTTTACTTATAAATATAAACATCAGAAATTTGTATACCCGTTTTCTAGATAGAAATAGTAATGTTGTTTAAATATATCATATAACTTATTGGCTATTTTGGTGATTTTAGGCGTTTTAGCGTCAATAATCTCACGAATGTATATATATAATGCCTTTTTATTAAATATATCTATATTTTCACGTTTGCGAAATAATTCCAATATAGCATCAGCTATCTGGGCATCAATTTCTTTAGGGAATAAAGTATAAATATTTGTAGTACAGTATGTTATATATTCGTCTAAAAAATTAGATAATCTATCATGTGATAATCCTTCATCTATACGATATGAAAACTGCTCATTCGACTCAATTTCTTCAATAGGTGCTTTATCTACTCGTTTTTTATAATTTTTAGTATTAGTAATAATTAAATAACGTTTAGCGATAGTACCAAAATAAGAAAATGCTTTTGCTCCTCTCTCTGGGTTAAATAGGTGGATTTTAGAAAGTAAAAATGTTATTACTTCGTGTTGTAAATCCTGAATATTATCTACCTCAGTATAATAAAATTTAAAGGTATGTATAATATTTTCTGTTAATTTAAAGAAAGCATAGTGGATACCCTCACGGTATATTTTATCCTTCAACTCAAAATCTGTAGTATTATTGTATTCTACTATTGCATCCTCAGTATCTTGGGTAAAATATTGAGTTTTTTTCTTTTCTTTCACCTCAATCATAAATCTTTAATTTTAAACACATTTAGTGTTTCTTGGAGTTGTTTTACTGATTGGAAGAAAAAACCAATTTCATCATCTGATTCAAATGATCCTTTGTGGTCTACTTCTTTTAGTTTTTTGTCTGATAACTCAATTATATCTGATACTTTATTTAGGTATATTTGGTACGATACAAGAATTTCATCTCGTAGTGTAATTATATCTTCTTGTTTTTCAGTTTTTTTAAGAAGATTAAAGGTCGTAAATCCTAAGATTACGACCAATATCCCTAATACTATAGATAATGTTATCATAAATTATTTAATAAATTCATTAAACCTTCACTTTGAACATTAGATAATGTTTTAGTTTTAATTGTAGGTTTACTTGTTTTCTTTTCTGTAAGTGCAAAATTATCTGACTTGGTGATTTTACCATTTTTAAATTTAGGTAACCATTCACGTTCAAATTCAATACGAGATGCCATCAAATCAGCCTGGTGAATAATAAAAGGTAATGATGTGCGAGGGCGTTGTTCGGGTGTCCAAGCCATCAGATATTTTTTATTACCATCATCATATAAACCATCATGAGTTTGAATAGCAATCATCTCGTTAAATGAATACTGAATACCATTAGACTGAAGTAAAAATAGTCCTCTATCTGGTATTGAAGCAAATGGTAATTTATTATTAAAGGTATAATCCTCACCTAATTTATCCTTACGCCATTGGTCGGTCTGAGGGATATATGACTCATGTTCTTCATCCCCCATCTTACCTAGATCATGGTTTAGGGCTGCAAATACTAATTCTTCTTTGGTATATGTAGAAGCATCTACTCCCATATCTACCCATACATCATTTAATTTAAGAGCACAGTCTACTACTCGTAAAATGTGGTCAACATACCCCCCGGGGAATGAGTTATGATACTCTTTCTTATATGACGCGGGCATCATCATAATACGTTCTGAATGTCTAGAATATAAATCAAGTAACTGTGAACGGCGTGGTTCACTAATGAATACTTTAATAGTTTCCTCTAGATCCATCCAGTTATTCTGGATTTGTTCAGCGGTTAATTTCATATTAGTTATACATTGTAGGTTCTGATTCAACAAACAGACGAGTTTGCTCAATTATGTCTTTTAATTTTTCAAGTCCTTCCATGTATATTTCTAATGGTTGTTCTTGTTTAACAATAAACCCTAATTGATTAGCAATGCTATCTAGTTTATCTAGTTGGTGTAAAACGTTGTTTTTATTTTTCATAATATTGATTTTTAATGTTTTTGTATCCCGTGTTCTTACATCCCACATCCTTTTTTCCTTACTCTCAAAACCCGTGATTTTAATATAATATAATAGAGAATGAACACCAAGTTATCCTTAAAAGAAATCTAAGATTTTTTGAATAAAGGCACACTTTTCATACTCTTCGACCTCTTCAAAATATTTAAGGCTTTTACTCAACGCCCTAAAAAATATAGGATCAGAATATTCTTCTATACATTCAACATGGACTGGGTTACCTAAGTCTAGTTTTTCTAAGTGTTCAAATGCCCTATTATATACCATACTCTCCCCAGCCCTCTTTACATCATCCGTATCTAAATTCTCATTAGAACTATTAAAAAACTGGATTAGTTGTTCACTGAATGTTTCATAGTTGTAGATTAATTTTTTAAACATACCCATATAAACTATAGGATGCTCAGATAAATCGATATAAGCAGCATTATCCCCCTTATCTTCGGAGTCAAATAAATCAAATATCTTCTTTATATCCATATATATAAATATATAGAAAAAAAAGAAAACGGCACGAGGCCGTTAATTTATCCTTTTAATAATTGTTTAATCTGCCGAGTTTTTAACTCGCTAATTTTATCTTCTAAACACTCTATTCGTTTAGTTAGAGTATAAAGATAAGTAATTGATAAAATTGTCTCAATAAGTAAAACGATTGTTAATAGTAACATAATAATAAATTTAGTGCGCCTACCTGGGCTCGAACCAGGGACCTAATGATTATGAGTCATTTGCTGCTAACCAACTGAGCTATAGGCGCTATTTGAGGTCCTGAACGGAATCGAACCGCTGTATGAGCTTTTGCAAAGCCCCACCTAACCACTTGGTTACAGGACCTTTTTGTGCTCAAGATAGGACTTGCACCTATACACTCTTTCAAGTTAGAAAAACTAGCGTCTACTATCGGATTACCATGGTAATCTCGCTTTCGCCACTTGAGTAATATTTTAATTAAAAAAGTTAAGAATAATAAGAATAGCAAAAAACATTGCAAAGTTAAAAGCAAGGCTGCGTAATACATTGATTACTTCTTCCTTAAATGTAGGCTTTACTTCAGCTCGTTGAGTAATAATCATTCGTGTAATTAATACTCCTAGGATTAAAATGATAATTGCGTTCATAACCTTTATTATTTTTAATTATACTATAAATATACGACTAAAATCCTGCGGAGGCACGTCTTTTCCAAAATACTTTTAAATTAATTGCATTTCTACCTCATCGTCCGTCTCACGCACAACTACCATGGCGTCCTGTAGAGCCACTACTATCATTGAATATTGGTCTTCTCTATATCCCCCCAGTACCTGATATAGGTCTGCTTGGTCTACCACATCCATTATAGAAGCAGATTCGTCTACTATATCTTGAAGTTGAGCAGCTTTTATTTTCGTTGAAGGCTCAAATACACCATAATCACCATCGCTTAATGACAAGCCAACAAGTTTCCGTTTAATATCCAATAATACTTGTGGTGGACTAACAGATACAATAAGGTGATCTAAACCAACATCGTTTATAATATCGCGATTACCTACATCTTCCGCAGACATGGGCACTATTATACCACCCACTTGAGCGCCGAAAAAATTGCCGGATTCTGCGCCTAAAGGCGCTAATTTCTTAGCCCATATAGCTAAGCTACCCTCATATAATATACTATCTGAAAATACATTTTTATAAGCCTTTAAAAGCATAGTGTACATTTTATACCCTAAACCTTTACCTCTCCATGGCTCAGTAACATATGTTAAATGTATCTCAGCCCCAGTAATTTTAAATGGTTTTCCATTTTCACCTGTTAAATTAATAACACTAACATCAACAGTACCTACAACATAACTTTCTAAATCAGTACCAGCCGAATTAACTAAATATAAAGTACCAGTGTAATTAGAAGGTACTATAAATTGATAAGGACCATCCTCAGATAAAACTGTTTTTTTAAGAATATTAGAATCAAAATTAGCTCCATACACATCTAAGTCATCCGGATCCAACTTAAAATCTTCTAAGAATGTAACATATGTTTTTATATCATCTACATACAAATCACCAGAACGAAGTTCTAATTCATCAAGATTTAATTCGTTAAGTAATTCAATTAGTTTTATCATGATTATAAATATCTAAAAACTAAGAGAGGGCTCACACATGAACCCATCCCTTACATCTTAATACGTATATACTAAAAGAGCAATCACTCCAATAGGGGTGTTTTAATATACTATAGGATCACCAATTTGGTGTAAGACACCAATTTCCCGTAGTTTATCAAAAGCAGTTAGTGGTGATAACTTAAAGAATTCACGTTCGTGTCCTTGGTCGGAGTCAACTCTTTGAGCAGCATATATTTTATGCATTTGTTGCTCAATTTTATATGCCGAACCTTTAGTAACAGGTAGCGCAAATTTAGGTACCCACTCGGTTAATACACCAGCGCCGTTAATCCATTTAGCACGTGTTGTGGGATCGCGTTCGGTCATACCAATTTTAACTAAATCGGGGTAACCCGGGTTAGTAAGAATATATATATACTCTATATTATCTTTAGTGCGAGATTGAATATCCGTGTTTTGCACACCGAATAAATAGATCCATTCTTTAGTATCATCATCGATTTCAATTGGTACTTCAATTGAATACAACGTATGAAAATAGTTGAATATACGGTCTACTTGTATGTTACGTGCCTTGGATTTTAGCGCGAGATAGTTGGAGTACCATTCACCTGCTTGTGGGTGGAAATTAGCATTATCTAGCGTACTGGCGATGATAATTTCACCGGATTCTGCCAAATCTAGTGCTTTATCTAATGTAATCTTAGTGCGATACATATTCGCCAATAGCGTGTAAGGTAGCAAGTGTAGAATATCCTATAAAGAACCAAGATGATTTATACCAAAATGATGTTGGTTCTTTTTTCCATAATTTAGCATTTACAATATTAGTAATTGCAATTACAGCCCAAAAAATGATTGATGTCATATGTTTTTATTTTAAATTAATATTCAATTTAAGGTTATTAGCTCTCCGGCATTCTACTCCCCGCAGCACGGAATTGTATCTTACTTAGCCCATCGTCAGCGGTATGGGTACCGAAGTTTACTAATAGTTGCTGTCTTTCCAAGCTGTCAAACTAACTGGGTTGCATAAATCTTCCCTTTCAAGCAGATTAGTTAATCTAAATAAGCGTGGCTTATCATCATCCCATACGGATATCACCCCGTTTCTCATCGTATTAGGCATACTATCTGGTGATTAGCCAGAACGTGTAGTCAGGACAGGATTCGAACCTGTATATTTAGAGCAACGCCCTTTGTGTTTACCGTTTCACCACCTAACTATGTTGCCTTTTAAAGTCTGGATACGACGTCGGGTGTTTGAAAAGGCTAACTAACACCGTATCTCCTATACGATGAGAACAGTTACTTGAGCTTGCGTCAGATGCTTACTGTGTTTTACGATCCCCGCGCGAGCGGGGCTAGTTTTTTTCAATATGATTATATATTTACCTTCCATCCTAAAATCGTGCTAAAGGATCTGAAGTAATAATACCACCATCTTTTTCACCTCGTGAAGTTAACATTTGTTCT
>Ga0181357_1000581_pt1 | contig 14038 bp, 16 predicted proteins | sample Fa13VDMM110DN_FD_130094 | JGI IMG/M metagenome (GOLD analysis project Ga0181357, IMG submission 130094) | Freshwater viral communities from Lake Michigan, USA - Fa13.VD.MM110.D.N | ecosystem: Environmental > Aquatic > Freshwater > Lake | place: USA: Michigan | collected 2013-09-24 | reverse complement strand
CGAGTAGCGAATTTGAAGAACCATGCGAATGGCGGGTTGAATTGTGAATCCTGGAAGCAATGAATGTTCTATAGCAAATTGTTTTGGGACGTCGACTCATAAGAGAGATGAGATGATAAAGCCTCCCTATAATATAGACATGGAATTATGCGAAAAACATTTTCAGCAGTATTCGAATAAATTAAAGAACGCGGGCAGCATAGTACCAGAATATTTTAAATTCGATACCGGCGGTGGTTTAAACATAGCCGGAATTCTTGCTAATGCGCTTGCAGGCCTGTCTTCTCCGGATAAAGGAAAGCACTTAATATCAATATTACAGCTGGTCGACAACCAAGACCATACGGCTAATATTACTAATTTAATAAAGCAAGCGCCTAAACAGCAGGTCGATCTTGCGCCTAGAATGTCTAGCATGAAAAATAGTTCCGAATTAAATACTTTTATGACAACCGGCTGGTGGGCCGACTTTTTAAAAGAAGTGAAAGTATCAAAGCCTCAAAATTTCATGAAGATACTTATGAGACTATCTAATGATGTTGCACATATTACTGAAGCCAATATTCTCAGTCGGGCTGTCGGCGCTGTGCGGGATGTTGTCTCCAATAAACCCAATAGTATGGCAGGCCGCGGAAAAAATGCTTTAGCGGCCAAAACCGCGGTCGCTGCTGTTTGTGATCTATATGATGAATTAATAGATAAGATATTAGCCAAAAGAAACCTTAGTATAAAATCACTACCAGCCCTGCTGGAGATTTTTACCAGATATATCTCCCCAATACTGAAAACCAAGAGGGCCTATGATCAAGCTGACGCCGAGCAGCAGTCTAATGGCGATCAAAAATTACGCGATGATATACTTAATTCATATCAGACGATAGTAACGCTGCAGAGAGATCTAAAAATCTTAAGACTATAGTTATTTTTTTTAAGGAGGGGGAGCTTCCCGCGGCGGCAGGAATTAATTAATTAAATAATCTGCACCCCCATTCTTATATACATTTTTTCGACCAAAAGGCAAACATATTTAAAAGGCCCAACAGGAGCTAACAATGCAGATTTTCTTGCTAAATGCAATGAGTGAAATAGAGATATTACAATTTTTTGAAAGGTTTGGCCTACCGACCATTATTTTAATGGTTTTTGCCTACTTTGTAGCACAAAGCATCAAATGGTTTGGGGTAAATGTTGTGGTGCCAATGAAGGATCGTCATATAGATTTCTTAGGTAAATTAGAGAACTGCATAGACAAAATCGCTGATACTCAGGTTGATATACGCGATAATATAGGGTTAATTAAAGCTGATGTCGACAAAGTCTGCTCTAATACCGCATCGATTAAAAGTGACAGTAATTTGTTAAAGGAAAAGGTAGAAGGCTTAAACACGTTGATTATGAAGTCTTTTACACAGAATGGTAAATATGACAGTGGTTTGGTGAGTCAAAACACAGTTAATCAAAAGAAGGAAGTATAACATGAGCATGACACCTTTTCCAAATGGCCTGCCGACTGCTGCTATAATGATTATTATCGATAAATTGCGCGGCAGCAATGTTCCTAATACCGATTTGATTTTAGCAGCTTGGAATCTGGCCGGATATGGTTTAGCCCAGGTCGCTACAGAACCTGTACCAGTAGCCGAAGGTGCTCCTAAAATGGACGAGCACAAAGACATATCCAATGATGATGCTATCAAGGCTTTGGAATCTTTAATCAGCAAAGGTTCTGAAGGAGACGATGAAAGGAAACGGTTACCATGGGCAAAGATCGTCGGCATAGCGTTAAAAATCTTACTAGGTTTGCTGGTGCTTTAAGGCCTAGACTTTTATATCAAAAACCAGTATTTTCAAAAAATCCACGATCGTCATTGTGGCGCGCAGTTCGTAAAACACATCTTAAAGAATTTAATGCTTGTTTGGCATGTGGTGGTAGAGTTTCGCTTGAAGTTCACCATCTCATGCCTTACCATCAATACCCAGAACTAGAATTAGATAAAAATAATTTAATAACGCTTTGCGATTCTAAAAGCAGGTGCCATTGGATTATAGGCCATCTGTTGAATTGGCGTAGTTATAATCCACACGCCAAAGCTGATGCTTTAATATTCAGAGAAAAAATCTTATCTAGACCTGCAGTCTAACCAAGTCCGTGGAAATAGCACTGAGTCTCGATCTCTTCCTTACAGCGTTTAACGGTCCTTGTGCTTACCCCAAGGTATTCAGCTAGATCAGTATTATTTAGCTTGTTGCCGGGAAATTTTGATACATATTCATTAAATCTATCAGGTTCGCCGTTTAGCATGAAACCTGAACTTTGAACTTGTAATACCCAAATAATCTTACTTATAGTGTTTAGACTATCAGCAACTTTTTCGATTATTTCTTTTATCTCCACATTAGTTTCATGGTCGTCACCAAATCCTGCTACCATCTTAAGACCTCCGTGAGTTAATAGTCCAGTCCTTCGGATTCAACGATAGTTTTAACCTATCATGCCAGCCCATAGTATCGGCAATGGATTTCTATCTCTTGCCTACAACGTTTAACGGTGCCAATATTAACACCAAGATATTCGGCCAAATCGGTATTATTAAATTTATTACCCTGATACCTAGAAGAATATTCATCATATCTGTCTGGTTCATCTTTCAATGATAAGCCAGAGCTTTGCACTTGTAATATCCATATTGTCTTACTTATATCACAAAGATTTCCGGCAATTTTGTTGACGATGTCACATATTTCTATGCTTCTTTCGTGGTTAGTAGCAGGTGTTGCGTTTGTGCCGCCGTGTGCCAAATTATCAAGACCATCTGATATACTATTTGATTCTGTGCCGCTATTAGCCATGCCTGAATTGAAGCTTATCTTCTCCTTAGCCGATCTGATAACACTTATCTTGGCTTCTGGATCACCACTCAAGCATAGATGCCCGTCGTCCAAAGTGTGCATTATACCACACTTTGAATTCTCTTGTAATATCATCATCACTTGTATGATTAGATCGGTATTACATGATAATGTGTCGAATTTGAGTATAAAATTATCAGATTGCGCCTTGTCGATTAGTGCTTCAGATACCGGGATTTCTTTAGCACCAACCATCATGTATATCCCAACATCATGCTTATACTTCCTTAGAACACCAACCAATTCCGCTACTGCCGCAGAAAGTGCCGAAATACTTGTGTTGGTAGTGGTAGTGTAGGTGGCTCTTTGGTTTTCCTTGATTACCATTTGCTGATAGTTCGAGATATGCTTGCTGATAAATTTAATAAGGCCTTCTCGGTCGCTTAAAAGCCTATCGTCGTATTTGCGGTCGCCCCTGATTGCACTTATTGGTGACATTGATGATTTGAATTCTAGTTCTGTGCATTCTTCTGGTGATTTTATAACATTGTCTACTAATACTTTTTCACAACATGGTGAAATATGATAGCATTGGTTAAATTTTATCACCATACCCTTTTTGTTTGTATAAGAATTGGCATTACAGCCCCCACATACAAAGCCAGATATTTTGCGGTGTACGAGTAGATCAGCACAAGCTCTCCACAATGCGACTATATAATCCTGTTCACTGCACTGTACATCATCTTTATAATCAGCACGTATTGTTCTATTGAAGCGCTTTATGAATTTAAGACGAGTCTTGTGAAGTTCTGGTTCTTGCAAAAGGTTATGGAATACTAATTCCACTTTTTGTTTCTCTTCTGAAGTAATATTCTTCAGTGTGATCGAGTTCAAAGAACCCCGAAGATATAGATAAGGCAGTTGTCGTTCATAGCTCATAATAGGTGCTTTCCTTTCGTTACATTTGACAGTTATTTTTTAGGAGTCCTCATCTTGGCTAACTATTGTGACAGCGCCGTCCTTGAGAAAACCTGGTACCTGTGGATACTGGGCTCGTCATTCCCAGACCTTGAACAATACAGGCTATACAATTTATTGTATACAAGACCATGCTCTCCGGCAATGGTTGATGGTAAACCGGTTCGTAAACATGGAAAAGAACTTCTCGACCCGCGCTCTGTTTACAAAGACCATTGTTTAGCACTCCCAACACCGATTTACTTTAAGTCCCGTAATAACATTATAACAGGCAAAATACGTTTTGGCAATATGACTTCTAAAAAGACGATAAAAATAGATGAACGGATGTTTACATTAGATCATTCTCCTACGGCTGCGGCGCTAAAGAATGATATTTTTTTGCAACAGAGGGTGATAATACCAAAATTACTAGCTGGAGGGTTTATTAGAGAGCAACCGACCAATGCCTCTTGGCATGGTTTATTAGAAGACATAGGCAGAATGTGCAGCGGCATTAGCAAAAGATTTAATCTGGTTAATGAAGATGAGTATAGCGATCTGTCTAACGATGCTTTATTACAAGTTACTAATAAATTAGTAAACAAGCGATTAGTATATACACCAGGCAAGGCACCTGTATTTAATTTATTAACAACCACTATTCATAGATGTATGTTTAGTCTACTAAACAAAAAAAATAACCAAAGAGCTGGCCTTAACAAATTACTATCTGATTCGAAATATAATTTGGTTCCAAAAATCAATAGGAGTTTAAAAACAATAACTCACAATCCAAGGCGATAGCATGAGATATAATAGGGCGGTTTCACCAAACACACCACATTCTAGCAATTTACTAAAAAGGCTTAAAGCAAAAGACAACAAGATAATTGTGATAAATAATAATGATTTGCCAAGGCCGACGCCTCAGCCGACTCTAAACCGGAGGCAAATGTTGCAGCAGCCACCATCAAGGCGTGTCGACATTCATACCGTTAAGGTCCAAGATAGCGCAAAAGCTATCCCAAGAACCTCTCAGATTATGGTAAGGGACCCGAATAATCGCTTACAAAGACAGGATGTTAAACAACGCAAGGAGCCAAGGGTAACCTATACTTCTAGGTCGGTAGATCCGATATATGTCGATAAAGCTAGAAAGCTAAAGAATTCTGGCAGAGGTAAAATATTGGTGATCATAGGAAACGGGCCGACGATAAACGAAGTCGACTTGAGACTACTGAAAAACAAACCTGGATTAGAAATTTTAACAGTAAATTATCCAGATTCACGCATATGGCCCACGGACTATTGGGCATTTTTCGACCATTCACAGGCACAACGCCATGCAGCACTTTGGGATGATTATAATGGAGTGATATTCAACTCTGCCTCGATCCAAAAGCGTAAGGCTGGTACCATTCAATTTAGAAATATAGGTGCTAAAAAATTTAGTAAAGATTTGTCTGATGGTATTTGTATAGGCAGAAGTAGTGTGTTTGCTAGCATGCAGATAGCCTTATGGATGGATTTTGATAGAGTCTATATCTTTGGCGTCGATATGAATCCAGCGGCTGATCTTGGTAAACTACATTTTTATGGCACTAACCCAGATGTATTACCAGAGACGCGCGCCAAAAGATTCGACAAAGAGGCAGAATATTATATGACTGCTTGGGAATCGATGAATGATATAGAACGCCACAAATTCGTATTTTGTAGTTCTGTCAATCCTTGGCCGTTCGTCAAGTTATTTCAGAATAGAGACCACAAGTCTGTTATCCCTGAAATAATAGAATCACTGAGTAATTTAAATAGAAGGGGCGAAAATGTCTAAGATTTATGTCGCATCTAGTTTACTTAACAAGGAAAATGTTAATATATTTTACAAAATCCTTACGGACAACGACCACGAAATTACTTATGATTGGACAACACATGGTCGCGTGGTTTGTCAAGACGAATTAATAGACATAGCTAAAAAAGAATTCGATGGTGTTGTAGACGCCGATGTATTGGTGATGCTAATGCCAGCCAGGAATGGCAGCCATGTTGAATTTGGAATAGCACTTGCACTTGGAAAACCGATTGTCTTAGTTACCGCTAGCTGCTTATATGAGGATAAATCTTTCTATCACCTAGATAATGTACATATAGTCAGTGATACAAATGGTATTATAGATTTAATAAAAACACTAACGGAAAACCAACATGATTAATGGCGACATTATCACAAGACTTGAAATCGATGTGATGCAAGGCAACGAGATACTTGAGTCATTCGATTTGGCTCATAAGTATAAACTACCATGTGTTATCATTCATCCATCATTAAGCTCTGACGCGTTGGTTTGTCGTGGCCGATCCAAAGGGAATTACAAGATTATAACCCCTGTCGATTGGCCTAAGGGCGAAATATTCGCCACAGAAAAATTTAAGGGCTTGAGTCTTGATTCACTAGAAACTGATGGCTTCGAGATTTATCTTTCACAGAAAAAATCGGCAGACGATATAAAAAAAGAAATTATGTCTTGCACTGAATTTATAAAGAAGTTTTTAGGTGAAATATTTGAAATACGATTTGTCATAGGATCTAGAACTAAAGAACCTGACGATCTTAAAAACGCTTTTGAAGCATTTCGAAATGTAAAAAATCCAACTTTCGTGCGTGATGATATAGTATTAAAAACGCAGAATTATAAAGCCAATGCAGAAGTACACAATGAATTTAAAAAGTCTATTTCTGAAGTCATAGGATGTCCTCTAAAAATATCAGGTAATATTGAAACGATTGAAATGGTAGAATCGTGCGATTTTGCTAGGCGCTTTGGAGTAAGTTTACAACAAGCGAAATCTTTGATCAGGGATGTCAACAATATAGGCATTAACTCATGAATATCGTAGAAATAATGGAACAGTTAGATGATGATTTGGGTCTATTGTTTAAGACCGACCAGTGGTTAAATACGCAAAAGACTCAGATATCGGCAGAAGCCTCGGATATACTTAATAGATTAAAGGTAATAGATAATGCTATTAGTTTAAAGAAAGTATTAAATGGAATAGACATAGGCTCATTGCGCAATGTATACGCAGAAAGTTCACATGGCAATGAGACGCTGATGTTAGAGTTGATCAAGTCTTATCTAAAAAGCACAAAGATGGCAGGGGCATGCGATGAAGAGCGGAAAGTTTAATGTTGTTACTGACGGACAGTTTGGTAGCACCGGCAAAGGACTGATAACATCTTATTTAGCAGCGACCCACAGACCCAAAATATTAACTAACACTAACATGGCCAATGCTGGCCATACGGCCGTAACCACAAAGGGCGAAGCATTTATTGCGAAAGTGCTGCCATCGGCATCAATCTTGCGCAAATGGCTACATGATTATGATCCATGGATCATCTTAGGTTCTACTTCTGCATTCCAAATCGAGCAGTTAAACAAAGAGCTATCTGAGACTTGCAGTGCTGATAGATTGATCATCCATAAACGTGCTATGGTCATAACAGCTGAACACAAGGAAAAGGAATCTGGCGGCAAAGAAAGCACTAAGCATTTGGCTAGCACCATGCAGGGATGTGGCGTAGCACTTGCAGAAAAAGTGATGAGGCTTCAAAGTGTAAAACTAGCAGAGCACTATGCTGAATTGCAAAAGTATGTATTTAATGATACTTGGACCAGACCGGCCAAAATAATGGAAGATATGTCTTTGAATGATCCATTTGGCAGCATGTGCCCGCATCATTGTGACTCACTACATGAATATTTAGATTGTATTCTTGATTCGGGGCTAACGGTATTACATGAAGGTGCTCAGGGTTTTTCTCTTGACATCAATCATGGCCAATCATACCCTACATGTACTAGCCGTGGCACGACGGCTATCCAGAATCTTGCTGATATGGGCATATCGCCAAAAAGACTAGGCGACGTTTATTTGGTACTTAGGCCTTATCCGATTAGGGTTGGTAATGTTGTAGAAGATGGCAAACAGATGGGTTATTCCGGTAATTGTTATAGTGACCAGATCGAGATGACATGGGACGATGTTGCTGCCAGATCGGGAATGCCAGAAGAATACGCAAAAATCTTGACTGACAAAGAAAGAACGACGGTGACCAAGAGGATCAGGAGAGTATTTAGTTTTTCTAAGCGCCAGTTGATGGAAGCAGCTATAGTTAACGGAGCGACAAAAATCGCCTTAAATTTTGCCAATTATATAGATTGGTCATGTCACAAACAGTCTTCGGTTGAATTCTTGTCTAAACCGATTTTGGATTTTATTAAAATGATAGAAGACATAGCTCAAATCCCAGTAGCTTGTGTCGGTACAGGACCACAATATGACCACATCATCGATCTTACCAAGTGATCTAAATTTATCTGTCTGTATAGACGAATATGACGATAATCTTGAATTGTCTATAAAATCGACAAAGACCAAATCGGTCAATTCTATGTCGATATTGAATATCAACGGCAAGTATATTTCAGATCTGCCAGACGATACTTTAATAAAAATTAGAAAGATGTTGTCCGGGACTAGTATACATGCTATAAAATTAGATCTTGGTTTTAAATCAATACCGATAGAATCAAGTATCGATGCTCAGTTATCTGTCGCAAAGTTTTTTGGAGCTAACCGAGTTGTTATAGGAATTAACAAAAGTGCGATCGCTACAGACGAGGTGCTGAAATCATATGCAAATCAGATATCTGATAAATGCATATCTTTAGCACTGATGCCGATAATAGAGCTTTCAGCCGATATGATAATAGAGTCTCCAGATGATATGATATCATTTATATCACGATATAAGAAGATAAAATTATTATACGATCCATGCAGATTTATGGAAAGGGCTAATACCCAGCCATACAGTAAATGGTGGGAAAAGATAAAAAGCCATGTCGATTCAATAGTTGTGCGTGATTTTAAAACAGGATTAGGGTTTTTTCCAGCAGGCTATGGAGATACCAAGATATTTCAGACAATCAATGAATTTATGTTGGCTGGCGGGCGAAATTTAATATTTAAACCATCGCTTGGTCGTAGATATGGTAGCGTAATTGGCAAAAATGCTACCTTTGATCTTGGTTACGACATTTTTAACAACTGGTTAAGAGGTATAAAAAATGGCGATTAATGTTAATGAAGCTGTCCAAAAGATAAAGGCCAAAGGTGCAAAAAATGTAAGGATAGTTCCGATGACTGGCCAATCGATATCGGATGGTGATTATCAAATCGAGCTCATGGAAGCCGGCAGCAACAACTGGCAACCTCTTGTGTCAGGGATTAAGAAAAAAATGGCAGAAGACCTAGTAAGCCAGGCTATCAACAAGGTTATCCTTGGTTGATGACGAAAAAAATAAGGTCCGTCATTGAACTTGCAAAATTCAGGTCTGGAACTGATTTATATTTTATAGATATGGTCAGCAATATAAATAAATCTAAGATGGCATCAAGCGTTTCGTGGATGGCAAAATGTCATCCTAAAATATTTCTAGTCTCTGGTCTTTATAGATATAACACACACTCTAAGTACGTGTTTCCTAAATTACCTAGCCAAAGGTTTGGGTTATTGTCGGCTATGCTGTCTGGTCGGTTTGTGGTTTTTACCATGAAAGTCACGCTTATAGAGCGTTGTAAGAACACAGGTGAATTCTATTATTTTGATGGTATAGATGAGTGGCATCCCGAGTCTATTCTTTTGCCGACTAAGAATAGAGCGCAACGAGAATTAAAACGAATTTTAGGGCTAATCACTGATTGGGTAGAAACAATTGATCATCTGTAAAATATAAATTATGAAAAAAACAACTATCAGGATACCACTGCCAAAGGTAGCACAAAAACACAGCTATGATTGTGGCGCAGCCGCTCTAAAATCAGTCTACGAATACGAAAACCCAGACGATAAAAATGATATATCTAAATATATAAAATTATTAGGAAGCACCGAAAAATCAGGCACAGATACTATCAGCTTAGAGCAAGCATGCGCCCTGCTTAATCTAAAAGTGTTTAAACATGTTAATATGTCGCTTAAAAGACTAGAAAAAGAAATAGATACTGGGAGTCCGGTTCTATGTTTAATAAGGTCTAATGATCACGGCCACTTTGTAATAGCGATTGGCACTGATAAAGATAATGTTTATTTTGAAGACCCTTATAAAAAGAAATTGAACGGTTTCTTAAAGAAACAGGAATTTTTTAAACGTTGGACTGATGGCGACACCAAAAGTCAAATGCACCGTTTTGGTCTTGTTATAAGAACCGGGTATCTTGGTAAGAAAAAAGAAATAAAAGCCAACATAATCACAGGCGGACAATAATGGCTCAAAAACTATCGGATTTGGTCCCTATAAATCCTGACGTATCTAGATCTAATTATGTAGAATTAATTTCCATCGAATTACTAACAAAACTGTCTGTTTGTAATGATCCTGTAAGAACAGTTAAAAATAGCTTGCCTAGGATCATCGATGTAAACCATCAGATGGCATGCGATAGCGCACCCATAAGCAAAGCGGTTATCGACAAATATTCTACGAATGTTCAAAATATATCGAACAATTTGGTCGGTGCCCAGTCTGCTACATTAGGCTTAAACAGCGTTAATAGCTTCTTGGGAAGCGATATTACACAATTTGATGTCTTAACATCAACGTCTAATGCACCATCAACGCCGTTTCCGTGCCAGCCTTTTGGCGTCACGCCAATTGCTTGCGACATAATAGGCGCAGTCGCTGAAGTAGATTTACATTTTATAGACGCTGGCACAGTAATCAGTGGTGTTGGCCCAGGCAGGGCATTGTTACAAACGCATGATGCGTTACAGAGTGGTAAATTCAATTATCGCATGGCCATATCTACTACAAGAAGCACCTTAATACCATCTTATTCTGATCCCGATAGTGCCATCAGCCAATATTATAAGATGACCATAGATACTCTCAAAGGTTTTTGGAATCAGCCGTGCAAAGAACCAGCAAGAGCCATTGAATATTATGCTTCAGCTTTATATAACCGAGTCAACACTGCCACAGCAACTGCTTCCGGACTACCGTCTTATAAAAGCTTTGGTGTTGGTGATTTATATCCTGGGAATCTAGCCGGAATTGCTATATCTTCGATCATTAGATCTAATGGGTTTAAATTAGATATAAATGTGTATCCTGTAGCTTTAACGAGTGGCGCAGTAAATGGCTATTTTTTGGACAGAGTAGGTCTTGCGATTGCTCCGAAGATACCTGGCAAGGTAAACATTGTAGATCTGTCTTCAAGCAATCGTTACAGCATCTTAACTAATTCTGAATCTGGCCGAGACGGATTATCAATTAATAGCTTCACTTATACTAATTTCAAACCACTTGGTATACAAGCGAGTGATACCGTAAGGTTTAGAGATAAATCCACGAAAATATTATGCATATATGTAGATTCGTCTATGGCCGATTATTCGTTAAATGACAGTGGATTTATAGTATCACAGTTTTATAGAGAAACTATACTTCAGGCCATCCTCTGTGGGTACAAAATCCTTTTTATCACAGGTAACACAATTGGCGATGTTAGCTGGTTATATAATCAAATCGAAATTTCCGCCGGTGACACAAACATTGCTATTGTGCCTCTAGACCAGAAAACCGTTGAAACCGGAGACTATAGTGAACGCTTAAGGACTGCTATAAACAAATTATGCGGTCTTGCTACCGATACCACCCCTCAGACTACTACACTTGGGTCAATAAAAGAGGTCTGGCAAGTCGATTCGGTTATAAATAGCAATCCGGGTACCAAGGCATTAACATTCTTTAATATAAATAAAAATTCGACAGCCGTCAATACCGAAAATAGGCAACCAGATCTGTTCGATAACATTGCCGGCCTAAGTGCTTTTGACCCAGTATTTGATCGTGTTTTTAATATTAACCAAAACACTAGTGGCTCTAAGACGTTGGTAGCTATCGACCTTAGGACAAAAATAGTAACAAATATTTCTAGTCTTCCTTTTTTACAAGATAACACATTAGGATTCGAAACGAACATACCATCAGCCATTCATTATGATCCTGGTACGCGGATGATTTTTATAGGTACAGATTCAGGTAGGCTATTCATTATTAACACACAATCTAGGTCATTTTCAGAAATATCCATAAAGAATATTACTGTAGTGCCGAAGAATGAAAGGATTATTCCTACGATTAGTGGCATAACCACTGGCTTTATTCCAGCTTCGCCTGTGTCAAGGCAAGGTTTACCAAATACTTCAAAACGTGTCATATTCATAGCAATGAATGTTGTTGCCCAAGGGATTTCTAATAGGACTAAAACAACAGTTCTAAGAGCACTAAATTATGATTCGTCTTTATTGCCGTTGGTCGGAACTCAACTCTTAATAGATGTTGGTTATAATAATGATATTGTGATTACGAGCATGGCATATCCCAGGTCGCTATCTTTTATTAGTGCGCCTTTGTTCATTTTTCCGAAGAGTGCTGCTGCTGGTAGCATAAATACTGAAGACTTCAGAATGCCAGGCTTGGCGATTTGCTATAACGAGTGGGATGTAGCACAATTAGAGTTCGCACAGCCAGAGCCAAGATCTGGGATTTTCAACCCAATGGCTTTTTCCTTAGCATACGGCTATTTTTCGGATTATTCGGATACATTTGCTAAGTTTCCAATTACTATTCAGTTGCCATTAAATGGCATCGGTGCCGATTTTATAACTACAGACGAATTGGGCCAGTGCATGATCTTGGCACTTGTAGAAAATGGTGTGCCCCAAAAATCAATATCTTTTTACTATGTCGATCTACCGCAAGATGGTTTTGTGATGTCGTCGTTTTTTACCCCCACAGCGATAAAGCTTACAGAATATAAGATTGGCAGTATACCGACAAGCATTTTTGTGAGAAACTCGCTACGCTGTGCGGATAATTTAAAATTAATTGAGAGAACTGATTTCAGTAGAGCAGATCTTAGTGGTTGGAACTACAAAGGTGCCACGAAGAACTTAGCAGACATTTTTATAAACAATCAATTATTATTAAAACCAGGAGAATCAATATCTAAGCATTATGAAAACTTACCTGGCACATATTACTTATCAGTAACGACATCAGATTACCGTTTAGCTGGTGACAGCGATAGGGTGAATATAACAGGAATGATAAATATCGTGACTACGAAGGGTACCAGACTGCATTATTTGCCTACGAGGCAAGAAGCAGGTTTAATCAGCGATGCTGGCGTTACAAAGCTAATCCAATCAGACTATAATCCAACGGTAATAACTACTGCTGGTACATCAACTTATGTTTTCGATATGCCTGATAGCTTCGATATAAAGTTTATAAATAGTATGTCTGAAAATCAATTTACGGCTGCTAACGACCCATATTTAAAATATTCGCCGCTCGGCGCAGGCATCGTTGCTTTTAAGCTGTGCCGCCTAACAGACACTACCGGAGTTAGTTATGGCACTAAGGATTACAGACTTAATCTTAAATATTTAGGATTACCACGCACAGAGATAAACATATTTTCAGCGTTTGTTAAAGTCGTTTATAGAAATTTAATCGATCCTACCAAAAAGGTAACTATTTATCGCTTGCCGTTTGCAGACGGACGAACGACTGCTCTAGGTGGTGATGAGTCTTTCCCTAATTGTACCACTAGTGCTACTTGTAACTATTGGAAGCAAAATGGCATGGCAGGTATAGCGACGCAATCTATAACGAATCAAGTATCCTTAACAGACTACGAAATGGCTAATGTGGCAGATTTTCCGACAGAATCTACTACAAGATTTATAAATTGCGTCTGGTGTATACCTACTGGAAACACACATATAGACATCTCGACAAAAAAGCCGATACAGAGTAAGACTCCAGATGTTTTTACGATTTTTTTTGGTGATTTTAATGAAGATAAAATGATCGTAGAATCAATAGAATACTTCTTGCTAATGAATCGTATACTTGATCAATCAAATGTAATGCCTAGTTGTCCGACACAGGCATCGTATTGCGGCCCTGATCCTGTTGAAAAGCTAGAAATAAGTTCTAACTATAATAATTGTCGCGATTTTGCAGTAGAATTATTTAATGAGGTTAAACTAAATACGGTTTTTTTTCAAACAGCAGATCTTAGCAGGGTAGTTCCGACGAACCGGTGGGACTATATGAGAACAGACCTGAATGGTATT